>SPJK01001188.1_pt1 | contig 12558 bp, 8 predicted proteins | sample 3741771 | NCBI WGS metagenome assembly SPJK01 (sample SAMN10925997, study PRJNA522277) | cold seep metagenome | isolation source: Elba SIP-enriched marine methane seep metagenome, extraction at timepoint T2 | place: Italy: coast of Elba, Mediterranean Sea | reverse complement strand
CCAAGTACAGCCAGCCCTCACGCGTCCAAACATAACTGATGTCCATTGCCCGGCAGGGTATTTGCGCAGCAAATGTCCCGAGAGGGGCCAGCCCACTTCTGGTTTGGCGCATCCGCATTGAAGCCCCGATCCAGCAGATTGGGCGCAATGTTGAACTTGTGGTCGCTATCTGTCGTCACCTTGTGTTTGCGGGTTTTGACCACTGATATGCCGTTCTGGCGCATCCGTTGCCCGGCAGGCGATTTGGCAATGCCAAATCTGCCGAGAGGGGGCGGCCCACACGGCGATGGCCGACATTTAGGCCAATCTCCTTCAGCTCCTCGGTCATGCGTGGCCTGCCATAGCTGCCCAGGCTGAGACGCGATTGCTCTTTGATGTGCGCCAGCGTCACCAGATCAGACCGCTGTCTGCGACTGGCAGGGCGGCTGCGGAAGGCACGCAATCCACGACTGCTAACATCTAACACGTCGCACAGGCGTGCCGTGGAAAACTCAGCGCAGTGTTCTTCAGCGAACCTAAACCTCATGGCTTTTGGCTCGCGAAGAAGGCTGTGGCCTTCATCGGGATAACAGTCCCCCGGACTGTTTTCTGATCCTCTTCAGTTTAAGATATCCCTCTCCTCCTTGAGAATGCGGTTCTCGCGTCGAAGCCGATCATTCTCTTTGGCGAGGTTCAACTCCTCTTTCGAAACCACGTCCGTATCTCGATGCGCTGTAATCCATTTGTTCAGCGTCGACATTCCGACGCCAAGATCATCAGCCACCTGCTTACGTTTTAGCCCACTGGTCAGCGCGATCCGAACCGCATCCTGCCTAAATTCGTCTGTTCGTTTCAGTCCTATAGTTCATCTCCTTTGTTGCAGTAAATGCTATCAAAGGAGCGGCATCAAACCGCGACAGGTCCAAATCCCTCGTTTGGGAACATTGCCACGCAATGCCTTATCGGGCGGTGGTTAAACTGTGCTCCGGAAAAACGGTTTGTTCGAACTCGTTTGCTTCTTCAAAAGATTGAGCAAACTCTACATCACAGCGATGGATGTTTCGGTTGGCAGGTCAAAAACATTCTGGCCGATTTGGTTTAGATATGTTGGTTTGTAGCTGTTTACGCCTCTTGGCACGCTATCAAAAATTTGACTAGTGAGTTACCCACAGGGGCGTGTGCTCGCCGATGTTCGAATTGTCTATGATGCTGTTTTATCACGGTAATTGCGGCGACTAACACATCTAAAAGTTGATGTTGCCAACTGCTTTTCTCGGCACATATGTGTTCTCGGGTCTGCATTGGTGAGGTTTGAGTATGGTGCGTCTTTTCTGCTTGGCTTTGTTTGTAAGTGTGTGTGTTCCCCAAGGTGTTTTGGCTCAGCAGGAAAGGCTAAGTCCCGAAATTTGGCTCGAGAAATTCCAAGATTGGACGTATAGATGCGTTTCTTCAGCGCAAACAGCCAAACCGGCCTGCGAGCTTTCGCAATCCGTTCAAATCGAACAAGACGGCCAATTTATTGAGGTCCTGAATTTCGCGCTTTCACCAGCTGAAGATAAGGCTGGTAATGTCGCTTGGGCGTTGATTGTTTTGACACCGCAAGATGTGCATCTGCCATCGGATTTTGGGCTAAGCTTTGGGGGCGGCAACCCTATTTTGACTAGGTATCGCAATTGTAATCAACTGGGGTGTTGGGTTGTGATCCCGGCCAATGATCAAGTGCTGAGTGGCTTGAAGCGGGCGTTGGATGGGGCTGGACATATGCGCTTGTTGGACGGCCAAGTGGTCAAAGTCGTGTTCTCTTTGCGCGGTTTTACGGCTGGTTTCAATGCGCTGGCCAAGGGTGAGTTGCCATCGGAGCAGGGCAATTGATCGTGCGGTTCGCTGCGGGCCTTTCGCTTGGTATAGTGACGGCTATATCGTCTGCCCACGGGCAGAGCGCCCAATATTTGGCTGCCGCGCAAGCCCAGGCGATCCAGCGCGAAGCTGCTCAAACAGGGCAGAATGAGCCCCTGGCAGCGCCAACGGGTGTTTCAAATGTCCCGCCAAATCCGGCAGATAGTCCTGCAGATGACCTTTGCTTGGATATTAGTTCAATCGCCGTCGAAGGGGTCAACCTTGTGCGGCCTGGCGAATTGGACGCGTTGATCGCCCCGTTTGAAGGCAGTTGTTTAGGGCTGGCAGGCATCAATTCGGTGCTGGAAGCCGTAACCTTTGCCTATGTTGAGAAAGGCTATGTGGCTTCCCGCGCTTATCTGCCAGAACAGGACTTGTCTGATGGATCGCTCGAGGTGGTCGTTGTTGAAGGCAACCTAGAGGCTATCGTCATGAATGGCGATCCCAATGCACTACTTGGTCAAAAGGCAACGGCCTTTCCAGGAATGATCGGGAGAGCTTTGAACCTGCGTGACATCGAACAGGGCCTCGACCAGATGGGTCGGTTGCGGTCGGTGGATGCACAGATGCAGATTGCGGCCGGGTCCGAGCAAGGCGCATCTGTTCTAGAGGTCGCACGCAAAGTAGACCGCCCGTGGCATGGCTCAATCGGAGTGAACAATCATGGCAGTGCTGCTACCGGGACGAATATTTTATCGGTCAATTTAGGCTTCGATGATGCGTTTGGTCACAATGACAGCCTGACGCTGGGGTATCAACGCTCGATGGATCGGGTCCCGCTGGTCCCGTCGGCAGAACGCCCCAATGGGGATACTCTGACTTTGGGATTTGACATTCCATACGGGTACTGGACGTTTGGGCTGTCCGGAATGCGCAATTTTTACCGTTCCGAAATTTCTGGAAATTTGGGCACAATCGAAACCTCTGGATCTAGCACCAACCTGGGCGCGAGCGCCGATTGGTTGGTGTTTCGAAACCAAACGGCGAAGACAATTCTGTCGGCAGGGCTGACTTGGAAAGACAATCAGAGTTTCGTTCTTGGAAATCGGGTCGATGTGTCCAGCCGCAGTTTGTCAGTGCTGGATGTCTCGGTAAATGACAGTCGTCAATTGTTTGGCGGGCAGGCAACAGCCTCTTTCGGGCTTCAGCAAGGTTTGCCGATTTGGGGCGCGTTCGATGATAGTGTAGCGCCAGCGGGTTCACCGGTCGGTCAGTTTCGCAAGTATGATTTGTCGCTTGGCTTTAACCGAGAGTGGCAGCTTGGAGATCACGGAGTTAGCTATGCCGGAGCGTTGACTGGCCAGTGGAGCGATGATTTGCTTTTTGGCAGCGAGCAGATGTCGGTGGGTGGGCGTTCCAGCGTACGTGGATCGCAAGCTGGCGTGCTGTTTGGGAACCGAGCGGCCCATCTTCGCAACGAATTTACGTGGAAGCTGCCCAAGCTAAGCGATCCGACTTGGGCCCCAGCTTTGGGCCGGTTCGAAGCGTATAGCGCTTTTGATATTGGCCAGGTTTGGTCGCAATCCGGATTTGGGATCGATGGGGGCTCTTTGACGGGGGGCGCTTTCGGGCTGCGGACGACTGGCGGTCGCATCAATGCCGAGATTTCGTATGCCGATTTGCTTGAAGGGCCTGACCGTGTGAACAGCACATTGGCTTTGCCGGGAGTTGTTTCTGCACAAGTGACACTGGATTTTTGAGAAGCGTTCTCGTTGCAATTGCTAGTGAAGGTGTGGTGTCTTTCTGCGTAAAGTTGCATTGACCAAAGATTAACGCTTGATTGATGTTAGATTACGGTGCAACTCTGCTCTATCTTGCTATTGTTTTAATTGAGTTTTTATAGGTTTTTGTGTGACCAAAGGCAATTTAGAGAAGTTGGCACAGCCCGCTGGATACCGCAAATATGATACTACTGGCCGCACATGTTTGGCGGGCTTTCCTGCTTTTTTGCGTAATACGGTCAGCTCGATTTTAATATCTGCTATGGTCGCGCAGCCAGTTTTGGCGCAGACGGCGACCATTTCTGTCGAACCGACTTCTGGGCAGAATACCGGTCTTGATCAGACGGCTTCCGGGGTAACGTCTATCAATATCGCAACCCCGAACGCAGCGGGGCTGTCGCACAACCTGTACACTCAGTTCGATGTCGGGGCCGGGGGTGTAATCCTTAACAACGCGACCCAAGAGCTATCGGCTTCACAGCTAGGCGGGTTGATGCAAGGCAATGGCAACCTGACGTCTGGTTCCGCTCGGGTAATCCTCAATGAAGTGACCAGCGCCAATCGTTCTTTGCTTGAAGGTGCTGTCGAAGTTCACGGGGTTGCTGCGGATGTCATCCTTGCGAATCCAAACGGCATCACTTGTGATGGCTGCGGGTTTATTAACACCCCTCGTGCCACACTTACCACCGGATCGCCCGTATTGCGCGCAGGGGGCGCGCTATCCGGCTTTGAGGTCACTGGCGGCGACGTGCTGATCGGATCGCGGGGTGCGGATCTGCGCAGTTCGGGGATTTTTGACATCGTGTCGCGCAAGATCTCGGTACAGGGGGCTATCGGTGCCGGTGGAAACCTGAATCTGATCGCTGGCAGAAACAGCTATGACTACGCAACGGGCGACGCAACTTCGTTAGGCGCAGATGGCGCGGAACCTGCGATTGCAATCGACAGCTCGCTTTTGGGCGGGATGTATGCGGGCCGGATCACCTTGGTGTCCACGGATGCGGGTTCCGGCGTAAATATGCAGGGCCAGATGGCGTCCAATGCGGGCCAGATGGTGCTTACGGCGGACGGCCAATTGGTGATGCGCGAAGCGCGGGCCACGGGGCGGGTTCAAGCGCGTTCGGTGACACGCAACGTTCGGGTAGAGCGGACGATCTTCACTGACGATGCAGTGGTGCTTGAAGGCGCAACAGGCGTTGCGATTGCGGACGGAGCTTTGGTGGCCGCTACTGGGGATGTCAGCATGACTGGGCCAGCGTTGACTGTTGGCAACGGTTCAGTTGCGGCGGCTGGCGTGACCGACACGGGCGCTCAGACGGATCAAGGAACGCTGACGCTGTCCGGCACCTCGATCACTGCTGGCAATGGCCAGCTGATCGCGGGACACAACGTTGCGCTGGCAGCCACCCAAATCGACTTAAGCCGCGCCAGTGATGATGGCTCGGACACCGTCCGCAGCCTGGGGGACCTTAGTATGTCCAGCCAGACTGTTACCGCGACAAACGGGAGCGTTCGTGTGGGTGGTGCTGCCGAGCTGACTGGACAATCCGATCTGACTTTGGCCGGGGGAACATACCAATCTGCAGGCGGATTGCTGGTCCAAGCGGCGAACTTAACAACCAGTGCCCAGTTGGGCACCAGTGGCTTGGCGACGTTGCGTGCTTTGACTGGCAGGCTATCCAACACAGGGCGGATCGCTGGAGATTTGGGGCTAACGGCCACTGCTAGCACTGATTTGAACAATGCCGGTCAGATGATGTCTGCACGTCAGGTCGAATTAAATGCGACCGGTACCCTAACGAACACCGCCACGAGCGAAATTGGTGGCGGAACAGGTGTGGTTCTTACGGCGGGTGCAATCCTCAATGATGGAACCACTTCAGCCGAAGGTGGGGCATTGGCTATAACTTCCACCGGCGGCTTCAGCAATTCGGGTACGGTGTTGTCAAAAGAGACAGCAACGCTGAGTGTTGACGGCGCAATCCTGAATTCGGGCGAAATTTCTGGGGCCAGTACGCTACTCGTTCGCGGTGTTGCGGGAGGCTCGGCCGGGGCTTTGACCAATTCCGGCACTTTGAATGCGAAAGCGGCCACGCTTGATGTCGCTTCGCTTAGCAACCCTGGTTCTGTTTCGACCTTTGGTGGCGCTATGCGCGTGACTGCTGATGGTGCAGTTGCAAGTTCGGGTGTGATCGAATCCAACACCAGCGTTACAGTTGACGCCGACGGGACAATCACAAACTCGGGCCGCATTGAATCCAACACAAGCATTTCCTTTGCGGGGAGAACAAACGATGCAAGCGGGGCGCTCAATAACCAAGCAGGTGGTGTTCTCAAATCCAGAGACACCCTTGGAATACGCTCTGCCTCTTTGACCAATGCAGGCTCGCTCGGGTCAGCAAGCGGCGAGGTTGCGGTCTCTCTCGATGGCGATCTGACCAATACTGGGCTGATCTATGCAGGTACGGATGCGACGTTAAAGGCTGACGGCACTGTCGCAAATACAAGCGCTGATATATTAGCCGAGAACGGTTTGATTATCGAAGGTCTGACCACGGTCCGTGCGGCTGCATTGCGCAACATATCGGGCAATATCGAGGCCATAGCAGGCGATCTGACGATTAATGCGACCACGGTCGAGAATACGCGACTGGCCTCGGTGTTCGACGCAACTTCGGTCGTTACAAACACCGCATCGGGCAATCCTTCGATTACGCCGGGTGAAGGCGTGACCCACTATTACCAGTCGATTGCAACCACAACAACGACTGAAAATGTGACCCACACAGGGGCCGCGTCCAAACTGCTGGCCGGGCGCGACATCCAAATCAGCGCCGACGATCTAACCAACAGCTACAGCCAGATTGCCGCAGCGGGCGATGTCACGATTGCGGCGACTACGGTGACCAATACCGGTCGTGATCTAACGCGCGGTGTCGTCAACAATATCACTGAGCGTTACATTACAGGGTATTGCGGTGGCAGCTTTTTTGGCTTTTGCTATGACGTCGATGAAAGCTGGGCTTATTATAACTCGACGACGTCCTCGACCACCTCCATCGGGTCTGTGTTTGGCACGATTGAAGCAGGCGGCGCGCTGAACGCGACAGCGACCGGATACCTTAGCAATAATGCTGTGCGGGGTGGGGCCACGATTGCAGGACTGACATCGGGAAGCCGGGCTATGGATGCCGCTGCGATAGCTGCAACATCCAGCGCGCGGTCTGCAGTTACACTCGCCAATCTAGACGTCTCTTTGGCTGGCACGCTGGGGCGCGGTGCGTTGTTCTCGGCGACAACCGATCCGACGATGCCCTTTCTGGTCGAGACACGACCCGAATTCGTTGATGCAGGCAAGTTCCTTGGTTCGGACTATTTTCTTTCGCGGGTTGGCAACTACGATCCTGATGGCACTGGCCGACGTTTTGGCGATGGCTTCGTCGAAACACGCCTAATTCAAGACCAGATTTTCGAGCTAACTGGCCAGCGCCAGTTGAATGGTGGCTTAGACGAGCGAAGCCAGATCCAAGCGCTGTATGACAATGCAATTAATGTGCAGCAAGACCTCGGTCTGGTCCCGGGTGTTGCTCTGTCGCTCAGCCAAATTGCAGCGTTGACGCGCAATATCACCTGGCTTGAGACCCAGCTTGTGCAAGGTGAGCAGGTTCTAGCGCCTCGCGTGTATCTCTCTAACGCGACAGTGCAAAACTTCGATCTAGCGTCAGGTCGTATCATCGGCGAGCAGACGGCCATTGCAGCGAACTCCGTTATCAACTCTGGCCGGATCGAAGGGCGGCAAACGCTTGATCTGAACGCCGTGCTCGGTGTGGAAAACCGGGGGGGCGATTTATTCGCAGGCGAAGATCTGACGATAGACGCAGGCGTGCTGTTCGCCAATGTGTCCGGCACAGTAGGCGCAGGCAATGATCTTAGTATCAGCGCGTTGCAGTTGATCAATGACACGGCCAAGAACCGCGCTGAAACGCGCACCGGCTTCAGCGAAGCGGCGCTCCAGACAGCGGCGTTAAACGCGGGCGGGGACCTAAGGCTGGATATTACTGGCGATCTGACGTCCACCGGTGGGGTGTTCACAGCCGGTGAAACCCTAGAGTTGCGCGCCGGTGGGACACTGGACATTGGCAGCCTAACGCTTGAGGACCGGCAAAGAGGCGAAAGTCGTGACACAGAGCTGTCGACGCTGCGCCGCACCAATACCTTGGCGTCAATACAGGCTGGCGGCGACTTGGGCTTGCAATCAGGTGGAGATACCCGCCTTACAGGTGTGGCGATTGAGGCGGGTGGCAATGGCCAGATTACTTCAGAAGGCGACATTGAAATCGCTTCGGTTCAGGATGAAGAGCAATTTGACCTGTCTTTGGACGTTGAACGCAGGGGGCTTTTCGGGGCTGACAGCTCGGTTACCCAGCAAGAAGCAAGCCTAGAAACCCAGCGATCGACGTTGGCCACGGGCGGCGATCTAACAATTACATCCAAGACAGGCGATCTCACGCTACGTTCGGCGCGGCTGCAAACAGCCGGCGAAGTCGATTTGACTGCGACAGAGGGAACCGTCGCATTCCGCGCTCTGGAAGACCGCGACTTTGAACGAGACGCCTACCGGACCGAGGACCTGCTTTGGTGGAGCGAGGAAGACAAAGGTTCCGATGTTACCTCTCTTGAGGAAGTGGAAATTTTGCCTGGCGGCGGTCTGCGCATCACAGCAGGCACCGGCATCTTGGTCGAGTATCAGGCCAAAGGGGACCTGAATGCGGCCCTGGACGAGCTGACACAATCCAGTGCTCTGGCGTGGATGGAGGACCTGCGCAACAACCCGGATGTCGATTGGTCGCAAATCCAAACCACGCTTGAGACATGGGACTACGAAAGCCAAGGCCTTACCCAAGCTGGCGCATTGCTGGTCAGCGCAATTACCAGCTTCGCAACAGGCGGCTTGGCCTCGGGCTGGGCCGAGACTATGTCCAGCGCTTTGGGTGTTACAAATGCTTCTGCTCAGGTAGCCATCGAGGCAAGCATCAAAAGCCTGACGACAAAGTCGGTCGTTGCGCTGGTCAACAACCGCGGTGATTTAGGCGCGGCGTTGCAAGAGATCACCTCGGATGCGTCACTACGGTCGCTGATCACAGCCATGGTCTCGGCCGGGCTGACGGATGCGGCGATCGGGGCGACCGATCTTGCGAATACAGACCTAAGCACCCAGACCGCGATGCAAACGGTGTCGTACAAACTGCAAACCGGCCTGATCTCAGCCTCGGTCAACGCGGCGGTTAGCACTGCGATCAATGGCGGCGATTTTGGCGAACAACTGTTCGACGGTTGGACCAATGCGATGGTTATGGCCGGGCTTGCGGGGGTGCAGCAACGTATCGGTGATTTTGCACAGGCCAATGACATTGACGAAGGTGCGCTCAGCAAAGTGCTAGCGCATGCTGTGGCAGGTGGCATCGCTGCCCAAATCAGTGGCGGTGACTTCGCAGGAGGCGCGTTAAGCGGCGGGCTGTCCGAGGTCCTTGGGGGGGCAATCGGAAAAAGTGAACTTGATCCTGCCCGCCAAGCTGAACTGCAAAACTTGATTGCACTGACGGTGGTATTGATCACAACCGAGGGCGATACCAAAACTGCATCCCTCGCTGGCAACATTGCAGGTTCGGCGCATGAAAACAATTACCTTAAGCATCAGGAAGCAGTGTTCCGCAGAGATGCCGAAAGCAGGCTTGCAGAGTGTAAGGAAGAAGCGTCTTTATGTTCTGCTCAGAATGTTTCAGATCTTGAAAGAGAGATTGGTTTCTACAACGATCTTGACCTTGCACGTGACGCGCTTCTCGCTAGTGCCTGCCGAAACCCAGTTTCAGCCGCTTGCGTGCAAAGCGTTCGCAACGCGCGTGCAGCTAGCGCCAGCTATGAAAATGACCCCGAGCGCTACACCAGCTTAGGCGAAGACTGGATGGCAGCAGCAAGAGCTGGTTCAGGGGCAGGCACTGCGTGGGATCCAGCTGCGTTTGGACTAGGCCTCGCCGCAGGGGCTGCACTGGGTCTTAACACTGCACTAGGCGTTTCAGCGGTCCGTGAAGCTGCTAGAATCTGTGGATCTCAGCCCGTTTGCACCGGTGCAATGGTTGCGCAACTGATAGGCGCGGAAGTGACGGCAGAGTTTGCAGGGGGCTCGGTTGTTTTGACCGCTGCGGACGGAAAAGTTCTACGCCGCATCGATCTTGACGTGCCCCCTACGGTTTCGTTTCGGAATGCTACAAATACGGGATTGACTGCGACACAACGGCAAGGAATTCTGCGCGAGGCGTCTCAACTTGGGCAAGGCAACCTGACATTAACGGGTCGGGCTACAAGAGCAGAAGCCGCTGAACTTGGAGAAGCTTGGGTTGGACCCGGCTACAGAACTGCAAGTGACGGCAGGACTCTTGTCAGTGCTGACGGAACGCGGACATTCCGCCCACCAACTGCTAAACCAAATAGTTCTTTCAGCGAAACAGGAGTGCAGATCAACTTCGAAACAAGGGAACTGATAGATGGGCGATGGACCGTAAGGTCGAATGCGCATCTCGATGTGTCTGACTAAGGAGCGAGATGTGAAAGCTGAACTTAAATCACTTACATCGATAGATATCGACGAGCATACATACTGGCCAGACGATGAAGCAATGTTCGCTTTCAACGTCGATGCTGCGATTGGGCCGGACACTGACGATTCTTCGAATAATTTTTGCTTTTTTGTGTGCACACCAAACTGGATATCGTCGAAGGTAATCAATCGCAATTTTGGAGATTTTGGGGTATTCGGCAGGCATATGATAGTTGTCATTGAGTATGATTGGGAAAAGATCAGGCAACTAATTGAAAAGCTGTGTTCTGACACAAGTGGGGAAAGCTGGAACGAAATTGCACGAAAGCTTGCGAGTTATGGTCGATGGGAATTTGAAGACCATATAGCAACCTCTGCGTTATCTTGAATACTAGCCGAAGAATGAGTTCAGTGCGCAATATCTTGCGTTTGTTCGTCGTCATGCTGTTCTCAGCTTTGGGCGCAAGCATGGCCGTTGCTGCTCCAATGGACACAACCGAAATCCCATTCTATCAAACTGAAAACACGCCGTTCTCCCAAGCCGCCGATGTTGGCTTTACAGCACGAGCACCGCCGTTGGCTGTTGCCAAATTTGAGGTCCCAGGTGGTGTCACTCCCATGCAAGGCAGTGCATTCGCTTTGCATGGGCAAGAAACTGTAGCGGCCCTCTTTGGTTTCGTTGGCGATCATAAAGCTACAAATAGTAGACCAGCACATCTAACATCGCATCCAGATGCACACACAGTTGGCAGGCATGGACCACAAGTGACGGACCAACAGTTGGAAACCAGAGCACTTACAGGTGTTGCGCCAGGCGGTTCAACCTTAAGTGGAGGTGCAATCCCACGACTATCGTCGACGTTCCATTCAGAAGGCGCAATGTTGCGCGCAGATACCGTTATGAGAGGGCAGCCGTTGCAAGATGCGATTGCAGCAAACCCAACAGCGACCCGTCTTACCATTCCGCCGTTTGATGCGGGCGAAAACATTGGCAGAGGTTATCGTCGAATAGGCTCAAGCAATCCAAACAATGTTGGACGAAACGGCCCACCTGAGCGTGTAGATGGCCTTTCTCATGCCACAGCAACGGTTGAACTAAACCCCATCACAGGAGCATGGGAAACAATAACAATGTTCCCAGCATTACCATGACAAATTACCTCCAATCATATCCACTTTTGAGCGCGGAGCTTAGATTTCAAACCACTGATGCTGGTCTTTGCGAAGAGCAGTCTGAATACATGGTTAAGAGGGGGCTTGATGAAAATGCAGGTTTTGGAGTTGAGATTATCCGCTCTTTTGAAGACCCTGATTTCTCGTGGATGGAAATATTGAATCACCCCGAAATTGGTGAGGTCTACGAGGCAGAAACCGAAGAAGAGGCGCGTGAATTTGCTACTGAGATGTTCTTAAAGCCTGCAATGAACTAGCCATGTTTGATATTTGGGAAATCAAACGAGCATGACCATGCTTCACCAAATCTTCCACTTATGCGTTGTCATGCTGTTATCAGTATTTAGCGCAAGCATGGCTTTGGCTGCGCCATTGCACACATCCGAAACCTCATTCTACCAAGCTGAAAACACGCTATCCACCCAAGCCGCTGATGTTGGTTTTGCAGTACGGGCACCACCGTTGGCTGTGTCCAATATTGCGATCACAGGTGGTGTCACTGTCATGCATGGCAGTGCTTTTTCTGCGAATGGGCAAGAAACGGTAGCGGTACTCTTTGGTTTTGGCACAGATCATATTGCTCCAAATACGGGACGCTCACCATGGACCCAAGTTTCGAGTGATGCCCTTGCTATTGCGAGAGATATTGAGAATGCCGCCGGTGTTCCTATTCCTTCAAACCAGCGTAGCTGGCTGGCAAATCAATTGCGGGGTGTCGATCATCGAAATCCAGTTTCGGACGTCGATTACGCAAACTTGCAACGGGAATACCGTCGAAATCGGACGCAAATGATACAAGATTGGGAAGTGAATACTGGGCAAAGTTGGCCGGAAGGTGCTCAGCTTCACCACGTTATTCCACAGAGATGTGGCGGACCCAATCAGTGGTGGAACGCTCATCCAGCATTTCCAAGTCAGCACCAAGGCGGTATACATGGCACCGGCAGTCCAACCTGAATAGCCCCTAGTATTGTAGACACTTTCTTCCCTAATTTTGAGGCAAGGAGGCCGTTATGGGGAAGCCAAATTTCAGTGAAGATTTCAAGCGCGATGCAGTGCATCAAATTGCGGTACGTGGATATCCAGTTCGTGAGGTTTCAGAACGCTTAGGCGTGAGCACGCATTCTCTTTACAAGTGGACGAAGATGTACGCGCAGGCAGCGTCGCAAGCTGCATCAGTCGATCATGAGGCTG
>SPJK01069125.1_pt1 | contig 12583 bp, 10 predicted proteins | sample 3741771 | NCBI WGS metagenome assembly SPJK01 (sample SAMN10925997, study PRJNA522277) | cold seep metagenome | isolation source: Elba SIP-enriched marine methane seep metagenome, extraction at timepoint T2 | place: Italy: coast of Elba, Mediterranean Sea | reverse complement strand
GTTTTAATCGAACCCGGTTCTCCCCATTCACCGGCGGCGAAAACTTCGCCTTGATGACTGATGGCTCCCATTAAAAATACCGACGCCTCCCCATAGGCTTGGCGCAATAATTGACCGATGCTGATGTCGCCGATTTCCGTGGCGCTGGTGGCGCGAGCATCGCCGACATGGGAATTATGCGCCCAGATAATGACCTTGCGATGACCGAATTGAATAATTTCATCGACGATAGACTTCATGGTTTGTTCACGATTATTCCAAACCAGATGCGCCCGTTCCGCTTGGTGCAATAGCCTAAAATACTGTTCCGCAGCGACAATAACGCGACTATTGATAAACAAATCAAAATACTGTGTGTTGTAGGGATGTTGTCTATACAGTTTCTCAAGAATGATAAACTGGGATTCAGCCTGTTTTTGACAAGAGAGGGAAGGGTTCTCGGCGACCTGCTCTCCATAGGCGTTCGCTATTTCCTGATAGGGGGAAAAACATTGCAGTAAGCCGGATATGATGTTTGCATCATTTGCTGAAATAAGCGACTGCTTGGCTAAAACCCGGTTAATGGAAGGATATAGACTGAATATGTCCATTCCATAAAAACCAAGCGGTCGAGTCGGATGCTTTAGATTGTAATCGCGTAACCATGGTATTAAATCCAGTATGGTTTGATTTCGCCAGACCCAGGGAAAATAAGCTTTAAAGCCTTCCATAGAATCTATGACCGAGTCTTGAGTTTGCCCATGAATATATGCATTCACGGATTGACCGCCGGGCCAGTTGCCTTCAACGATAACAGCTGAGAAACCCTGTTCGGAGATAAGATATTGAGTTAATTCTCGGCGATATTGATAAAACTCCCGAGTGCCATGGGTGCCGTCGCCCAGAAGTACAATGGACTTATCTTTAATCCATTGTCCTACGATTTCTACAGGAAAACGTCGCTCATCATAGCTGAGGGTGTAATTGGAAAGGGTGCGTGATTGATTATCGGGTACGGGGCGATCGGCAAAAGTCCACTGACAGTAAATTGAAAACAATACTAAAAGATATTGGCTTGATCTAAACATCGTCATGCTCCTGTTATGCCAATGGCGTTCATTAAACCATAAAGTGTCATTTTGGCAGGGATTGCCGAAATCCAGAAGTCAGGGATGGTGGGCCATCAGTACATCTATGTACACTGGATACCGGCAATCCCTTTGCGCCCTAGAGAGTATGCCGGTATGACGGCATAAGCAGTGGCTCAGAGCATGGGAATTATCGTTTAACAACCCCCATATCCTCTGCCAATTCTTCAATCTGCTGCAACAGGTTTTGATATTCCGGCGAATTCTCCGGGGCGTAATTGAAGTTTTTGCATAAGCCGGTCAGGCGGGTGAAATAGTCCAAAGCCTGAGCTTTATCATTAAAGGCATAATTCAAATTAATAAGTCGATAAAGCGCGCTGAAAGTTTGTTGTTGTCTTTTCATCGGCGATGTGGCGTCTACTTTATCAAAGGCGTCTTGTTGCAGATAAACCATATCCAGGAACAGCGCTTTTTGATAAATAATATAATCTTTCAATGTCACGCCTTCTTCGCCGGTTACCTGCATCATCTGCAAGACGGCATCGCCTTGATGCAACAATTCAATCATTTCCTGAACTTTTCGCGTCCAGCCGTCTTCAATGTGTTTTTCAAACCAGGGTTGTAATTGTTTTAAATAGCGTGACCAGGAAATCAACGGGTCGACGGCGGGATAAAAGCGTTTATAAGCGCGATCAGCGCTGAGTCCGATAAAGGTTTTGACGGTATTGAGAGTAGACTGGGTCACCGGTTCCTCAAAATTGCCGCCGGCCGGGGAGACCGTGCCGATCATGGTCAGGCTGCCGGTTTCGTCGTGATTATTGCGGATGACTCCGGCGCGTTCATAAATAGAGCGGATGGAAGAGTCCAAATAGGCCGGAAAGGCCTCTTCGCCGGGGATTTCCTCCATGCGTCCGGAAGTTTCCCGCATTGCCTGCGCCCAACGCGAAGTGGAGTCAGCTAATAGCAAGACGTTAAACCCCATTTGTCGGTAATATTCGCCCAGGGTTATGCCGGTGTATATAGAAGCCTCGCGGGCGGCCACCGGCATTGATGAAGTATTGCAGATAATAATGGTTCTATCCATCAAGGCGCTGCCGGTTTTCGGGTCGATCATTTTCGGAAATTCGGAAATGGTTTCCACCACTTCTCCGGCGCGTTCGCCACAGGCGACCACGATAACAAGGTCTACCGAAGAAAATCGCGAAATCAAACTTTGTAATACCGTTTTACCAGCGCCGAACGGGCCGGGGATACAGGCTGTGCCGCCCAGCGCAATGGGAAAAAAGGTATCGATAATGCGCATGGTGGTCATTAACGGCTGATCAGGATAGAGCCGATGGGAACTGCGTTTTCTCAGTAAATGTTCGGGGATGGATTGTCTAACCGGCCATTTCTGCATCAGCGATAGGTTTTTTTCATGGCCGGTAATCAGATTGCGTATGCGGGCGATGGGGGTATCGACGGTGACATTATCTTCAATGATCCAGACGATGGCGACTTGATCCGGCTCATCAAACGGAACCATGATTTTATGTGTATAACGGCCTTCCTGCACAGTACCGATAACATCGCCGGCGACCAGCTTGTCGCCGCTGCGCACGCAGGAAATAAAAGACCATTTTTGATAACGATCCAAGGCGTCGGCGTCGATGCCGCGGGGTAGGAAATAGCCGAACTCGGCCGCCATATTTTCCAAGGGGTTTTGCAAGCCATCATAAACCTGACCTAGCAATCCGGGCCCTAAACTCACCGATAACATTTCTTCGGTTTGTTCAACCGGGTCGCCGACCGCGACTCCTAACGTGCTTTCGAAGACCTGAGCGTCGGCGGTATTGCCGTGTATCCGCAAAATTTCCGCTTTCAACCTTTCTTGTCGCCGCTTATCGGTGCGGCTGGGTAAAATATAAATGACCGCATTTTTTTTTAACGGCATACTGCGGTCAGGATCATTAACGGCTTTAATGGTCACCAGATCATCCTGAACCATAATCACATGGGCGCTGATTTTTGCATTATCCATATGCTGTTTGCTCCTCGCCTAATGTTTCCGGAAACAGTGTTTTGAATTCGCCTAAACCACTATCGCTCATACTTTGCAAACGAGCCGCCGCCTTCTCGTCATCATAACGCGACCAGCGGTCGATTACATCCCAACGCAATACATAGATAATCACTGCTTCAAAATCAAAAAAATGATGACTTGAGAGGCGGTCATAAAATACCCAAACCTGATGTAACAGCATGCGCTCCAAATCCAGATGTTTGCCTGTATTCATTAAACGCTCCGCTTCTTCCAGCCAGGGAAATTGACGCTGTAGGCCGAAAGCGGGTTCTTCCCAGTGTTGAACTAATGTTTCGCAACGCTCGCCAAAGCCCCATTTTTGACCGGGTTCAGGCGCGCTTAAATCTAGCTGTTTACGTCTTAAGGCGGCGACCATTGAACGTTTTTCCAATCGCCATGAAATGATTTTTTTCATCAAATCATTGTTAATGGCGTTTAAAGTTTGTTTGCCCCGTTGAATTATTTGGTCGTCGCTGGTGGCGATGGCGAGACGATCCCAGTGAACCAGGTTTTCGATTAAATCTAATTTTTCACGGTGTTCGGGCTCCAGCATGGTCAGCCGTTGATTGAGTTTGATGCGGGAAATCGGCGGTTGTTTGGCGGCGAATAAATCAGGCGCATGGGGCGGCAAACTGGCCATCAGCATGACATATTGATCTTGCTTCATTTGACGATTCCTTCCAGCAAGGCGCGGAAACGGGGTTGCAGATGTTCTAACAATACGGCGGCAATGGCTTGATCGGTCAAGTCCACTTCCACATCGCCTTGTTTCAAATAGATTTTGATGCCGCGTTCGAACTGCTTATCGGTTTTTAATTCGATGCCGTCGCGCAATAGATTGGCCATTACCGATAATACGAAATGCGATAAAGTGCCTTCGCTGAGATCTTCCGGATTGCGGCGCAACTCTTCGATACCGATCACGCCTTCCGGCAGCTTTAATATGAAGTTTTCTTGCGCGGGTAAATCGGTTTGATCACTGACGCGGGCCGCTACTTGCAAGATTAATTTTTCCATAAAGGCTTCCGGTTCCATGATCTTGCCGACCAGCCTGCGCACCTCATCGCTAAAGCGTTGCATGATGGTTTCTCTCAGTTTCAAGTGGGCGTCGCGGGCGGCCAGTTGTAAAGCATCTTGCCCGGCCTTGATCAGCGCATCGGCTTCCATTTTGGCGTTATTCTTGATGAAATCGGCTTCCGCAGCAGCATGCGCTTTAATTTGTTCGGCTTCTTTTTGGGCCTGTTGGATAATCAATTCCGCCTGTTGTTCACCGGCTTCGACGCCTTCATTACGCAAGCGGTCTATCAGCTCTTCAACGCCGTGGGAAGCAAATTCCCCGGATTGCTCTTCAGTCATCAGTTTAATAAGGGCGATTGAGGGATAGAACCGGCTAAAACCAACGCAAAAACGAATGCGAAAACGGCGAAACCTTCAACGATGGTGGCCGGGGCCAGGGTTAAGCCGAATATTTCCGGTTTGGCTTTGATGGCGGTGATCGCCGAGGCGCAAGTTCGGCCTTGTAGTAAGGCGCTGTAAAATAAAGTGAGGCCGCATAAGATGCCGATGCTGAACAAAGGGGCGGCATTTTCCGGAGTGACTTCTCTTTGCAAAGTCAACATCACCACAATGCCGTAAATAACTTGCGAAGAGGGCATCACCGAAATGCCGATGTAACGGCCGTGTCCGCCGTCGGTTTCCAGCATGGCGCCGATGGCGGCCTGACCGGCCAGAGCGCAGCCGTAAATGCTGCCGATTGCGCCAAAGGCCATTGCAGCATAGATACCCAGCCAGCCTAATGTCATCATCAGTTCGTTCATTGTTTGATATCCTTCTTGGAAAAGGGTTTGAAAGGGTAGCCTTCCTCAGATAATCCCCAGTTAAAAAATTCGATACAATTGAGCCGCATACCGTGCAGCACCGCGCCCATCAAACTTAACAGTAAATTGAGCAAATGTCCTAACAGCATGATTAAAATACTGTAGAGCAATCCCAAGCCTTCAATTTCCCGGGTGCGCAAAGCCAGGTCATTAAAAGTATAGGCGAGAGACGCCCCGGCCAAACCCAGGGCGAATAAGCGCAAATAGCTGAGCACATCGCCGAATAAACGGGTGATTCCGGCCAGGTTGCGCAATCCGTCTAATATTTTCAATAACACGTCTAGCGGCGTTTTAATCGAGCGGCGACTGCTGAATAAGAAAACCAAACCGACGCCGAGACTGATCATAATTTCCGCTATGGTCATTAAGTCGCTATGGTCTGCGGCCAAACTTTGCTGATACCATAATAATAGTCCCCCCCATAACATTGACAGCCAGCCGAAGGCTTCAATTTTCTGAGTGGCGTTGCGGCGGCCGGCAAAGGCTTTGAAATAAATGGCCGCGCTTAAATGAATGACGCCCAGGCTGATAGTCAGGCGCATCATATTGTCGAAATGATGCAGGTCAATAACATTGAATTGACCTAATAAGGAAAAATCGGCGGGTTTAAAGCCGAAATAACTACCGATTAACATGCCCCAGACCATCGCGGCGGCAGTCATGCTGATCAGCAGATTTTTAAATTTATCGGCGGATGGCGAACGGCTGATTTTTTTCCAACTGAAAAGAATAATCAAGGCTAGTAAAAAAGCATAACCGGCATCCGAAATGATCATCGCAAAAAAAACGCTGAAAGAAAAAAACACCAAAATGGCCGGGTCCCATTCCCAGTAACCGGGCGTTTGATAAAAACCGATCAGTTTTTCACCGGCTTGCAGTTTTGCCGGGTTATCCAAAAGAGTAGGGGGAGCATCGGATTCGCTGGGTTCGGCCGCTAACATGGCTATTCGGTTTTGCTCAGTAAATTGGCGTATCCGGGGCAGGTCGGTTTCCGCCACCCAACCCTGCACCAGCGTCAAACTGTCAAGGTCCAGGGCATTATTAGCGGCCTCCATTAAACCGGCTTTGTTTTCGACGGCGGCCAGGTTTTTACTGATTAAATAAATCCAGCGCGTCAAGGAGGCTTGTTCCGCTCTTAAGTCCTCCAGCTTCAGCTCTATTGCATTAAGCTGTTTTTTTAAATCCGACAGGGAATGTTTGCCCATATGAGTTCTTGGAACCGGGAATTGGTCGGCGGCCGGTTCTTGTTTCGAGATCACCACCAGGTAAGCATAACGGTGGTCGCGGTGCACCACTTGCCAGACCAATTCCGTGGTCAGGGCGGCCATTTTACCGACCGGCACGATATAAAACCAAAATTTCCGGCCCGCTAGCTGCTCCGCTTGCGGGAATGTAAAATCACCCCAGGGTTCGACTTCTTTGATACGGGCGATTAAGGCATCGCGTTGGTCGGATGCTTCGCTGAGATTTTGTTTAACAGCTAAGGCATAGTGTACATAATATTCGATGTCAAAATCGTTCTCGTCGGTTTGCGGATGCCTTTTTTGTGGACAATCGAGGAGAAATTTTAAGGCTTTTAAGGTGTGAATCGGAGGTGTTTTAAGCTGCATTTCCGTCGCCTGCGGCTTGAGCGACGCCAAATGCATTAACCCCAGTTCCTGCAAATTGTTTAGCAGTTTTTCTTTTTCGGTATATAAACCGAACAGAGTTACTTTTTTTAATTTGGCGATGCTCATGGTTTTTGGCGGCGGTTACTATTAAATTGTCTAATCAATCACCCTTGTTTAATGACTAACGCGGAATGTTGCCGGGTTAAACTTCCTGATATTTTTTAATCAGTTTGTTTTTCATATAGTCGGCGAATGCTTCGACATTGTCATAGTCCTGTCGTTTAGCGAATTCGACCAGGTTTTTGACTAACAATTTGGTTTCGGCTATCTCGGCGTGAGAGCGGCCGCAGCCGCTGCAATGGGCGCCTTCATCACTGCATAAATTGTTACAAGGGCTGAATTTCATTAATGATCTCCAAAATGGTTTCTAAAGATGCTTTGAGTATAACAGATGACCATAGTGTTGCTAATGTCTTTTAGAAGTCTGTTTAAAGCTTACGTCTTAAAAGTGAATACAGCTGTAGGTAGGACTTTAGTTCTACAAAAAAAGCAGATCATCGCTTAATCATATTCATTCGCTTTTCCACTTCCAATATCCGTAAGCTGGTTTTGATTACGGTATCCGGATTGAGGCTGATGGAATCAATGCCCAACTTAACCAGATATTCAGCCATTTCCGGATAATCGGAAGGCGCTTGGCCGCAAATACCGGAATGTCGTTGATTACGTTTAGCACCTTCCACAGCCAGTTTGATGATTTGTTTAACGCCTGGGTCTCGCTCATCAAAATCGAAAGCCACCAAATCAGAATCGCGATCCACTCCTAAAGTTAATTGGGTTAAGTCATTGGAGCCGATGGAAAAACCATCGAATAGCTCGGCAAAGGCGTCAATTAGCAAAACATTATTGGGAATTTCGCACATGACATAGATTTTTAAACCGTTTTCGCCGCGTTTCAATCCGAATTCAGTCATTTTATCCAATACTTTCCGCGCTTCATCAATGCGGCGGCAAAATGGAATCATCAAAATGACATTATCCAGTCCCATGATTTCTCGGACGCGTTTCATGGCGGCGCACTCCAGCGCGAAACCGGGTTCATAAGCCGGATGGGTGTAACGCGATGCGCCGCGAAAGCCGATCATCGGATTGGCTTCTGCGCTTTCGAAAGCGCCGCCGCCCAACAATGAAGCATATTCATTGGTTTTAAAATCCGACATTCTCACCACTACCGGTTTGGGATAAAAAGCGGCGGCGATTGTGCCGACGCCTTCCGATAATTTTTCAATGAAATAATCGCCGGGGTTGGAATAAGCACTTATCAATTGTTGAATTTTGCCTCGATCATCATTGTTGATTCTTTCCGGAAACAGCAAAGCCATCGGGTGGACTTTGATGTATTCATTAATGATGAATTCCATCCGCGCCAAACCAACACCGTCATTAGGCAAAAAGCTGGTTTTAAAAGCAAGATCCGGATTGCCCAGGTTAAGCATAATTTTCGTTTTCGGGCGCTGGAAATCGGATAAATTGGTGCGAATGATCTCAAAGGGAAGTTGGTGTTGATAAATATGCCCGCTATCGCCTTCTGCGCAAGAAACCGTCACCATTGTGTCTTGAGGGATAGTCTGAGTAGCGTTTTCACAGCCGATCACTGCCGGAATGCCCAGTTCGCGAGCAATAATAGCCGCATGGCAGGTTCGGCCGCCATGATCGGTAACGATGGCGGCGGCCATTTTCATAATCGGCTCCCAGTCGGGCGTAGTGGTGTGGGCGACCAGTACTTCACCGGCCTTAAAATCAACCAGTTTTTCCACATCATTAATAATGTGCGCCTGTCCGGCGGCGATTTTTTCGCCGACAGAATAACCGGAAGCAATTACTTCGCCTGGCTGCTGTAGTTTGTATTCTTCCAGCACATGGCCTTGTTTTTGTGAACTCACCGTTTCCGGTCGTGCTTGCACTAGATAAAGTTCGCCATCCAGAGCGTCTTTCGCCCACTCCATATCCATCGGCCGATGGTGACCGGCATAGTCGCTATAAAACTGTTCAACCTTAATCGCGTAATCAGCCAAAGTTAAAACATCCTCATCGCTTATACAATAACGTTGTCGCTCATTGTCGCTAGTCTCAATGTTTTGCGTAGTTTTCCGGCTGTTTGGATCGGCGTAAACCATTTTGATTTTTTTTGCGCCCATTGCCCGTCTTAATACGCTGCCATAACCCTTTAGAAAAGTCGGTTTATGCACATAAAACTCATCCGGCTCCACCGCTCCTTGTACGATATTTTCTCCCAGTCCGTAACTGGCGGTTATAAACACCACATCTTTAAAACCGGATTCGGTATCCAGGGAAAACATCACTCCGCTGCTCGCCAAATCAGAACGCACCATTTTCATCACCCCGATGGAAAGGGCAATATTGAAATGATCAAAGCCTTGGTCAATGCGATAATGAATCGCCCGATCGGTAAACAAACTGGCGAAACAACGTTTGCAGGTTTCCAACAAACTTTCTTCGTCAGTGATATTGAGATAAGTATCTTGCTGACCGGCAAAACTGGCGGTGGGCAAATCTTCAGCTGTTGCCGAACTGCGGACCGCCAGGTTCAATTCCGTTGTTTGATAATGCGCTTTTAATTGCTGATAAGCGGCAATGATCTCAGTTTGTAAGACATCCGGCAAACCGGCCTGATAAATAATATCGCGCGCTTGCTGCCCGGCGTAAATCAATTGCCCTGCATCCATCGGATTGAGATCGGCCAAGGCTTGTTTCAGAGGCTCCCAACTGTTGCTTTGATCCAGCAAAAAGCGATAGGCCTCGGCGCTGATTGCAAAACCGTAAGGCACTTTCACCCCTTGCGGCGCCAGATTTTGATACATCTCACCCAAAGAAGCGTTTTTCCCGCCGACCAGAGGAATATCGTCTATACCGATTTCATTGAAGAAACGAATGAACTGGAGGGCCATGATTTGCTCCTATTCAGTTGAACTGAAAATAGTGCTCGTTGGAAAAAGGTGGTTTATAGATTAATAATAGTTTAATTGAGTCGGTTTTGGGAGGGTGGTTTTTTTGAGCTATAAAAATGAAGGGCTTCTATAACTTGCAGTGGAACCACAAAGTAAATTCATCATGTTCATTGCTTCATTTTTTGTATAAAAGCGCCTAAACCTGTCATAAGAATAGCCCCGCCGATAACCCCTACTGATACCATCATGTTACTCAGCCAATCTGGTTTTAATAACAGAATTGTTCCTAACCCCAACATCATGCTGCCGGACAGCAACTTTAATAATCGCCCTTCCTGTTCAGACAGTTTTTTACTGCCCAATGTAAAAGTAAATACAACTACAATTAAAAATAAAGGGATGATATAAATTAAATTATAAAAGGCCAGGTAGCTGTAGTATTGAGTATTGCTCAACTCGTTTAAAGTCAACACACGGGTATAGACCATCGGTAAACCCGCTGTACACAGTAATTCATAACTATTAGCTGCAATAGCTAGAATGATAGTTGCTAAAATCATGGTCGGCCAACTACCTGATTGAGTAAGAACTCTCATTCGCGTAAACAATTTTGATCTTGCTGAGTCTGAGAGAGATAACGAAACACCCTGCTTAAAAAAGAAATAATCCTTAATATTCAGCAATCCAAAAATGACTGCAATTAGGCCCGCAATAGCAGTAATAAATATCAATTGTTCAGTAATCAAAAATAGATTGAGCCAAGCACTCATAAACAAAAAGTACATGAATCCGGAACAGAGAACAAAGGTTGTTCCTATCACCATCATCCGCACCCTGTCTTTAAGATGAACCATTAAGCTCAGTAAAAAAAACAAGACAAAAAATGCGCATGGATTAAAGGCATCCAGGGCGGCAATCACCAAAGTAAAAGCGGGTAAGGAAAAGTCTTGATAATGGATCTCGCCTAATCCCGGAACGATAAAAGTTTCTTGTTTTTGTCGACTATTTTCCTGTCGATGACACGCTAATAATCTATCTTCCAACTCCTTGCCGGTTGTTTCAGCGCTATCATAACCAACCATCATCTGATCACAAAAAACAAATGCAGGAACAGCGTTGGCGGATCGTTTTAATTTATCAGCCATCTGTAGATAGCGTTTCTGGTTGTCTTTGTTGCCCACTAAATCATAACTATGTATGGTTAACCAAGGGTAAGTTTTAGATAACTTGTGTATAACAGGCTTTGCTTCTATGCAGTGTGGACAATAGCGTGACCAGAAATAATAGAGAGTGACTTCATTTGTCTTCTGATTAATAGAGCCATTTTCAGCTTTTAAATTGATAGGTAGCAAAAAAATAACAAGAAACAGGAGGCATAAAATAGACTTGCCAAAACTGATTAGCTTTAATTTTTTCTTGCGAAGAATATAAAGAAAATTAATCATCTGACAAATTCCTATATTGGGGCTTCTATTGATTACTGCCTGCTAGGAAATGGACTAAGAGCAGGGAGTTCTGTGCATTTTGCAAAATAAAAAAATCTAACGTACTTATACAAGATACACAATTTGAGGGCGCAATGCTTAATTATGCTAAAGGGGGTGAGTACTTAGCTCCTCTTGATACAATATATAGTGTTGCTAAATTTAAGGCTAAGAGAAAATGCTCAAAGAGTTGCTGTCTGGAGTTGACTACCCACGATTATATCGAGAATTCGTGGAGTGGTTCCCTGATAACAAAGCGTGTCTCGACTATTTGGAAAGATTACGCTGGCCCAATGGATTTACATGTCCTGTATGTAATGTTTCAGCTCAGCCTTGGCGACAAACCAGGAACCGATTAGTTTGTTCTTCCTGTCATCATCAAGCATCAATTACTAGTGGAACGATTTTCGAAAAAACGCATGTTCCACTTACGACATGGTTAGAGGTAGCCTGGCATATGACAACTGCCAAAAATGAACTATCTGCAAAAACAGTGCAACGAACAGTAGGAACAAGTTACCGAACCGCATGGTAAATGCTTCATCAATACCGTATAACTATGGTACGTAGCGAGCGTAAAAAGCTGTCTGGTATTGTAGAAATCGATGAAACTTTAGTCGGAGGTATAGAGCATGGCGGAAAGCGAGGACGAGGAACAAGCAAGGCTATTGTGGTTGTTGCTATTGAGCTTAAAGAGCCAAAAGGTTTTGGTAGAATACGAATGCAGTATATACCTGATGCATCTGGAGAATCATTAATCCCATTTGTCTGTAATACTGTAGAACTGGGGACTACAGTGCAAACCGATGGATGGACTGGGTACAATCAATTGAAAGAAAATGGTTATTTACATCAAATAACGGTTCTGTCTTCAACGAACGACCCTGCACATGTTTCCATGCCAGGTGTTCATCGTGTATCAAGCCTCCTCAAAAGATGGGTACTTGGTACTCATCAAGGATCTGTCAGCATAGAGCATTTGCAATCATATCTGGAAGAGTTTACTTTTCGTTTTAATCGCCGTACGTCACGAAATCGGGGGCTGGTTTTTCGAAGGCTTCTGGAACAATCTGTTAGCACAGAGCCAGGGTTTAGAGCAAAAATCACAAATGGATATAATTGGTGAAAACACAAGATATGGTAGGTACAGGAGCTAAGTACTTACCCCCTTTATGAAAAACGTGTTCTTGCTGAAACGGCCATCTCACGCCCTGTGATGAAAAAATTTAAAGCCATGATTCGCCAGCAAGGTTTATTTAGTTCCGGTAATCATCCGGATTAATTTGATATTTTTTTAGTTTATTGTAGACAGCCCGCGTTGAAATCTCCATGCAGTCTGCTATTTCTTTAATATTTCCTTGATACTGTTGTAATGAATCTTTTAAATAAGTTCGTTCCATATCCGCAATTGCTTGTTCTTTTTGCTGTTTCCAGTCGTCAAACTGGGGTTTGGACTTTGGCAGGTCTAGCATTAATTCAGTTATTTCTTGTTCTTTAGTAAATAACAGACTGCG
>SPJK01062081.1_pt1 | contig 12593 bp, 10 predicted proteins | sample 3741771 | NCBI WGS metagenome assembly SPJK01 (sample SAMN10925997, study PRJNA522277) | cold seep metagenome | isolation source: Elba SIP-enriched marine methane seep metagenome, extraction at timepoint T2 | place: Italy: coast of Elba, Mediterranean Sea | reverse complement strand
GGGATACTTAATGGCCGAATCCAAGACCCCTCAGCGTTTGGTGAAAATGGCCAACGCCATGGTAGGTTGGATGCCTGGCGGTCTGGCAATAGTTTCCGTGGTGGCTTGTGCCTTCTTTACCGCCTTTACTGGCGCCTCGGGCATAACTATCATTGCTTTGGGCGGTCTGCTCTTTCCGATACTTCAGCAAGAAGGTTTCCCAGAAAAGTTCAACCTTGGTCTTTTGACCTCCGGTGGCTCTTTGGGCCTGCTCTTCCCACCTTCATTGCCTGTCATTCTTTACGCCATCGTCGCCGGCGCAGAGGTAGAGGTCGATGCCCTCTTCAAAGCGGCGCTGATTCCCGGCGTAATCTTGGTGCTCTTCATGGCAGGATACTCGGCATTTGTGGCTCTACGCACCGGTTCAGTAAAGCGCACAAAGTTTAGCAAAGAGGGTTTGTTTGAAGCCCTTAAGGAAGCACGCTGGGAGTTGCCCCTGCCGATCATCATCCTCTGGGGTGTTTATGGCGGCTGGCTAACGGTGAACGAAGCCGCAACCCTCACCGTGGTCATCGTACTAACCGTAGAATGCTTCCTTTATAAGGATTTGAGCCTCTTTAAGGATGTTCCCAAAGTCATGATCAAGAGCGCCGTTTTGGTAGGTGCAATCTTGCTCATCCTCGGTTCGGCCAAGGGACTTTCGGATGCTATGACCTTCGCCGAGATTCCCGACAAGATCTTGGAGTTCATCAAGAATAACGTCGATTCTAAGATCGGCTTCTTGATTGCCTTGAACTTATTCCTTTTGGTTGTAGGCTGCCTTCTGGATATTTTCAGCGCGATCATTGTGGTAGTGCCTTTGATTCTGCCTTTGGCTGCTCAATACGGCGTCAACCCCTTGCACTTGGGCGTGATCTTTTTGACCAACCTAGAGATCGGCTACATGACCCCTCCCGTAGGCATGAACCTATTCCTCTCGGCTTTCCGCTTCAAAAGGCCGCTGCCGGCGCTCTATGTGGCCAGTTTGCCCTTTATTATGGTGTTGATCGCGGCACTTTTGGTAATCACCTACGTGCCTGAACTCTCTTTGTTCCTGGTTAAGAGCCAGTAGCTTTAAGTCTCGGTGAACTATTAGGACGACGTTTGTTGTTCTGATAAACCTTCCACCGCTCATCCCTTAGAGAACTATTCGCAAACTGCTGGATAGATTGCCGGCTGGGGCCGAATAGTTTGGCCGCTCCGGCATAGTTCCCATCAGCTTCAGCAAGGCAGCGTAGTAGCAAGACCTCATGCAGTTCCCGCAGGAGCTCATGTGGCGTCTCGCCTTTGTCCCAGAGGGCGTCAGCAGCGGCCAACACCGCTTTGGAGGCCGTCGTGCTCAGGCCCTTGCGAGTCTTAACTTTGGATCGAGAAGGCCTCGCGGCTCGCTTTTTTACTGACCTACGCTTGGCCTTCTTTTGGGTTGTTCCGTTGCTAAGCCCCGCCTTGCCACTCATGTATTCAGACCTCGGAGCTTGGTTTTCAGGCAGCGCCAAAGCTACGGCAAGCGCATAGGCTACCTCAAAGAAGGCAAAACTATCTTTGCACTCTACACACTTCGCCCCACACCATTTTCGCGCTGAATAGCTGCTAGGAACTAACTGAGAATAGTTCGCAGCTCTTCAGCGGGAACTTATTCGCGTAACTCTGTCGTGAGTGATGAGTTTTTGGCGCCAAAGTCCGGCTTTTTGCGGAGAGATCGCAAAAAAGACGCAGATATCTGCAGAAAAGTCGGGAAATCTATTGGCCATCGTCCCCCGGAAACGGGTAGTAAGCTACGTCATGCAGTCGAAACCCAACCTGCGCCAACTGACCCTGTTGGCCTCCAGCTTGTTCCTAGCCACTGCCGTCGCGTGCGGCGGCGATGATAATACTGATCGCGATGCCGGCGTAAAAACCAAAGATTCCGGTACTAGTTCCGGCGCCGATATGGGTACCGCCGTGGATATGGGTACGCCCGACACTGGCGTACAGGGCCCCTGCAACCCTGTCACCGGCGCAGACTGCTTGGCCATGGGCCAAATCTGCGTTTACGACGTGAACACTAAGATGGCCGCTTGCCGCGTGCCTGCCATGACCAAGATCGGCTTCATGGAGCAGTGCAGCCCCACCCTGCAAGATTGTGCCGACGGCCTGACTTGTAACCAGATTCAGGGTGAAGCAACGCCAAGCTGTAAGCAGGTTTGTAAAGTTTCCAATGGAAACAACGACTGCACCTCCCGCGTGCCCGCCAACGCCATGCCCGACCAATGGGGTTGTGGCCAGCTAGAAGCCAACGACGAATACGGCCTGTGCTTCAACCGCGGTACCGCTTGTAGCCCAACCGACATGGTCTCCAACTGCGCTATGGGTGAAGTCTGCGCCTTGGCTGACGGTGACTTCAACACCTCTTGTCAGCCCGCCGGCACCGCTCAGCTCGGTGGCGCTTGCATGCCCGGCCAAAACAACTGCGCTGCAGGACAAGGTATCTGCATTCCGCTACAAGAGGGTACTTCTTGCTACGAGGCTTGCACCCTTCCCGGCGGAACCTGCTCGCAAATGGGCTACACCTGCCAGGGTCTACAGACCATGGGCGGCGCTATGTCCGCTTTCGGTGTCTGCATCCCCGCACCTCAGCTGCCCTGCCATCCTTTGGAGGCTATGAGCTGCCCCATGGGCCAAAACTGCTCCATCAACATGGCTAATAACGGTGTTGAATGCCGTGCTACCGGAATGGTGGCACTGCAAGGCGATTGCTCCATGAACAACTGCCAAAACGGCCTCTTCTGTACTCCCATCCAGGGCGGTCAGAAGCTTTGCCTCACCCCTTGCTACCCTGACATGAGCATGTGCCCCATGGGTCAGTCTTGCCAGATGCTGGTGGGCAACCTAGGCATCTGCAACTAAGTCTCCCTTCCCGCTTCAATACATGGACCCGGATTCCTTTCGGGTCCCTCCCTTGAAAGTATCCTCGAAAACCAGCTACTGCTAAAGGATGCAGCCGCGCTCCATATTACCCTACGCTCTCCTAGGGTGCATGGCGATGACCTCCATCGCCTGTACCGACGACACCAAGGACCCCGTCGACGTCGGCGTGGACACTGGTGTCACTGAAGATAAAGACGCTGGCGTCGTAGACACTGGCCCCGCAGATACCGGAAGCGCTGACGCCGCGACCGATGCGGGAACTATCGTCGACATGGGCGCGGCAGATAGTTCGGTCGACGCCGGTCCGGTGGATATGGGAGATACTTCCCGATCTATCGTCTTCCTACATACTAACGATGAGCATAGCCATCTCTTTGGCTTCGGCCCCAATGTGGACGACTATCCCAACCGGGCGCCGGCAGGCAGTGGTATTAAAGGCAGCTTATATCGCAGAGCGGCAGTGATGGAGCGCCTAGAGCAGGAGGCAGGGCGAGCGCCGCTCTTTTCCCCAGTTGCAAAGGTTGGCGCTGGCGATATCATGATGGGTTCGCTCTTTCACTTGGGCAACCTTTTCGCATCGCCAGATTATAATATCGCCACCGTTTTAGGTTATGACGTCCTCACTCTAGGCAATCATGAGTTCGACTTTGGTCCGGGCCTATTAGCTCAAATGATTTCCCAAGGAAATATCGACCTCACCGGCGCTTCTTCACCACTGCAAATCCCTCTAGTGGCCTCAAATATCCGCTTCTCAATGGATTCTACCAGCGATGATGCTTTAGCCAACCTTTATGGCGGCGGCGCAGGCAAACCTATCCAAAGAACCTTTGTGAAGGACTTTGGCGGGGTCAAAGTTGGTTTTGTGGGAGTTTTAGGGCTCGACGCCGCAGTCGTAGCCCCCTTTAAGTCTCCAGTAAGCTTCTCCTTGGCAGTAGATCCCAGCACCACTTGTAGCAGCAATGCCCAATGCCCCGGATCTATCTGTATACCTCCAGCAAATAATCCTACGGCAACTATGGGCAGCTGTGCGGTAGATAGTTCCGGCACCGACCCCGCAATTCATTTTCCCGCCCTGGTTCAAGACATCGCCTCGGCTGTCGCTGAGCTGCGTGCGCAAAACGTAGATATGGTGGTTGCGGTCTCTCACTCCGGCATCGACGAACGAGAGGTTAACACTTTACAAACCATGGGTATGGGCCTGCAAAACGCTCGGCGCTCTGAAGAGATTCTCCTGGCATTAGGCGTCGACCAAGCCCTCTCAGGCATGAATATCCGCGGTCTAGACCTTATTATTGGCGGCCACAGCCACACCGCTTTGGATGTCCCTCTGCAGGTGCCCAACGCCAACTCTGGAATCAATACTTATATAGTTCAAGCCGGCGCCAACGGCGCTTTTGTGGGTAAAGTTCGCCTGCTGCAACAAGCTCCCGGGATGCCCTGGACTTTGGATGCCACTTACTCTGGCCTCGCCAACGTAGACGATTCGGTAAACTTCGTCTCTTCTTTCGATACTTTATTCGACCTCTTCATCAATCAACTGATGGATGGTCTAGAGCAGCAAGGTATCGCTCAAGCAGGCGACAACTTACTTTTCCCAGGCGAACAATGCGACGGCAGTCTATTGCCCAACCGCGGTCAGTGCTCAGGACTCTTGCCCAACTTTGATAGTGGCACCCTGGCCTGTCATGCCAACCGTCAGCTCGATTTCTCAGGATGTAACTTGGTGCCCACCAAAACTATTTGCGGAGACAATAGGGTAGATGGTTTGGAGATGTGCGATGGCACTTCGTCTCCGCAGACCTGCCAAGACCTAGGCTACGCCGGAGGAACTATCGCTTGTGCCTCCAACTGTACTGTTGACGTCTCAGGCTGCACGCCCGACTTCCCCTCCTTGCTAGAAATCGCCCTCAACTTCCAGCGGTCTAGCAGTCTACCTCCGATTCGCTACGAAGATACTAATCAGCGTGGCTCCTTATTCTTCTATGAATTAGGCACCACTAGCTTTGATGTTGGTGAGACCACCCCCTCCAACGAATCTAACTTGGCAAACCTAGTCGCCGACGCCAATAGATGGGCAGCAAATACTTATGTCCCCGAATTTGCCAGCGACCCGGTATTAGTTTCCGTCACCGCCAACGGCGTAGTTCGTGACGGTGTCTATCAAGGAATGACCGGTAAGCTTACCACTGCTGATCTATTCCGCGTGGTTCCCTTGGGTATCTCGCCTATCGAAAATACGCCGGGCTTCTCAGTCACCGACTTCTATCTCTCAGGTCCCGAACTAAAAGCGGCTTTAGAAACCGGTCTAACTTTGGGCATGACCGCTGACTCCTTCTGGTTAAGTGTCTCGGGCGCGCGAGTGACTTATGACATGTCTTTGCCTCCCTTTAACCCAGCTCAGCCCGAAACAACCGGTCAAATCACCCGCATTGAGATAGTTCAGCCCAGCAGTCATCCTTATGCAGACACCCGGGCAGCCTACGAGAGCCAACATCTCTATGATTCAATGACCGGATTCAGCCAACCGAACCGCTTCATCCACGTAGCGGCTGACTTCTATATTACTCTGTTCCTAGAGAACCTAGGCTTCTGTCCTCGGGACGCCGCCGGCAATCAACTGCCTGAGTGTCGTTCCTGTACCAATGATAACCAATGCACCCTACAAGGCTCCACTTGCAACACCACCTCTGGACGCTGCGTAGGTGGCCCTCCAGTGGCTGTCCGCACTAGAACTCGGGTGCCACTGACTCCCGGCATCACTCAGGAACTCAAGGAGTTCTTAGCTTTGATGAGCTATGTGCGTGAGACCCCCAAGGGCCTCTTGCCAACCAACTATAATAATCCCGTCCCTCGGCGCATGTGCTGTGTTGGATCCGCTTGTCCCGCGGACAACAGCCGCAGCTGCAACTAATAGGATCTACAGGTCCGTGCTCCTAGGTGCGGGCCTGTCTTCGAAACCTCCAACTATTATAGAGCAAACATGAGCAATTCTATTAAGTCAGTTCTTCAAGAAACCCGTGTGTTTAAGCCCACTGAGGAATTTACCCAGCAGGCGCACATAAAAAGCGAAGAGGAATACCAAAAACTCTATCACCGTTCCATTACCGAACCCGAGTCATTTTGGGCTGAGAAAGCCCAGGAATTAGTTCCTTGGATGGAGGACTTCGACCAGGTATTAGATTGGAAGACTCCCCACGCCAAATGGTTTCTCGGTGGTAAAACTAATGCGTCGGTGGCTTGTGTAGACAAGCATCTAGAGACTTCCCGCAAAAACAAAGCGGCGATAATCTTTGAAGGTGAAGATGGCGACCAGCAAACTATCACCTACAAGCAGCTTCACCGTGAAGTATGTAAGTTAGCCAATGTACTTACCGAGCTAGGCATTCAAAAAGGCAATCGCATCGCTATCTATATGCCGATGATTCCCGAAGCCGCTGTGGCCATGCTGGCCTGTGCGCGCCTCGGTGCTCCCCACAACGTGGTGTTCGGTGGCTTTTCAGCAGACGCGCTGCGGGAGCGCATCAACGATGCCGAATGCAAAATGGTGATCACCGCCGACGGCGGAAAACGCCGCGGACAAGTGTTGGCACTTAAGCCAGCGGTCGATGAGGCTATCAAAGATAATCAATGCCCCACGGTCGATAAAGTATTGGTGGTTCAGCGCACCAAGAACGAAGTGGCTTTCCAAGAAGGCCGCGACCATTGGTGGCATGAGCATATGGACAAGGCTTCGGCCAAACATACCGCCGAAGCCATGGATTCGGAGCATCCGCTCTTCCTTCTTTATACTTCGGGCTCCACCGGCAAACCCAAAGGTATCTTACATACTACCGGCGGGTACTTAGTCGGTACATCGCTTACCACCAAGTATGTCTTCGACATGAAAGAAGAAGACATCTATTGGTGCACCGCCGATGTGGGTTGGATTACCGGACATAGTTATATCGTCTACGGGCCCCTAAGTATGGGTTCAACGGTCATGATGTATGAGGGTGCACCTAACTATCCAGACTTTGGTCGTTTTTGGGATATCGTAGAACGGCACGGGGTCACTATCTTTTACACTGCCCCCACCGCGATTCGCGCCTTTATCAAGGCCGGAGATGAGTTGCCCAACCGGCACGATCTCTCCTCACTACGCCTTCTGGGCTCGGTGGGCGAACCTATCAATCCAGAGGCTTGGATGTGGTATCACCAAGTCATCGGCAAGGAGCGCTGCCCCATCGTAGACACTTGGTGGCAAACCGAGACCGGCGGCATCATGATCACGCCCTTGCCCGGCATTACCGGCACCAAACCCGGAAGCGCCACCCGACCCTTCTTTGGTATCGACGCCGATGTCGTGCACGAAGACGGCACTCCCTGTGGTCCTAACGAAGGCGGCCTGTTGGTGGTCAAGAAACCTTGGCCATCTATGTTGCGAACTATCTACGGAGATGATGAGCGCTACCAGCGCACCTATTGGTCGAAGATAGATGGATACTATTTTGCCGGAGACAGTGCACGCAAAGACGAAGATGGATACTTTTGGATCATGGGCCGCATGGACGACGTGCTCAATGTGTCTGGCCACCGTCTAGGTACCGCAGAAATCGAAAGTGCCTTAGTTCAGCATAAATCGGTAGCGGAAGCCGCGGTGGTTGGCCGTCCAGACGAGCTCAAGGGCCAGGCGGTAGTTGCCTTTGTTACTTTGAAGAAGAACGTTGAAGCTTCGGACGAGATGCGTAAAGCCTTGCGCAACCACGTGGGACAACTCATTGGTGCCATCGCCAAGCCCGAAGAAGTCCGCCTGGCTGAAGCTCTGCCTAAGACCCGCTCTGGTAAGATTATGCGCCGTTTACTCAAAGAAATCGCGGCCGGACGCACTCCCCAAGGAGATACTTCCACGCTGGAAGACTTCACCGTCTTAGCTAAACTCAAAGACGCTGAGTAGCCCTCCTATCTATCTCACTCTTCTGTAGACCTCCCGCTAAATCTTGCCTAGCTTGCCCTCGTGGCTTTCGATCTCATTCTATCGAGCGGTTTTTTGGCTTTTGCCCGTCAAAGCGGCTTTCTCAAGGCCGTAGAAGAGTCCAAACTCCCTGTGCGCGCCATCTGCGGCACTTCCTCAGGCGCTCTCGCTGGTTCACTTTGGGCGGCAGGGCACCGGGCCGAAGATATATTTGCCTTACTCACCAAAGAGGCTCCTCTGAAACGTTTGCGACCGCAAATTCCCCCTTGGAAAGGCCTCTTTTCCATGCAGCCCCTGATAGATGAGCTAAAGCCTCGGCTGCCCGCATATATTGAGGAGCTACCCATGCCTTTTGGTGTGGGCGTCATCGATAGCAAAGGCCAGCATCAGATACTTACTAGGGGTCCCCTGCCAGAAGCAGTGGCCGCATCTTGCGCCATGCCCAGAGTATTCCGACCCATCTCTATTGAAGGAGTAAATTATGCAGACGGCGGGGCCGCCGATCGTTTGGGTTATGCTGCTTGGCAAGCACAGCAAGGTCAGAACCCCTCGATAGTTCATTGGGTGGAGCGCAGCTACGGCCCTAGCTATAGCTTCGAGGTGGAGCCGGACTATTGCGTAAAGTCCCCCAAGAGTGGCGCCAAACTCTGGAGCCTAGGGGACACACAAAGCCGCTTTCAAGAGAGCTACCAAAAAGCCAAAGTATTACTACCATGCGAAATATAGTCCTAGCCCTTGTACGCCTGCTAAGTTTGTCTTAAATTCTTCTTTGGGACTTGGCTTTAGGAAGGATGCACAATGCGCTTTCTCTATCTAACGCCAGCAATACTTTTCACAGTATTCACAACAGCCTGTGGAAAAGAAGAACTGCCGCCAACTATCCAGTGCGGACAAGGAACTGAACTCAAAAGCAATCAATGCATTGCAAAACCACCACAAAAGCAGCCAGAAACTATTAATTGTGGCTCAGGAACCATTAGGCAGGGCAATGAGTGTGTACATGAGAGCATGACCTCCTGCGGTCCAGGCACCATGTTACAGGACGGCCGTTGTGTGCCTGAGCCGGTCATGGAACTACCAGTAGGAATCCATGCCTTCAAAGGAACCAACCCCCACCGAAGTCTCGATGACCTCGATGCCTTCGGACAAATGGTCGGCGACGCCAGATATGTAGGCCTCGGCGAATCTATCCATACCAGCGGTGGCTTCTATGAGGCCAAGCACCGGCTTTTTAGATACTTAGTCGAGAAAAAGGGCTTCCGAGTCTTTGCTTTTGAGACCCCTTGGGTAGATGCCGACGCGATTCGCGACTATGTAGCTACATGTCAGGGCAACCTAAGAGAGGTCATGCGCGGCGGCGCAATTTTTGGCGTTTTTGCAGGAGTAACTACCGCCGAACTATTCAAATGGATGTGTCAATATAACTTGAAGCATCCTCAAGACCCGGTTCACTTTATGGGGTTTGATACTCAACAGCCCTGGAACGATGGCCCAGCCCTGAGAAAGTATCTCTCAGACCACGATAGTTCTAACGAGACCCCATCCATTATTGCCGACCTCTCCAGATGCTTTGGGAGCACTTCCACCTCAACCCTCGACTACTATCAAAACTATGCCAACAAGCCTTGGGATCAAGCCGACGACACCGCTTGTATCGCTGGCTTCTCCAACACCGAAAGTTGGCTTGCCAACAACCGTCAAAGACTAGAAACCGCGAGTTCTACTACCGCCTATGAGTATGCTCAGATACATCTAATCGGCCTACGTGCTTGGCAAGGGCAGATACGGGCAGATTCCAATAACGAGCGGGTGACTTTCAAAAGCCGCGATTTAGGCATGGCCCGAGTTTTTCAGCGACTATCAGCCCTTCGCCACCCTCACAAAAAGGTCGCCATTTGGGCTCACAACCTTCACCTACAATACGATACGCAAGTCCTAGACTTTTACCTACACGATGATCCCAACATGGGAAAGTATCTCAAAGAGGACTTTGGAGATAGTTATCAAGCCTATGGACTCACCGCTCATGAGCTACATATCAATTGGGGAAGTATTGGCATGGGTTTGCAAGAGCAACGGCTCGACAATCGCTCGGTAGAAACCAGACTCAACCTCTTGGACAGAGACTATCTATTGGTTGACCTAGAACAATGCCAAAGCTTCCGTTCTGACAAACGCTATGGTTTGGGTAGGGAAGGCATGAAAATGATCCTTCAGGATCAATACCGAGGCCTAGTCTATCTGAAAGTCTCGCGGCCCATGTCTTATTATACGGCCAACCAGTGAGATAGTTCCAAACCCCTCTCAAAGCTCAATCATCCCCTCCCCACCGTCTTCAAGGCTTGGAAGTATTCATCCGAACCCATCTTAGGACAGCACTGCACCGCTTCTAAGAAACCTTCTGGAGGCAGATAGTTGTGCGCTTCGATATAGTGTAAAATCATTGTCGGAGCGACATAAATACAGTCTGAAGGAAGATCGGGAACAAAGAGATTATAGGTGCCGATATTCACACTTTCGCCGTCCGCCTCGAAGCTTCCCGGCCCTTCGGCACTGTCACAGAGTGAACAGTCATGCCAGCCAAGAAAAAGCGTGGGTTGCCACGGCTTACGACAAAGCTCAAAGAGAGGTCGTAGATCATCCAGTTGGCCGTTTGGATAAGCATGCCCTCTCTCAAGCCAGCCCACCGCAAGCAGCCGAGCCTTGCTTTTTGAACCAAAGTAATCACAGGCAGTAAGATCTTGATACCAGGTCATCTCGATAACTTCGTTCTTCTATATCTAGGCAGCTGATGCTGACCGTCAACTATCAATCTAGCCGACCAACTATCTGCTTCAAGGAGCCGGGCTAGTCATTACTCTTGAGAGTAGCGCGGATCTTTAGCTCGGAATCTTAGGGACTGAACTATCTCCAGGTAAGCATCTTGATTGCCTCTAGACCCAAGCAATATATTGGGAATACGATGGACAAGGTCAGCCCGAAAATAGACTAGTTCCTTTTTTAGTTCATGACCGAGTAGACGGAGATCAAGAAGGGCGGAATAGAGGAGCTTCAAGAGTGACTTCTTTGGTTTTTCTAGATGATTAGAGAAGTGCTGATTATTCTTCTCCATACAACCATCAACCCACCCCAAAAGCCCTAACGCCTCTGCTCTGGACCTAAATCTATTCTCGGGAGATATTTCACCTCTATCAACCTCAAGTAGATCTTGAGGCAAAAATCTGAAGAGTCTAGCTTGATGGAAGAGCTGAGAGTGGTTCAAACTCCTGAATGTCAAATAGGGCTCTTTCCAGTATTGGATATACCTTCTCTCTCAGCCCCATCGACACCAACCCCTTCAATACTAGTCTGTCGGCCAGTCAAGGCCCGCTCTACCCACTGCTGTCTTGTATCTGTCTCATGAGAAGCCAAACGACGAACCTCTTCGATTACATGGGCATAGCTCTGTTGCTGGATTTGAATACTCACCAAACCCCCGGGAATATTGTGCAGAACCAAAGCTCGGAAATAGATTCGATCGCTGCTTAGCGCTTCCGACAGCCACCTCAACTCCAGGAAGAGGAACATCAGGTATCCAAAAAGATGACCAGCGGCTTGGTTTTTCTTGCCTAGAGCCGTGAATAGATCGCTCATGTTCTCTCTGGTAAATTCCAGCCAGTCGAGTTGCTGTCGGCTTCCTGCGAGATTTAATAGAGACTGCAAAGCCTCGTCGTAGGATAGTTTGCCCTCCTCTATCCTCGCCAAGTCCCTAGGCACCTCTAAAAATAGGTTAGCTAGATGATAGAGAACCGGACGGTTCTCCATCCAGGAGATATATCGAATATCTAAGAGCCCTTGCTCTAGTAGTCTGAATACTCTCTGATAGTCTTCCAATTGATGAGTACTTCTAGGAGGCAGCCACCTCCCGCCTCATAACCTTCAGCACTCCCGCAAAATGTCCTACGATCGCTCCGTAGGCTAGAGCTAAGGTATAATGAAAGATATCTACGCAGGGAAGCGGCCCGCAATAGCCTTGGGTGCCAATGCCTAGACCAGCAAAGATGATCAAAACGCAGCCAACTATGGCTACCGCCGCAGGCAAGCTTCCTTTGTGTTTGAGGCTGCGATAGATAATGAGTCCCAAAGAGAGTACCCCAACTATCTCGTTGACGAAGGGAAGTTCGAACTCCCAATCTAGCTGGGTCAGTACACCGAAGAAGATGACCCAGAAACCAAGGTACTTTCCGCCCCGGCCTTGGTTTTTCAAGCAGACATAGGCCACCGCCATGCACGGCAGGCCTACGGTGGCGGCCCAGGCAGATACATAGCGGTGTAGTGCAACTATGTCGGCGAGGGCTAAGAAGCGGATAGTTCCTAGGGTGGCTGCCGCGGCGACAAAAATAGTCCAAACTGCATACTTAGACGGGCGAGGCTGGGATACTTTGCCAGGCGAATTAGGGCGCCCCAACATACCAAGGCGAGAACGGCATCGGAGAGGGCGGTGCTGTAGGCGGGAGCCATGGCGGGAGCTTAGAAGCTTTCTCCCAGAGAACAAAGCGGTGTGGGTCGACCTTTGGGCGCACGGGGGAGCTGGTCTTGGTGAGTGTATGTGGTAAGAAGGCTGTGTCAGGCCGACAACTTATGGGGTGATCGCCGTAGGGCAATCGGCGTCGTGCCGATGCTCGATTTGACCGCCCGGCTGGGTCCGGCGAGACTCGCCCCGCGGTAAACCCCAAGT
>SPJK01021862.1_pt1 | contig 12594 bp, 11 predicted proteins | sample 3741771 | NCBI WGS metagenome assembly SPJK01 (sample SAMN10925997, study PRJNA522277) | cold seep metagenome | isolation source: Elba SIP-enriched marine methane seep metagenome, extraction at timepoint T2 | place: Italy: coast of Elba, Mediterranean Sea | reverse complement strand
GTGTTTGATGGACCGATCCTTGCCTATTACGTCCAAACCCGCGGGGCCAATAATGCGCGTTTGATTGAACGGGTCTACAGGCCAGAGAATTACGGGATCGTCCTGCCCAGCGGCAGCCCCCTGCGCGAGGACATGAACCAAGCGTTGCTGCGCTTTCGTGTGGACGGGACCTATGACAAGCTCCTGATCAAATGGTTCGGCAGTAACTACTTTTCGAACTGAGGCATGGGACGCTCTGGCCACGGGTGAAGAACATTTGTCTTTCCTTTGCACGCATTCTGCCGTATGCGCCGCTGATCCCTGCGCAAGCAGCGATTCCTCTCCACGGGCCTTGCTGGACGACATCCCGGCTCGCGCCATTCCTCTAACCTCATAAAGGAGACCCCGATGTCGATTACGCCAGAAGACAAAGCCCGCATCATGAAAGAGTTCGCCATCAAAGAAGGCGACACCGGTTCCCCGGAAGTTCAGGTTGCGATTCTGTCCAGCCGCATCGCGACGCTGACAGAGCACTTCAAGACGCACAAAAAAGACAACCACGGCCGTCGTGGTCTGCTGAAGATGGTGGCCCTGCGCCGCAAGCTTCTGGACTACACCCGTGCGAAAGACGAGGCCCGGTATCAGGACCTCATCAAACGCCTCGGCCTGCGTCGCTAATCTGCGACCACGTTCGATTTCGGAAGCGCCCGCCATTCGGTGGGCGTTTTCTTTTTGAGTACGGTTTGTCAGAGTGGGCCTATGATACGGTTCGTTTTGAAGTTTTGTTTGGCATGTGCCGTTCTGGCAGGGACGGGTTACGGCGCGTTGCAGGTCAGTCGATCCACCACCTTTCAGATCTTTGGCGAGGCAATTGCACGGGTTGAGACCGATCGCAAAATAATCGCGCTCACCTTGGATGACGGGCCTGCACCGAAATATCTGGACGATGTTCTGGACACTCTGCGAGACCTTGATATCCCCGCAACCTTCTATCTCGTTGGCAACGCGGCGACCCAGTATCCTGGCCTAGTCCGGCAGATCGCGGAGGCCGGGCATGAGATCGGCAACCATTCCTATACCCATCCCAGATTGCTGCTGACGCGCCAATCGCGCATCGCGCGCGAGATTGAAGACACCGACGCCGCTCTGCGCGCGGCTGGCTATTCAGGTCCAATCTCATTTCGCCCGCCTTATGGGAAGAAACTACTGGCCCTGCCCTGGTACTTGTCCAAACATGATCGTCCTTCGATCATGTGGTCAATTGCACCAGAGCATTGGGAGGGTCCTATCGACGACCGGGCCGCACGGATCGTGCAGGATGCACGCCCCGGTGACATCATTTTGCTGCATGTCATGTGGCCCGTCAGCCAAGGCTCGCGTGACCTTTTGACCCCCATGGTCATAGGCCTGAAGGATCAGGGTTTTGAGTTCGTCACGGTCTCTGAACTGCTGGCCAGTCGCCAAACTCGGTGACCTATCCTCGCGCAACGTCATCTTTGACAGGCGCACCTTTCCCTTTGCAGGATCACAGAAAGCGACCAAACGGAAGGTAACAAGATGATCCCTACTTTGCGTGTTTTGATCCACATGGGCAGTCTCCAACGGCTGGCCCCGCTTTGGGTCTTAGGTCTCGTTTTGCTCTGGCTGAACGCCTCGGCTTGGCTATTCATCGCGGTGTTCTACGGAGGCGTCCTTCAGTTTTTTGTCGAGTACCTCATGCACAGATTTCTGATGCATCGCGACCCGCCGACTGAGCAAGGCACGTTCAATGACCTATACCGCAGTCATATTGGGCATCACGAATTTCCCAACAATCCCGAGTTCTTCACGGGCGGGGATCATTGGTATGCCGTGCGGTTCGGCGTGGTGTCCGTCGTGTTGCATGGCCTCATCCTCTGGCCTGTGTTCGGGCTGCAAAATGCGTTTCTGTTTGCCACGGTCGCGCTGTTTGTCGGTTCAATCTCGGCCTTCGCCTTCTACGAGTTTTGCCATACGCTTGCACATCTGAACGTGCCCAAAGGGTGGTTCGGCAAACGGGTGACGCAGAGCCATCTAAAGCACCACTTCAACGATCACGACGCAACGTTTCACGTCAGCTTTGGCATGGGTTGGATCGATCGCTTGTTCGGGACAGTTTATGATAGCGCAACGGCGCGCGCGAGATTTGATCCGGAAACGATCCTGTCCATGGGAATGGACCCGGAAGATTTACGTCTTGTTACGGCGCGCAAAGCCTACGGGCTTCCCCTATTCCCGCGTCGCAAGACCTCCTGACTTTGCAGCGGATGTACGATGCGCTCCGGCAAAGGCCAAGATACTCTAAACCCGCAACGCGCTTGCCAAAAGTGACCGGATCAAGTGGCCCGATTTTTCGTCGTAAAATCGAGCGCGTGGGCGAAAAGCTTAGGTAAGACGCAGCGCATTGGAGTTAGATGCGGTGAACTGGGACTAGCGCAAGGATACAGGCAGCAGGGCAAACGCCCTCCAGCCACGAACATAATGCGCCAAGTCTACTTTGATCGCTGCTCCTTCGGACCTCTACAATAGGCGATGGATCGGGTTTTTGGAGCAGATCACAACAAACTGTCCGCTTGTTTCCAACAAACCGAACCCTCGTCCTCTCACTTCTGAAATAAAGCGGTCGCGTCCGACCCCTTTATCTACCCAACTTGTAGAACGACGAATGACCCCACCAGTTTGCACGGCTTTGGCCGCGAACACTTGGTCAATCCAAAAGTCAGCTTGAGGGTTTGGTTCAGGAACATTCAGAGCAATTTGCATAAAGTCCAAACTCCCTGATTCAGGTTGAAAAAGTATAAAAGCAACACGTTAAAACCTCTGCTTCCCAAATCGCCACTTTTCCTGTAAGCGGCCCGGTATCTGAGACGTGACGCTTTGGCCTTGGCGCATGGAATGATGAAGAGGCCGGCGGCAATGGGGCCGCCACTCAAACGGGAGACCCGGAGGGCCGGGCGCGCTCCCTTACAGGAAACGACATATGTTCAACGTGACAACGAAAACAATGGAGTGGGGCGAAGAAACCCTCACTCTGGAAACGGGCAAAGTTGCTCGTCAGGCAGATGGCTCGGTCATCGCCACTTTGGGTGAAACTTCCGTGATGGCCAACGTGACCTTCGCAAAGAGCCCAAAGCCCGGTCAGGATTTCTTCCCTTTGACCGTGCACTACCAGGAAAAATACTATGCGGCGGGTAAAGTTCCCGGTGGCTTTTTCAAACGCGAAGCGCGTCCTACTGAAAAAGAGACGCTGACAGCCCGTTTGATCGACCGTCCTATCCGTCCGCTCTTCGTGGATGGCTTCAAGCATGAAGTGCTCGTGATGTGCACCGTGCTGTCCCACGATTTGGTCAACGATCCCGACATCGTGGCAATGATCGCCGCCTCTGCGGCTCTGACCATTTCCGGCGCGCCCTTCATGGGCCCGATTGCCGGTGCACGCGTTGGTTTTGTAGATGGCGAATACGTCCTCAACCCAACTGTGGATGACATGCAGGACCTGCGTCTGAACCCTGAACAACGTCTCGATCTGGTCGTTGCAGGCACCAAAGACGCGGTGATGATGGTTGAATCCGAAGCTTATGAGCTGAGCGAAACCGAGATGCTCGGTGCCGTGAACTTTGCGCACGCGCAAATCCAGCCCGTCATCGACCTGATCATCGACTTGGCAGAAGACGCGGCGAAAGAGCCGTTCGACTTCCAAGCGCCTGATTACTCTGAGCTGTCCAAAGCAGTTGCCGCGGCAGGTGAAGACGCGATGCGTGCTGCATTTGCGATCTCTGACAAGCAAGAGCGCACAAGTGCGGTTGCGGCGGCGCGCGCTGCGATCAAAGATGCTCTCACCGAAGAGCAGCTGGCGGACCCGACCCTTGGCTCTGCGATGAAAGGCCTCGAAGCTGGCATTCTGCGCGGCGACGTCGTCAAGACGGGCAAGCGGATCGACGGTCGTGCGACTGACGAGATTCGCGACATTGTTTGCCAAACTGGCTTGCTGCCCCGGACCCACGGCTCTGCGTTGTTCACACGCGGCGAGACGCAGGGTCTTGTGGTCACCACGCTCGGTACCGGCGACGATGAGCAATTCATCGACGCGCTGCACGGCAACTTCAAATCCAACTTCCTGCTGCACTACAACTTCCCCCCCTACTCTGTGGGTGAAGCTGGTCGCGTGGGCCCTCCCGGCCGCCGCGAGATTGGTCACGGTAAGCTGGCATGGCGCGCGCTTCAGGCAGTTCTGCCTGCCGCGACAGACTTCCCCTACACCGTGCGTGTGGTGTCTGAGATCACCGAATCCAACGGTTCCAGCTCCATGGCCTCGGTCTGTGGTGGCTCCTTGTCGATGATGGATGCCGGCGTTCCGCTGAAATCCGCAGTGGCTGGCGTTGCGATGGGTCTCATCATGGAAGAAGACGGCTCCTACGCGATCCTGTCTGACATCCTTGGCGACGAAGACCACCTCGGCGATATGGACTTCAAAGTGGCCGGTACCGAAAACGGTATCACCTCCTTGCAGATGGACATCAAGATCGCGGGCATCACGCCAGAGATCATGGAGAAAGCCCTCGCACAGGCGAAAGACGGCCGTTTGCACATTCTCGGTGAGATGGGCAAATCCATCACAGGCGCGCAGGAATTCTCCGTACACGCGCCGCGCATTGAAACCATGCAGATCCCAACCGACAAGATCCGTGAAGTCATCGGATCCGGCGGTAAGGTCATTCGCGAAATCGTGGAAGTCTCCGGCGCTAAAGTCGACATCAACGACGAAGGCACCATCAAGATTGCGTCTCCGAACGGCGACAGCATTCAGAAGGCCTATGACATGATCCACGCGATCGTGGCAGAGCCAGAAGAAGGTGCAATTTACACCGGTACAGTCGTCAAGATCGTAGACTTCGGTGCCTTCGTGAACTTCTTCGGCAAGCGCGACGGTCTGGTGCACGTCTCTCAGATCGAGAACCGCCGCCTGAACCACCCATCCGACGTCCTCAAAGAGGGCCAGGAAGTGAAGGTCAAGCTGCTGGGCTTCGATGATCGCGGCAAAGTCCGCCTGTCCATGAAGATCGTGGATCAGGAAACTGGCGCAGAAATCGCAGCTGAGCCAAAGCAGAAGAAAAAGAAAGCTGAAGACGAAGAGGAATAAACCCCTCTCGTTTCAAAGCTTTATTTTGACTCTCTTGAAAGCCTCGGTCCTGCGCCGGGGCTTTTCTTTTGCAAAGTATGACGGTTCCCAACTGTGAGCTGGGAGCATGTTTTGGAGAAACAAACGCACTAGACCAAAACCTTCTCGCCCCTACCGCATGACCAAAGATCCAGACCGAAGGTCTCCAGATCAGGCCCAAGAATGACACGCCACCAAAAATATTATTATATTTCAGTATGGTAAACCTCATGCAAAACCAGGCCTCTTTCGCAACCAGCAAGATACCCGTTCGCGGTGAACGCTCCCCAAAACTCCGATCACGACTTCGACCGTGTCCGATCCGATGGTTAATACATTGCACACAAATTCAATTGCGCTGAAACCGCCTAAGCTTTCCTCCGCTTGAGGGACTTTTTTGCACCGCCCCGCGGCAAAGTCGCCACAAAGTTGTGAAAGATGGAAATTTCAATTGACCTAACGTCCAATACTTAGGAGATTGGGCGCAAGCAGGTTCTCTACTTTGGAGCATTTAAATATGAAATTTGCATTTGCCGCAGCTCTCGCGCTTTGCGCATCGGCGACAACCCTCGCAGCACAAGACGGCAACATCCGTGTCGGCGCAGGTATTTCGACATTGGGTGGCGGAAATTTTGAAGCCGCCTATCGTCTGAACGACAGCTGGGCCGTACGCGGGATCATTTCTGGTGGGCTGAATACCACCGGTACAGAAACCGTCGACGGGACAGCACTGAACTACACAGCACAGCTTGGCGGTACAGCCCTCGTTGGCGACTATTATGTCGGTGGCTCTGGGTTCCGCGTGACTGGTGGTGCGGTTTTGTTCAACACCTCGTTCTCGGGCAACGTCGTTGCGTCTGCAGCTAATCCCGTCGACGTTGGTCTGACAACGCTGAACTCTGGCGAGCGCGTTGATGTGACTGTTGACTTCGCAAATAACGTCGCACCCATGATCGGTGTCGGCTACGACTGGAATATCGGGCGGTCCTTCACCCTGTCAGGTGAAATTGGTGCAATCGCTACCGGTGGAACGAACGTGTCTGTGACGTCCAACCTGAACAACGTGCCTCAGGCGGATATCGACCGCGAGATTGCCAATATCAAAGGCGAGCGCGATGTGAACGCCTATCCTTATATCGGCATTACAGCAAGCTTCCGCTTCTGATACCGATTGAGCCGACTGACCTTTTTTGGGGTCACGCTTGAGTATTTAAGATTTCAAAACCCGCCTCTTTGGCGGGTTTTTCTTTTAGGGCACGGCCAATCCTCATACACAAAAAGCCCGACCAAATGGCCGGGCTTTTCTATTGGATCAGATCTCTAAATCAGGACGGTAGTTTGGCCGTACGCAGGTACGGCAGGACCGTGCTGATGGAGCCATATTTCGCAATCGCATCTTCATCGGACACGGCCACCGGAACTACGATATCCTGACCTACGGTCCAGTTCGCCGGGGTCGCAACATTCTCGCGCGCGGAGGTTTGCAGCGCATCCAAGGCGCGCAGGACTTCTGAGAAATTCCGGCCCACAGTCATCGGGTAAGTCATGGACAGCTTCAGTTTCTTGTCTGGACCGATGATGAAAACGGACCGTACGGTCGCGCTGTCCGCAGGCGTGCGCCCATCCGGCACATACGCCTCGGCGGGCAGCATGTCGAACGCTTTGGAGACCGCCAATTCGCTGTCGGCGATGATCGGGAAACCAGCATCTGTACCAGCGACTTTCTCAATGTCGCCTTTCCACTTCTTGTGATCCTCGACCCCATCAACGGAAACGCCAATTACCTTTGTGCCGCGCTTGTCCCATTCATCGGACAACTGCGCCACCGCACCGAATTCCGTGGTGCAGACAGGGGTGAAGTCTTTCGGGTGGGAGAAGAGGATCGCCCAGCTCTCGCCGATCCACTCGTGCAAGGCAAAGCTGCCTTTGTCGGTTTCAACTGAGAGGTTTGGAATCTCGTCGTTAATGCGCAGGCCCATGGTCTTGTCCTATCATGCAAGCGTTGTTCGTAGGACTGAAAGGTAGGAAATCTTCCCGCAAATTGCACCCCTTGAAACACGCAAAAGGCGAATCTCTTGCCGCAGGCACCCCAATGAGAACAAAAGTCCAAGGATTACAGGGATCCAAGACCAACCGCCCAGAACGCAGCACTCAAAATGGAGCCTTCGCCTTGAATGTCATAGATCGCCCGCCATCCGGATGTTTCACGCGGAGTGATTCTGAGTGCAGCATAAGGCGCGAATGATCTTGAGCCGCGCCTGAGGCATAAAACGGATCCCCCAGAATAGGATGCCCCAACGCCAGCATATGCACCCGAAGCTGATGGCTCCGCCCGGTACGCGGGACGAGCCGCACACGCGTCTCATCTTCGGTCTGCTTGAGCACAGTCCATTCCGTTTGGGCGGGCTTGCCCGTCTCGTGGCAGACCTTCTGACGCGGACGGTTCGGCCAATCCACGATCAATGGCAAATCCACCTCGCCTGTTTTCGGCTCCAGATGCCCCGCCACGCGCGCCACATAGGTTTTCCGCGTCATCCGCTTTTCAAATTGCAGACCTAAATGCCGTTGCGCATGCGGTGTGAGTGCGAAAATCATCACCCCAGAGGTATCCCGGTCCAACCGGTGCACGAGAAGCGTCTGAGGAAAGACCGCCTGACAGCGCGCCAGCAGGCAATCCGCGAGATGCTCGCCCTTGCCCGGCACAGATAACAAACCGCTCGGCTTGTTCACCACGAGAATCTCGTGATCATCATGCAGGATGTCCAGAGGCTCATCAGGAGGAGAATAGGTGTTCATGCCCCGCCTCCTCTCAGATGCGCCTTTGCTTTGCAAGCAGGCCGCGTCATGGTGAAGGCTGGGAGACCCGATATGCATCCGACCATCCAGACTTTCAAAGACGTTGTGGCCAAGGGCAATGAGGCGGACCTCTTGCCGATTTTCGCCGAAGACATCCGCTTTCTGCCCCCGACCTATTGGAAGACGTGGACTGGCCGCGAGGCGGTTGCGGCTGTGCTCGGTCATGTTGGGCGGATCTTCACTGAGTTCGACTACCGCCGGATCATGGGAAGTGGCACTGACTGGGCGCTGGAATTTCAATGCAAGATTGGCGCACTGGATGCGGTCGGCGTGGACCTCGTCACCTTGAATGATCAGGGACTGGTACAGGAGTTCGAGGTGGTCATGCGCCCTTACAAGTCTGTCGGTGTCCTGCGCGACGCCATGAACCAAGCCGTGATGCAGGACGCGCGGTTTCTCAAGTTCAAGGATAACTTAAGCTGACTTTCGGCTCCGCATCATCGACCAAGTGTAAACAAACAACGCCACCCAAATCAGCGGAAACGCAATCGCCTTCGCCCGGTCAAACGGCTCGTCAAACAAAAAGACGGCGATAAAAAAGATGATCGTTGGAGCGATATATTGCAGGATGCCAATGGACGACAAGCGGAGCAGTTTCGCGCCATTCGCGTAGCACAAAAGCGGCACAGCCGTGATGGCACCACAGCCCAGCAGCAGCCACGTCGTCGATGGATCCCCTGCCAGGAAATGCGAATCGCCCTGTGCCATCAGATAGGCCAAGGTGCCGAGGGCGAACGGCAAAAGGATCACCACCTCCAGCAAGAACCCTTGGTTGGGACCAATCGGCAATTGCCGTTTGCACAGGGCATAAAAGCCAAAGCTCAACATCATGCCTAAACCGGCCCACGGGACGCTTCCGCCGTCGATGATCAACACCGCGACAGCCACGCCGGCCAGCGCCACTGCAATCAGCTGCGCCCGTGTGAGACGTTCGCCCAGGACCAATGCGCCGAGGGCGATGCTGAACAGCGGATTGATGTAATAGCCAAGGGCCGCCTCAATGGCGTAACCTTCGAGCACCGCCCAGACATAAATGCCCCAATTGATCGAAATGAGACCCGCGGTCAGTGCCCCCATCGCCAGCATGCGCGGTGAACGGAACGCAGCGAACAGGTCTTGAGTACGTCCAAGATAGATCAACAACGCCCCTGCAACAGGCACGGACCAAATAATCCGATGCGCCACAATCTCGGCAGCCCCAATGTGGCTCATCATCTTCATATACAGCGGGAGAAACCCCCACATCACAAAGGCGGCCGTCGCGAATGCAAATCCTGCGGGCCGGTCATCTTGGGTTGAGGGCGGCATACACAATTCCAAATGGTGAACGTGGCGCACCTCATCGCCTTTGTGCAATGGGCGTCAAGCAAAGTATTGTAAGGGTACACCTGCTCGGCACAGTGTCCGAAGGGCCGAGACGGGAAGGCAGACAGACCCATTGAAAGAGAGTGGTGCCCCCTTTCAATGGTCCGCACATACGCGAAACTGCGGCGTTAAACCTTCACCCGCTCCGACTTTGGATCATAGAACGGTTTCAATGACGCCTCCGCTGTCACCCGCGTTCCGGCCACATCGATCTCATAGCGTGACGCCAACACATCGGCGACGGCTTCGCCCTGGCAGGGCACATAGCCCATCCCCATCGCGGCCCCTTCGAAATGACCATAACTGCCGGAGCTGAGATAGCCGACGATCTCGCCATCCCGGACGATGGGTTCGTTGTGATAAAGCAGCGGCTCGGGATCGGTGAGTTTGAACTGCACCAGCCGCGTCTTCAGCCCTTCCTCCTTCTTGCGCAGCACTGCGTCGCGGCCGATGAAGTCAGGTTTGTCCGTCTTGACGGCGAAGCCCAACCCGGCTTCCAACACGTGATCCTCGGATGTGATGTCATGGCCGAAATGGCGGAAGCCTTTCTCCAGACGGCAGGTGTCCATCATATGCATGCCGCAGAGTTTCATGCCCAGATCCTGCCCGGCCTCGTACAGCGTTTCAAACGCATGGCCCGCCATATCCGCGCTGACATAGATCTCCCAACCCAATTCGCCCACATAGGTGACCCGATGCACACGGGCGAGGCCCATGCCCAGCTCGATGTCTTGCGCCGTGCCAAAGGGGTTCGTCTCATTCGAGAAGTCGTTCGGCGAGACACGTTGCAGAAGGTCACGCGCTTTCGGCCCCATGACCGCCAGCACACCCTCGCCTGCGGTCACATCCGTGATCACCACGTTGAACGCGCCCACATGGCGTTGCATCCATGTTTGATCGGCCAGACGTGTCGAGGCTGGCGTTACCACGAGATACGCGGTTTCACTGAGACGCGTGACGGTCACATCCGCTTCGATCCCACCGCGCGTATTGAGGAATTGGGTATAGACGATCTTGCCAATAGGCACGTCAAACTGACCGCCACCAACGGTGTTCATAAAGGCCGTCGCATCCCGCCCCTCGACGCGCAGTTTTCCGAAGCTGGACATGTCGTACATGCCAAGCCCGGTGCGCACTGCCATGTGCTCGTCCCGGACATTGTCGAAGAAATTTTGCCGCTTCCAGCTATAGGCATATTCGGCGGTCTGTCCCTCTTTCGCGATCCAGTTTGCCCGCTCCCATCCGGCCAGTTCCCCCATCACCGCGCCGCGATCGAGCAGGTGTTGATGGAACGGCGTGCGGCGGATGCCGCGTGCGGTGGCCTTCTGGCGGTAAGGGAAATGGTCGGAATAGAGCAGGCCCAACGTTTCCTTGGAGCGCTCGAAAAGATAGGTCTTGTTGCCCTGAAAAGGCTGCATCCGGCTGACATCCACATCGCCTAGATCGAAAGGTTTTGCGCCGTCTTCCATCCATTGTGCGAGCGCCATCCCGGCACCGCCTGCCGATTGAATCCCCACGGAATTGAACCCGGCAGCGACCCAGACATTGTCCATCTCCGGCGCAAGGCCAAGGTGATAGGCGTCATCCGGCGTAAAGCTTTCGGGGCCATTGAAGAACGTATGAATCCCCGCCTCTGCCAGCATCGGCATCCTGTTCACAGCATCTTCGAGAATGGGTTCGAAATGATCGAAATCTTCGGGCAGTTGGTCGAACTCGAAGCTGTCCGGGATGCCCTTCATAGCCCAGGGCTTCGCGTTTGGCTCAAATGCCCCGAGCATCATCTTGCCTGCGTCTTCTTTGTAGTAGGCACATTCGTCGGGCACGCGGAGAACAGGCATTTGCGTCAGGCCCGCGATGGGTTCAGAAACGATATAGAAATGCTCGCAGGCGTGTAGCGGGACGCTCACACCGAGCATGCGGCCCACGTCGTGGCCCCACATCCCGGCGCAATTGACGACCATTTCACAGGAAATATGACCTGCGCTGCCATCCTCGGCCTGCCAATCGACCCCAGTGATACGGCGCCCGGCGCGGGTAACGCCAGTGGCCTTGACCCGTTCCTTGACCACGGCCCCGCGTTGGCGTGCGCCTTTGGCGAGTGCGAGCGCGATATTGGCCGGATCACCTTGGCCATCGAGCGGCAGATAAACGCCGCCAGTGACCCCGTCGATGTTCAGATGCTCGTAGCGCGCCTTCACTTCGGTTGGGGAGATTTCCTCGACCTCAACCCCGAAGGCGCGGGCCATGGCGGCTTGACGGTGTAGCTCTTCGAGACGTTCATCTGTCAGCGCAGCTGTGATCGACCCGACCCGTTTGAAGCCTGTCGCTACGCCGGTTTCCGCTTCCAGATCGCCGTAGAGTTCCTGCGAATATTTCGCGAGCTTGGTCATATTCGCCGTGGCCCGCAACTGTGCGATGAGGCCAGCGGCGTGCCATGTCGTGCCAGATGTGAGCTGTTTGCGTTCCAGCAAAACAACGTCCTGCCAACCCAGCTTTGTCAGGTGATAGGCGACCGAGCATCCGATCACGCCGCCTCCGATAATGACAACCCGTGCTGTGTCTGGCAGTGACATGTTCTTGATCCTTTAAATTATGGTGTGCTCGGCGGCCCTGAGCCGCTTGGCAATTTCAGTGATATGCGCGGGGCTGACTTCGCAGCAGCCTCCAACGATGGTCGCCCCGTGATCGACCCATGTCATGACATGGTCGGCGTAGATCTCAGGTGTGAAATCACGGCGCGTTTCAAGCGTGTCGACAGTGGGGCGGTCTTCCAGAAAGGCGTTGGTGATCTGGGTGAATCCATTTGCGTAAGCCCCATAAGGCGCACCGGCGCGTTTGAGCGCGTCCAATGCCGTTGGGATAACTTCCGGCGCAGAGCAATTGACCAGAACAGCGCGCGCGCCGGATTCCACGGCCATATCAGCCACGTCGAATAGCGGCTCGCCGCTGCGGAGTTTTGTTCCGTCCTCGTCATCGACGGAGAAGGCCATCCAGATCGGCAATTGCGCGGATTTGGCTCCATAGAGAACCGATTTCGCTTGGGCGTGACTCACAACAGTTTCGGCGATGACAAGGTCGACATTGCCTTTGAATTTCTCGGCGATTTCAACGTAGAGCGGCACTGCTTCCATGGGTTCCGGATGGAGATCGGCGCGATAACTTGCGCCAAGAGGTCCGATGCTCCCAGCAATGAAACCCTTACCGTTGAATGCTTGCGC
>SPJK01096076.1_pt1 | contig 12601 bp, 12 predicted proteins | sample 3741771 | NCBI WGS metagenome assembly SPJK01 (sample SAMN10925997, study PRJNA522277) | cold seep metagenome | isolation source: Elba SIP-enriched marine methane seep metagenome, extraction at timepoint T2 | place: Italy: coast of Elba, Mediterranean Sea | reverse complement strand
GCGATGGGCAACCATCCGGGGGTTCGAATCCCTCCCCGACCGCTTTAGTTCTAATCGCTCGAAGACTTAGATATATCCTGCTCAATTAAATTCCACCTTTGCACATTGGTTCTTTCAATACCAATATCAACAAGGTTAGAATATCCATTCTCATCATCATATCAATTGTGCTTGAGTGGATAGCCACCATAGGCACACTTGCAACTCAATCAACCGTATTGCTCAATGCGAGAATCGAATACATCCAACAACCGTGTGTTACTACTAAGTTGTTGTATTGCATTAATCTTAATAGCAAGCTTCATTGCCTCGTGTGTGCAAAGTTCAAATGGCTTTGTGAAAGTAAAAGGAATAACGATACCTACTCAGAATGGGCAATGGGTAACTGCCGACCTTTTTAAGCCCAAAAGTGCAACCAAAGAGAACCCTGCTCCTTTGGTAATTGTTGTACCAGGGTTTCAGAGATCCAAAGAAACCCTTTCTAACATTTCCTTAGAACTCGCGCGACGTGGTATTGTGGTCATTTCCATCGACCCTTATGCACAAGGAGGGTCGAGCTCTTCGATGAGTCGACGAGCAGCCACTACCGAAGGTTACGGTATGTTTGCTGTCGTGGAATACGCTTACGAAACTTCTAATTTGAATTACATCGACAAAAAACGAATTGCGGCGACTGGTCATTCGGCAGGTGGTAATGCTGCAATCAGGGGCGCAAGTTATTTTGGAAAGAAGGCTGCCAAGTCAGATGAACCAAGCAAACTGCATTCTGTTTATGTTTCAGGCTATGTTCTAACGCTAACAAACAAGGTTTTGAAACATGTTCGCTCCAATGTGGGCATTAGTTATGCACTTTATGATGAGGGTGCCTACCGAAACGAATTAAAAAATGGAGACATGCGAACAGCACCCGAGTCGATTCGACTTATCAGTTCAGGCAGCCGAGAATCGGAGAAGATTGATACAGTTGAGATAGGTCGTTACTACGGAGATGTCGACGAAAGAAATCTTAGAGTCGTTCATAACGAAAAGCTTCTCCATCCGTTTCAGCCCTATGATATAGGAGCTACCGCAAACCAAATCGAGTATTTCGAGAAAGTGTTTGACCTAGAGCCGGGTATAAGCAGTCGAAATCAAATTTGGATTTGGAAAGAATTGATGACGCTACTATCGGCCACGGCGGCTCTCGTTGCGCTCGTTCCTTTGGGAAGTATTCTTCTTGAATTACCACTTTTCCGTGGCTTAGTTCACGATATCCCTGAAGCTCCTGGCAAGTCGAGTGGGAAAGGAAAGATATACTTCTGGTGCATCTTTCTCTTTTCAGCTGCGGTTGCATGTGTTAGTTACATTCCGTTAGCTGAGTTATCTCAGAAGCTATTTGTCGATGCTTCAACACGTAATCAGACTTGGTTTTTCCCGCAGAGAATGAACAACGCAGTCATGCTTTGGGCTTTGCTAAATGGAACACTTGGCTTCGTGATCGTATTGCTCAGTTATTTTTTCCACGGTAAACATCATGGCATTCGAATTGATATGTGGGGTATCAAGACAAGTTTTGCGGAGTTAGCCAAAACGTTTGTTTTGTCTGTCTGTCTGTTTGCGTTCTTCTTTGGCTTGCTGTTTTTCATTTACTACTTATTTCATGTCGATTATCGATTCGTCTTTTTTGGTGCTAGATACTTTCAGCCGGTGACATTCCTCTACCTATTGATGTATGCACCGATGTTTTTTGTTTTCTTTCTCTCAAACTCACTAAGAGTTAATGGAGCGATGCGGTTTAAAAATGAGCCCGAATGGAGAAGTATGCTTCGCGCAGGTATTGCGAATACTTTGGGATTAATTTCGATTGTAGTCGTGCAGTATTCGGTCTTTGCAATTACTGGCACTGTCTTTTGGACCGATGGTTGGCTTTACGTCAATTTGCTATTTGCCATCGTCCCGATTATGTTTGTCTTGCCGTATTTCAACCGCTACTTCTTCCGGTTAACAGGTCGTATTTACCTGGGGCCAATGACCACTTGTCTGATATTCATAACGATTCTACTTTCGAACACCGTATGCTATACCCCTCTTTGAAACAAACATTCGTCTTCATCTGCGCATCAGGGCTGCTTCTCGGATGCCTTCAGGCTGAGGCGAAATGGAATGAAAAAGGAAGCTATGAATTTTCTGGATGGAAAGGTCCATCCCTTGGGGTTTTTTACAGCATTCCTCCAGCGGCTAACCCAGACACTCCTATTCTGGTTCTCATACCAGGCGCAAAACGCAACGCAGACTTTTACCGTGATGCCTGGCATGATCTAGCCATGGCGAATCGATTTATTGTATTAACCCTACAAGCAAGAGAGACCGATTTCCCTAGCGAGTATGACTATAACGCTGGGGGCGTGATCGATGAGAACGGTGTTTTGCAACCGGAAGAACAGTGGCTCTTTTCAGCTATCGAATTGATTTTTGATGACTTTAGAAATAGCTTTGAATCGAGTAGGGCGAAGTATTCGCTGTATGGGCACTCAGCGGGAGGAGGGTTTGTACACCGATTCATGCTCATGAAGCCATCAGCCAGAGTTGAACGATCAGTAGCGGCTAATCCAGCTTTCGTGTCGTTACCAAAATTCGATACTCATTATCCCTTTGGTCTGGGTGGAACTGAGTTAACCAACAAAGACTTGGAAACTTGGTTTGGTAAACAACTTGTCATCTTATTAGGCGATCTCGATCGCGGTCCACGTACTAAGCCGCTGAGTAATGGAGCACTTGCTCGCAAGCAAGGCCCAAGTGTGCTTGCCCGCGGTTTAAGATTGTTTCAGGAAGCGCTTAGCGTCGGCGAAGAGATTTCTGCCGAGGTTAATTGGAAGATAGAAATCGTTCAAAACGTGGGGCACAGCAATAACCACATGGCCTCTTATGCGGTTAAGCATCTCTTTTCTGAGTGATTGCTGCTTTGAATAGTAAAAAAGAAGTCTAGAAATATATTTAGGCTTCAAATGGGCGCGCGAAGAATTTCTTAGACTTTGTAGGCAAAACCAAATTTTGTTGAATAAGTCGGCAATGGTACGTGCCTTCGCGTCTGAGATTGCGGAAATGCCTTATTATTCATGCCTTTTTAATGACATGGTTCACCAAGATTTATCAGTAACTGTTACTTTCAATTGGGTATTTTCAAACTTATTGGAGCGCTAGATTCAAAGATGCCTTATTGGCGATGGTCTTCGCCCATTAATTTTTCTTGATTGAATTCTTCAGCTTGTTATAAAGACAGTATAGCTAACGGCTTAAAGTTGGCCGTTTAGTTGCTTCTCTTCTTTGATTCTCCTCACAATTTATTTTGACAGCTCAGCTGTCTAAAGGTCAGAACTCATGAAAGTTTCTCTACTAAAGCTTGCTACATGCGCTGCGATCGTTGTTGGTTTTTCTCTGTCCAATATCCAAACAGTTCATGCTGCTCTCATGACTGGTGACATTGCTATCATTGGCGTTTATACCGATGGTACTTCAACTGATGCGACGGGCGGTGGAGACTCCTTCGCATGGGTTCCACTCGTTGACCTTACGGCAGGAGAAGAGATTCACTTCACCGATGCCGGTTACTTCACTAGCACAACATCCTTCAATGCAACAGAAGGGCTTCTTACCTACACAGTTCCCGTAGGCGGAGTTGCTGCAGGGACAGTTATTACCGCATCAAACGATGTTGCACCTAACGACTTGAGTTTGTCGGCGCTTCCCTCAGCAGGAACGGGTTATACCACCGGCGCTTCAGCCTACTCTGCTGGTGGCCATGTGAACCTTTCGGGTGCGGGTGATCAACTCGTGGCTTTCCAAGATGCCGATCTCGCAGACACGGCTGGTTTCTCAGCTATTTTTGCCGTGGCGACTTCGTCTGATAACTGGACACCTGGAGTCGCTCTGAATGATTCTAATCAAACGAACCTTTATCCAGGATTGACCGATGGCCAAAATGCTGTTGCCGCTGGATCAGGTCCAGGCAATCAAGATGAATTTGATAATGTCCGTTATATGGGTATCACATCAGGTACAAAGTCTGCCCTTCTTGCTGCTATCGCCGATGCAAGTAATTGGGAGGGAACAAATTCCGCTCAAGATGCACCTACTCGAGATTGGTCAACCAATGGAGTTTCGCAATTCAACATTACTGAAGTTCCTGAACCTTCGGCTTTGTTGCTTACCGCCGTTATGTTTGTTGGTGGTTGTTCCCTTCGAACACGAAAACGAGCTTAAATAAATGCGATCAGTGGCCTATCCATGCTAGGTGACATGGGTGGGCCACAAAGTAATAACTTATCTCGACCCCTCGTCAATTTAAGGATGAACAGAAAGATGCGATTAGCTTCTGCCAGACATAAGGAATATGGTTTCACTTTAGTTGAGCTATTGGTTGTTATCGCAATCATAGGAATCCTTGTTGCGATGCTGCTGCCAGCTGTGCAGTCCGCAAGGGAAGCTGCTAGACGTTCGGCTTGTATGAACAACTTACGGCAAATAGGCATCGCGATGATGAACTATGAGTCGACCAACAAGAGGTTTTTGCCGGGTGATGTTCGTGTGCGTGAAAATAGTGAATTGAAATCATTATCGAGTTGGGTAACTCATGTTTTGCCCTTCGTCGAAGAAGCAAATCTCCACGCCGAGATTGATTTTACCGTTGCTTACTACGAGCAACCGACCTTTGACGAAAACGATGAAAACCAATCTTTTCACCATCGTTATTTTAGCGTGTTTGAGTGTCCTTCTGACTTAGACGGTAGCCAGCTTGATCTTGTAAGAAACAACAGTGGCGTAGCACGCTATGGAGCACGTGGTAACTACACTGGAAATACCGGTTTTTCTGGCGAGACAAGTGGTATCTGGGCGCGTGACGTTTACTGGCAACAAAATGGATTAGTAACTCCAGACCCGGAAGGGTTGGTTTTATATAACCCTGACTTCGGAAGGCAACGGCGTTCTGCTCTACGAGGATTTGGTCCTTTCCTAGTTAATCGACAACTTAAGGTAGGACAAATTATTGATGGGTTAAGCAAAACGATAGGCATTAGTGAATTAGTTAAATCCCCTGGCAACGATACTCGAGGAGTCCTGCACTGGGGTCCCGGCGTCCTTTATTTACACAGTGCAACACCAAATAGTGATCAGCTTGTTGACCAAGATGTGACTCGCTTCTGTGATAACCAACCCGACTCACCCTGTGATGACTCAGGAAGTACCTTCGGATACTTCAAGCATATTGCTCGTAGTAATCACCCAGGAGGAGTGAACGCTACCTTCATGGACGGAAGCGCTCGTTTTATCTCGGACAGTGTTGAACCTGAAGTTTGGACCTTCGCATCCACCTTTGACGGGGAAGAGGTCTACACGCTTGAATAAATGAATATCTTATCTCGATTTGCTAATCATTCGAAAAAAACACTTTTCTCAATTGATATACCGACTACAAGGGTCTCTTCTATGATGCTACATCTTCGTTCAAAGTCATCTTATAACTTAATGATAGCTGCCTCTATGTCGGCGATTTTTCTTGTCGCATCGACAGCCTATGCAGTTAATGTCCCTCTTAACTCAACGTGGGTAACTAATTTTGGATCAAGTGCCGCAGGGGAGAACACCGTTCAACTCTCGAACAATACGGCTTCGGGTTACACCTATTTTGGAGAAGGAACAACAGGCAACCAACCCAGCACATCAAATCCTGACTCACGTCGATATCCCAAGGTCTACAATGAATTTAACTCCGTCGATCTCAGTGCCATTGGTAGCACTTTGACGATGACCTACGACATCCTTTGGTTAACGGAGTCTCCTTCGAATGAATCACAGGATTGGCGATTCGGTTTCGTTAACACAAGTGCTAATGGTGGGCTTGGTGTAACGATCGGCGCCAATTTTGACATCGGCAACCTTTCTGGTACGACCTACTATGAGTTTGCTGTTGACCCAGAAGTGAATCCGACCAGTACCGATAGCGGTGTGCCTGCTGCTGATATGGATTTTGCATTCACAGGTACCAACAATTCGCAGAACATTAGTGGGGCAACGGATTACGCTCGTATTGCACAAAGCCAAAATGATCCGTTCGATGTCCCTGTCAATATCGATGGTGACTACAACGATGATGAGAGTGTTGATATCGCTGACTATACAACATGGCGAGATAACTTAGGCACCTCCACAACCCTGCCTAACGACACGACTTCAGGATCGGTTGACGCAGGTGACTATACGGTGTGGAACAACAACTTTGGTTCGTTCCTAACTGACGACATCGTAGCCTTTAATGATATTACTGATACTCATCGTGTTTCGCTGACTCTTGAAAGAGTAGCCAATGGCTATGATATGCAGTTTGATTGGACAAACCTTGATAGGATAGTGGGTGGTGTCAATCCGACTATTACCCACAACGCGACTATTCTAACGACTGATCTTAACACCGCGACTGATCCTTTTGGGTCAGCAGCGATTGCTGCTGGGGTGACTGAGTGGGATCGATTGGGATTCCTTCTTAACGATCAACTCAATCGTGTCACCGGTGATGACTTACCTTGGGAATATATTCTTTCCAACGTTAGTGTTGAAACGACGGGTGTCGTTTCTTCATCTTCGGCAGCATCTGTTCCTGAACCAGCATCCGCTTTGATTCTGATGTTGGGGGTCTTTGGATTGGGCTTTAAACGCCGTTAATTCTCCTCAACAGTGAGAAACTTTTACTTCGCGGTAATGCTAAATTAGTTACCCAGAATTTGGATGAACGTGGTCCATGCGAGCACAACTGGATTACCTTGCTCTTGGTTTCAGAGCACCGTTGTGTCTTGCGTTGGCCATAGTGCTGTTAGCTCCACCTAGTGCTTCACTTGCATTATCACCAGGTGATATCGCAGTCATTGGATATCATGGTGATGGTGCGACGAGTTCTTCAAGTTCCGGTGATGCGTTTGCTTGGGTACCATTGGTTGACTTACCCGCGGGCGAAGTGATTTATTTCAGTGACACGGGGTATTACACTTCGGCCATCGGAACAAACAATGGTTTTGGAGGATCGGGTGGCGGTACGGACGGAGTGATTCAATTTACCGTACCCGGCGGTGGAATACCTTTTGGACAAGTTCAGACGATTGGCAATCCAATCAACCCGACCCCATCTCCCTATACCCAGCCAAATAACGCTTATATCAATTCAACTGGGAGTCTTGTATCTAGCAACATCAATTTTTCTGGTAGTGGAGATCAGATCGTTGCATTTCAAGATAACGATCTTTCCGACACGAATGGTTTCTCCCCCTTGTATGCGGTCAATGGTGCTTCAAGCAGTTGGACATCGGGGGTGGCTAGTGATCGCAATCAAACGAATCTCTATCCCGGGCTTACCAACGGCACATCAGCGGTTGCTGTTGGTTTGGGAACAGGACCCCAAGATTCCTACGACAATGCCAGATATGTCGGCTCAACCGTTGGGACGCGTTCCGAGTTGCTAACAGAAATAGGGAACCCATCAAATTGGGCCGGCACCAATGGAATAAGTGAGACAGGAAACGTTTTCTCTTGGATTACAAATGGTGTGAACCAATTTTCGATGACGAATCAGCCTCCGCCAATCAAGATATTAATGATCGGCAACAGCTATACGGAAGGAACCTCTACAGCACCAGCTACAGCGGATTATCTTCAAGGATTCTTTGATGCCGATCCTGATTTAAACGCCCAGATTACTGTAGAAGCATTTGGCGGTGCTTCACTTTTTCAACATGCGGATGTCTCAAGTGATGCGATTGCAGAAATAATCGGTTCCCCTGGGGAATATGATGTTGTGGTTCTGCAAGAACGTAGCGATCGACCGGCACGAGCAATGAAGTTTGGCGGTTCTCAGTTAAATGGACTAAATGCGGGAGGACCGGTGCTGATTGATGACTACATCAAGGTTCATCAACCTCAAGCAGAGGTAGTTCTATTCAATACGTGGGCTCGTCACCCTGATTTAGAGCCAGCAAACAATGATCTTCTGGATGACTTCTTTAATAATGATCCTTTGGAGATGCAAGATTTTACCAATCTTGGATATCAGCATATTGTGGATGGTAGTTCTCAAGGTGATTTGTCTGACATCACGACAATTGCTACGGTTGGTGATGCCTGGGAAGCTTGGTACGCGACATATGGGTATTCACAAAACAGTACCTTGTTACATGAACCTGACGGCACGCATCAGACGGATAACGGCGCATATCTTGCGGCAGCCGTTTTGTTTGAAGCAATTGCAAACAAAAGTGTTATCGAAAGCAGCTATACGGGAGATGTTACCGGCAATATAAGTGGTGAAGCTCTATCGACGCTTCTCTTGCAACAGGCAGCCAGATTTGGGTCGGTACCTTTGCCAGGAGATTATAACGAAGATGGGAATGTTGATGCCGCTGACTACACTGTTTGGCGCGATAACGTTGGGGCAGCTGCTGGATCATTACCAAATGATCTCGACGGTGGAATCATAGGGCCAGCACAATATCTTACTTGGCAATCAAACTTTGGAAATAGCATCTCAAGCATGTCAGCTATTACTGTTCCCGAACCAAGTTCTGGATGCTTACTGATCATCGGTTTGTTGGCGATGATATATCGCCAAGATAGTTAAAGTAAATTACCCAAAGATTTATTTATCTTTTTAAGAGAGTAAAGTTTCAGTCGATTTATTAGGGAAGTTAAAGAATGGATATGATTTATTAAATCTGACACATGACGGGTCATGCAAACCCAATCGGACCGAAATTCTCTGAATCGAATTCTGTATGCTGTAGAATGCGCTGTACCCGTTCTGAAGAAAAGTCGCTGGAATGAAGCGATTTATTCACTTCGATGCATGCAGAACTTTGTGCTAGATCCTCTCCACTGATTCACACGCTTGTACCAAACTTCGAGTGTAACATCCATGATATTAAGACACGCATCCATCATTTTGTTCTTCGCTAGTTGCATGCTTGCACAAGCGGAGGAACCAACAGCTTCGGCTGAACACGTCGGTGAAGTGCGGCTAGGGATTGATGTTCTCGTCGAAAATGATTTTGGTGTGCTGCAAGGTAAACGCGTTGGCCTCGTTACGAATCATACGGGTGTTGATAGCCATGGTAGGGCGACCGCTGATCTGCTTGCCGAGGCGGATAACGTAATGCTTGTGCGGCTTTTTGGGCCTGAGCATGGTATCCGCGGCGCGCTCGATCAATCGATGATCGAAGATGGCGTTGACGCCAAGACGGGTGTTCCGATCGTCAGCCTATACGGACCGAGGCGCAAGCCTGAAATGGAACATCTTGCGGGGATAGATGTCTTAGTGTTTGACATCCAAGACATTGGCTGTCGGTTCTACACCTACATTGCAACGATGAAGCTAGCCATGGAGGCTGCAGCTGAAGCAGGAATCCCTTTTGTCGTGCTTGACCGTCCGAATCCGCTAGGTGGTGTCGTGACCGAAGGGCCGATGAATGATCCGCAGGAGCGATCGTTTGTTGCGTGCCATCACTTGCCTGTTCGGCATGGGATGACGGTCGGCGAATTGGCTCAGCTTTTTGCAGCGGAAGGGGCAGACGGAAAGCCGTTGTCGATCGATTTGCAAGTAATCGCTTGTCGAGGTTGGGAACGTTCGCAGCAAGCGGACGCGACTGGCCAGCTTTGGATCAATCCTTCGCCCAATATGCGCAGGCTATCGCAGGCATTGCTTTACCCAGGTGTTGGGCTCCTAGAAACAACCAATCTGTCAGTTGGGCGTGGGACGGATACACCTTTCGAGCTCCTCGGCGCACCATGGATTAACCCATGGGAGTTTGCGGAAGCACTCAACCAAGGGTGCACGAAGCTTATGCATCCTGAGGCGGTTAGCTTCGTCCCGAGGTATTTTACTCCCTCGGCAAGCAAGTTTGCGGACCAGCGATGCGGGGGGGTCGATATCGTGCTTCGCAGTACACATGACCTCGATTCGGTTGAAGTTGGCTTCCTACTCGCCTCGACGCTTCGCAAGCTGTACCCCGAGCATTGGGAGTTTGACCGTTATAACCGCTTGCTTGCTAACAGCGATGTGTATCAACAAGTGATAGCAGGAGCGAAGCTTGTCGAGCTTCGTGCCATTATGAAGCGGGATGCCGAGGCGTTTGCCCTGCGGCGTGAGCCGTACTTGATCTATAATTAAAGAGTTCCTAACTCAATAAGAAGACGACTCAGATGATTGTTGGCGACCCAAATAGATTTGCTATTGAGAGTACTGTATCTGTGGCATATGAACGGCTTAGCTTTCTTGCCCTAGGGCATTTTGCAATACATCTCTCTGGAACTTGTTATGGAGTTCGCAAACCAGATGCCACCATGATTGCCCTATCATACGATACAGTTAGATCGATAATAAAGAATAGAGGAAGCCATAAAGAAGAAACTGTAACCGACTGGACTGCAGGCCAAGTTGCAGACTTCCACCTTGTGTACTACGGTGCTGAATTGCCTCCCAATCATCCCGGCGTAAAGCATGTAGATATATATAATATAGGACATCTTGATTGGACTTCCACTTGTGATGAAGCCTTTGATGACGGCAGTCATATTCTACATATTGACGAAGAGGATTCAGTTCGACTGATAGGATTTCGTAGTATCGGACTAGATGGAGTACACGATCAAGAAACACTCCAAGAAGTACGAGTTGATACCGATGAATTTTACTCGATCCTCCAAGAATGGGCTGGCCAGTTTCACGATGAATGGAAGCAGAATGGGAAAGGCTAACTGGCTCGCCATTCAACCGCGGAATTGGAACCAGGAACCCTGCCATACTTGAAAATGATTAATGGGATAACTATGGGATGGAATGACATACGTTACAACTTAGTGCCGCAGAACTACACTGTTGTCTACGAAGAAACAGAACACCTGAATGAAAGAGCTAATTCCACCCGCATGCCGAGGATTTACTGTTTAGCTCCAAGCAGCGAAAGAGATCGTAGAAGCATTATCAATCAAGATTTGAAAGAATTTCTTCTTCGTAAAGGATTTATTACTGAGCATTTCCCAAAATACACTAACTATATTTGTAGTGGTATCTCAATTTCCCTAAATTCGGGTTCCCAAACAGTGGAATCAATTCTCTTAGAATTCACATTGGTAGAGACTATTTACGATGGAACAGATTTGATTTCCATAATCAAGAATGCTCCAGACACTCATAGATGGAATGGTATCGTTTCTTCAATATGCTCAGAATTTGATCTTCTGATTATGGATTTAGATAAGGGAAAGCCTATGCCTAGCTCGAGTTTTATTGACCTAATTACTCAATCAGAAAAGTGGAAAGAGCTTGCCTCGGCATATTGTTGGCCTTCTGTTAAATAACCCGTTCTGTTATCGGCCACACCGGTAGATTTACGAAATCATCAGAAGACGGTAAGTGTAGTCACTATGGAAAAAGAAGATGATGACAATGTTAAGCGGATAAGAAGAGACAAGCTCTTAAGAGTGCTTTCGCACTTAGAAACTTTAGTGGTTTCAATTGATAGGATTGGATCTGCAAGCTACGAAGGCGAGAATAGCGATGAGTTACTCGTTAACTTTCACGACGACTGGCAAGTCTTTAAGAGACTTGCAGAGTGTCGTTCAATTTTAAGTGAGCCATTTTCAACCGAACTTGGTGATGACGATATGTGCGAACTTGAAAGGGAACTACAGCATGTTGAGTATTGGGAGTTCAACAAGCGGAAACCTGAGTAACAGATCACTCAGCCGCTCTAAGACTTCGCCACTCTTAAGACTTCGAGCTACATCGATCGCCAAGCATTCACGCGTATGTTCATCAATAAGCGTTAGCATGCGAAACGAAAGGCCGTCGGCCGTTCGATCCATGACGAAGTCATAGTTCCAGACGTGATCTTTGAACGAGGGCCGAAGCCTAACGCACGAACCATCGTTCAGCCACAACCGCTTTCGTTTCGGCTGTTTCTTCGGTACTTTCAGTCCCTCCTGACGCCAGAGACGTTCTATACGTTTGTGATTTACTCGCCAACCATCACGGCGTAGCAACGCCGTAATACGGCGGTAGCCGTATCTTCCATAGTCACTGGCAAGTTGAGTCATCTCTCGGATCAGACGTGGCTCATCGCTAGAGATAAACTTTACCCTCCGCTGCGAACTTCTTGATTGGCCAACCACTCGGCAAGCCCGACGTTCCGACACACGCTCTCGGCCAAGCGAATCTCTCGCATACGCGACCGCACGACGTCGTTTAGTCGGGCTTAGAAGTTTCCCGAAGCAACTTCCTTAAGAATCGCTTTATCAAGTTCAGCGTCGGCTAGTAATCGCTTGAGTCGCGAGTTCTCTTTCTCAAGTTCCTTGAGGCGTTTCGCTTGATCGACCTTCATACCACCGTATTCCTTACGCCAACGGCAGTAAGTCTGATACGTCACGCCGATCTGCTTTACCGCTGAGGCAACTGAACTCCCTTCGGAGATGGCAATCTCCGCTTCGCGGAGCTTGCCTATGATCTGTTCTGCCGTGTGCTTCTTGCCTCGGGACATCTAAAATCCTCCTTCGATTGTGAGACCAGATGAATGCTAATATAGCAAAT
>SPJK01028185.1_pt1 | contig 12607 bp, 14 predicted proteins | sample 3741771 | NCBI WGS metagenome assembly SPJK01 (sample SAMN10925997, study PRJNA522277) | cold seep metagenome | isolation source: Elba SIP-enriched marine methane seep metagenome, extraction at timepoint T2 | place: Italy: coast of Elba, Mediterranean Sea | reverse complement strand
TTCGGTACGATTGCTAAAAGAAAAATCAAACACATCTATGTAGCGAACTGGTTCTTCGGTGCCTTTATTCTCGCCGTCGCTTTATTACACATTGTGAATAGTGTAGCAATTCCTGTTGGCTTTATGAAGTCTTATTCTGCCTACGCAGGTGTTCAAGATGCCATGGTGCAGTGGTGGTATGGTCATAATGCGGTTGGCTTCTTCTTAACCGCAGGCTTCTTGGGCATTATGTATTACTTTGTGCCTAAGCAAGTAGAGCGTCCTGTGTATTCCTATAGTTTATCTATCGTGCACTTTTGGGCATTGATCTTCACCTATATGTGGGCAGGTCCGCATCACTTGCACTATACCGCTTTGCCTGATTGGACACAGTCATTAGGCATGGTGTTCTCATTGATTTTATTAGCGCCAAGTTGGGGCGGTATGATTAACGGCATGATGACCATGTCAGGTGCATGGCACAAACTACGTACAGACCCCATTTTGCGTTTCATGATTGTGTCATTATCTTTCTACGGGATGAGTACGTTTGAAGGGCCGATGATGTCAATCAAAACCGTTAACTCACTTTCACATTACACAGATTGGACCATTGGTCATGTGCACTCCGGTGCATTAGGTTGGGTGGGCTTGGTTTCGATGGGCGCACTCTATCACTTGGTGCCACGTTTGTTTGGTAAAAAAGAAATGCATAGCATCCCAGCGATTGAATGGCATTTCTGGTTATCGACTATCGGTATCGTCTTATACATTGCCGCGCTTTGGATTGCTGGTGTGATGGAAGGCTTAATGTGGCGCGCAATTAACCCAGACGGCACGCTTGCTTATACCTTTGTAGAAAGCGTCAAAGCGAAATATCCATATTACTTAATTCGTTTATTAGGTGGTGGACTCTACTTTAGCGGCATGTTGATTATGCTTTGGAATGTACTCAAAACAGCGGCGAACGGTAAAACGGTGGAAGCACCCATCCCAGCTGTGGCTTCACAAGTTTAAGGAAAAAGTGATGACATATATGAATCAAAATAATCAAGACGTGCAGCAAGGTTTTGGTCATGAGAAGGTTGAAACGAATAACTTTTTAATGATTGTGCTGATCTTGCTGGTCATTTCAATTGGTGGCTTGGTGGAGATTGTGCCGCTGTTTTATCAAAAATCGACCACGGAGCCAATCAAAGGTTTACAGCCTTATACCCCATTGCAGCTTGCGGGCCGTGATGTGTATCTACGAGAAGGTTGCTATAACTGCCACTCTCAAATGATTAGACCGCTAAGAGCAGAAACGCTGCGTTATGGTCACTACTCAGTAGCAGGAGAGTTTGTTTACGACCACCCATTCCAGTGGGGTAGTAAGCGTACCGGCCCTGACTTACAACGTGTCGGTGGCAAATATAGTGATGAGTGGCAAAGGTTGCACTTAATTAATCCAAGAGACCTTGTACCAGAGTCCATCATGCCAGCTTATCCATGGTTGGAAGAGGCGCCAGTGAATGCAGAGATTGGCAAAAATATGGAAGCACTACGTAAGGTGGGTGTGCCCTATAGTGACGCGCAAATAGCGGAAGCGGCCGCAGCCGTGGAAGGTAAAACTGAGATGGACGCGATTATTGCTTATATGCAAGTGCTCGGTATTCATCTTAAGTAAGCACTGGAGAATATGATGGAAATTAATACATTAAGAATCATCGTAACTGTTATCAGCTTTGTTGTGTTTGTTGGCATATTAGTTTGGGTGTGGCGTCATCGCCGTACGGGTGAATTTGATCAGGCAGCACAATTGCCTTTCGATGAAAAATAAAGGAATTTAACATGCAAGATTTTTTCAATACATTTTGGCCGTATTTCATAACCCTTTTCACGTTGGCAGGTATTATCGCGTGTCTTATTTTGTTGGTGCTTACCAGCAAAATGAAAGTAGCAGGCAGTGGCGCTGCAGAAACCAGCGGTCATGTCTGGGATGAAGATATTACCGAAATGAACAACCCATTACCACGCTGGTGGGTGTGGATGTTTGTGCTGACCATTTTATTCTCTTTAGGTTATTTGGTGGTTTTCCCTGGTATTGCCAGCTATGCAGGCAAGATTGAATGGACGTCAGTGAACCAATATGAGGTTGAAGTGGAAAAAGCCAATGAAGCGTTAAAACCCATTTATGCACAATTTGAAGGTGTGCCTATTGCCGACATTGCTGACTTACCAGCGACCCAATCTATTGGTGAGCGTTTGTATATGAATAACTGTGCGCAGTGCCATGCTTCAGACGCGCGCGGCAGTCGTGGCTTTCCAAATTTAACAGATGGTGATTGGCTCCATGGCGGCAGCCCAGAGAAAATTGAAGAAACCATTACCAATGGCCGTCATGGCATGATGCCAGCAATGGGGGCTATGATTGGCAGTGAGGCAGATGTGAGGAATTTAGCAAACTATGTATTGAGCCTGTCTAACAGCTCACATGATGATGCGGCAGCTGCACTCGGTAAAGAAAAGTTTGTGACTTGCGCTGCATGCCATGGTGCGAATGGTGAGGGTAACCAAGCAATGGGTGCGCCGAACTTAACGGATAGTATTTGGCTACATGGTGCAGGTGAAGCGGCGATTACGCAACGGATTATGTCTGGCGTTAATAACCAGATGCCGGCACAAAAAGACAAATTAACACCTGCTCAAATTAAAGTACTGGCGGCTTATATCTGGGGCATGTCTAACCCGTCGGAGCCGGAGTAGTGAGTTAGTATGTCGAGTACATCCGTAAAAGAACCAACTCCCAATACCTCTGCTGAGAAAAAGGCAGAGGTTATTTCGCTCTACAAGTCAGAGGAGAAAATTTACCCGCGGAGTGTGTTTGGCTATTTTGCTAAATGGCGCTGGGTAATGATTTGGTTAACACAGTTGTTTTTTTATGGTGTGCCTTGGCTACAGTGGGGGCAGCGTCAAGCGCTATTATTTGATTTAGATGCCAAGCGGTTTTATATCTTTAAGCTGGTGCTGTATCCGCAAGACCTAATTTACCTCACTGGAATTTTAATTATTTCAGCGTTGTCATTGTTTTTATTCACGGCAATCGCGGGCAGGCTATGGTGCGGATACACCTGCCCACAAACCGTTTACACAGAGATTTTTCTTTGGATTGAAAAACAGGTAGAAGGTGACCGTGCTAAACGCATGAAGCTGGATGCATCCGGCATGAGTAAACATAAGCTTTCTAAGAAGGCGCTCAAACACTTTATTTGGATTGCTTTTGCATTGTGGACAGGGTTTACCTTTGTCGGATATTTCACACCGATTCGTGACCTGATGACGCATTTTGTACAGCTCGATGTGAGCACTTGGAACCTATTTTGGGTGATGTTTTACGGTTTTGCCACCTATGGTAATGCTGGTTTTATGCGCGAACAAGTCTGCAAATATATGTGTCCTTATGCGCGCTTTCAAAGTGCCATGTTTGATCACGATACGTTGATTGTTACTTATGATGAGAATCGGGGTGAACCAAGAAGTAAGGGCTCTAAAAAACACCAGGCAAAACTAAACCCGACGGGGGATTGTGTTGATTGCGGTTTGTGCGTGCAGGTCTGTCCGACAGGGATTGATATTCGCGACGGCTTGCAATATGAATGTATCGGCTGTGGTGCCTGTGCGGATATTTGTAATACTGTGATGGACAAAGTAGGTTATGAGCGAGGCCTAGTTAAGTATACGACGCAAAACGCAAATAAATACCGCTGGACGCGTAAACAAATGTTGCAACATGTTTTAAGGCCAAGGGTGTTGATTTATTCCACATTGCTCGTGGGCTTGGTCATCGCCTTATTAACCAGCCTGTGGTTTAGAGCACCGTTTAAGGTTGATGTCGTGCGAGACCGAACGGTGATGGCGAGATTAGTCGAAAATGGCATGTTGGAAAATGTTTATCGCTTACAGATTATGAACGCGACAGAATTAACGCACCGCTATCAGTTCCAGGTATCTGGCTTAGAAAATGCAAAGGTTGGTTTTAAAGGCCAAGCGCAAACGCCTTATATTGAAGTCCTACCTGCGGAAGCACGCTGGGTGGTTGTGGACGTTGAGGTGCCAGATGGTAGTGTGCCGGTGGGGAAACATAAGATTGAGTTTCACATTCAGTCGTTAGATAGCCCAGAAATCGTGAGTGAAGACTCGGTATTTTTAGTGCCACGATAATTTAACTGAACAGGAAAGTGAACGATGGATAAACAAGTAGAAACAACAAAGCCAGCACCTTGGTGGCGGTCAGCTTATGCATGGATGGTTATTAGTGGACCATTAGTGGTGATGGTTGCTTCGGTGATTACATTTTATTATGCGGCAAGTACGCCAGATCCAGCGATTGAAAATTATTACGTAAAGGGTTTGCAAATTAATAAAACCTTGGAGGCCAAAGAGTTGGCGCCAGCGATGAAAGCAAGGAATCATGCGGCCACTGGTGTTGAGGCAGCTGGCGATGTTGCGCCATAAACAAATGCTTATTTTTGGCTGTTTAGGCTACCTAGCAAACTTGTGGATTACAGATTTTTTTCAAGGCATCAGCATCCTTGATATGGACAAAACGTTGTTTAATTTCAATAATGCCTAGGTCGCTAAATTTAGAAAAGGTACGGCTAACCGTTTCGATTTTCATGCCTAAATAGCTACCTATTTCTTCGCGCGACATTCTTAAAACCAACTCTGTTTTTGAGAAGCCGCGCGTATGTAGGCGTTGTACCAGGTTTAGCAAGAACGCAGCGATGCGCTCTTCAGAGCGCATATTACCCAACAACATCATGACTTCATTTTCACGGACGATTTCGCGGCTCATGATTTTATGCACATTGCGTTGTAAAACAGGAAACTCACGAGATAAGCTCTCTACATTGGCAAAAGGCATGACGCAAACTTCCGCATCTTCAAGTGCCACCGCATGACAGGAGTGCTGTTCATTAACAATGCCGTCCAACCCAACAATTTCTCCAGCCATTTGAAAACCAGTGACCTGCTCGCGGCCATCATCAGTCGTAACGCTGGTTTTGAAGAAGCCAGTACGAATAGCATAGAGTGAAGTAAAAGGGTCACCGTCATTAAATAGCGAATCACCTTGTTTAACGCGACGGCGGTTTTTAACGATTTCATCGAGTCGGTCAATATCGTCTGGACTAAAACCGACGGGTAAGCAAAGCTCTCTCAAATTGCAGTTTGAGCAAGCGACTTTTAGGTTTTGTGCAACAGTTGCGTCTGTCATAGGTTGCCTAACTTCATGTCAATATCAACTCATTATAGACCTTCGAAAGAAATTTGATTTGTATCAAAGTCTTTTTTTCTACTTATCGCACAATATACATTAAATTTTTAGTAGGTGACTAAAATGAACCAGTCAACGATAGAACGCCCGATCATATCGACGGCGCTGTTACAACAATATGATGTTCCAGGCCCGCGTTATACCTCTTATCCTACAGCAGATCGATTTGTTGAAGCCTTTAACGAAAATACTTATATAGAAACATTGAAGTTAAGAAAAGCAAGCAGAAGTGCCCTACCTTTATCAGTCTATGTACATATTCCTTTTTGTGAGTCACTTTGTTTCTTTTGTGCCTGTAATAAGGTTGTGACCAAAAACCATGAGGCAAGTGCAGAGTATTTGCGTTACCTATTCAAAGAAATTGATTTGCATCTGCCATATTTAGGCAAAAAACCTCAAGTGTCTCAGCTACATTATGGCGGTGGTTCACCGACATTTTTTAGTGATAATGAGTTAACACAGTTGATGCGAAAGTTAAAAGATAGCTTTATGCTTTCGCCAGCAGGTGAGTTTTCTATTGAGGTCGATCCGCGTACCGTTGATGCAGCTAGGTTAGACTATTTAAGCGCTTTGGGCTTTAATCGTTTAAGCTTTGGGGTGCAAGACTTTAATCCTGAAGTACAAGCCGCTGTGCATCGTGAACAAGCCCCAGAGCAAGTTTTTGACTTGGTGAATAGAGCGCGCGAATTGAAATATGAATCTATTAACGTCGATTTGATTTATGGGCTGCCTAAGCAAACAGAACAAACATTTTCGGACACCATCGATCAAGTGATCTCGTTAAGGCCAGATAGAATTGCACTATATGCCTACGCACACTTACCTGAAAAATTTAAACCACAGCGTCGCATAGACCAATACACGTTACCTAAGGCAGTTGAAAAAGTCAGCATGCTGTCTATGGCTCAAAGTAAACTGCTAGCTGCAGGTTATGTGTATATTGGTATGGATCATTTTGCATTGTCGACAGACGAGCTGGCTGTAGCAAAGAGACAGGGTCGTTTGCATCGCAACTTCCAAGGCTATAGCACACAAGCGGATACAGATTTAATTGGTTTGGGTGTTTCATCCATTGGCAAGGTGAGCGCAACGTATAGCCAAAATGCAAAAAGCTTAGAGGACTATTACGATTGCTTAGAGCAAGGTCGTTTCCCGGTGACACGTGGCCTGGGTTTATCCAAAGATGATTTAATTCGCCGGACAGTCATTATGGCCTTGATGTGCCAAGGAGAAGTTGATTTTGAAGCGATTGAATTAGCTTGCATGATTAACTTCAAGCAATATTTTACGCAAGAGCTAGAGGCATTAAAGCCATTAGCAGAGGCGGGTATGCTAACGATTGACCAAACAGGTATTTTGGTTAGTGATAAAGGCTGGTTCTTTGTACGCGCAATTGCCATGACCTTCGACCAATATTTACAAGCTGATACCAACCGTACACGCTTTTCAAAAATACTATAATCGTCAATGGAAACGTCACTTATCGTCACAACTTTTTTAATGGGCTTGGCTGGTGGGCCGCATTGTATTGCGATGTGCGGCGCAGCTTGCGGTGGCTTGCAGAGCAGTGCGGCAGGGGTGAAAATATTACCTTTTCATCTTGGGCGCTTGATTGGCTATGGTTTATTAGGCGCTGTCGCGGCAGCGTCTGTGAATAAGTTAGCTTGGTTTACTGAGCAAACATTAGCGCTACATCCGCTTTGGACATTCTTTCATGCACTGGTGTTGGCTTGGGGCCTGATGTTATTGCTTTTTGCCAAACAGCCTGTGTGGGCAGATCAGTTTAGCCGGCATGTTTGGCGCAAAGTAAAAAGCCTTACATCACGTTCTGGCGGTGGCATTTTCACTGGCATGTTATGGGCGTTGATGCCATGTGGCCTTTTATATTCTGCATTGCTAGTTGCTTCATTGAATGCGAATGCGGTGCATGGTGCGCTTAGCATGGCAACATTTGCCATTGGCACCAGCCTCTCGCTGATTATTGGTCCATTTTTTTGGTTTAAATTAAAGCATGGATTGCATTATTTGGGAGATGCGACCAGCATGCGCGCAGCAGGCCTTTTCTTGAGTGCTATTGCTGGCTGGGCTATTTGGATGGATGTGATGCATCAAACCAAAGTGTGGTGCACATAAAGCACCCCGAAAACAAATAAAAAAATCTCTACCGCAAGCGGTAGAGATAAGGGGGGACCAGCAACTGTTAATCGTTATGATTGTTTTAGAATTTCTTACCAATGCCAATACCGATAACCCATGGGTTGATATCTAAGTCATCAATTTTTGTCCAAGCATTGCCAGCGAGAGGGTTTTTAAGTTCCACATCTGTATCAATAGTGACGTATTTCACGTCAGCATTAATCAACCAACCATTCTCTAAATTAACATCTACACCTGCTTGTAATGCCCAACCCCAGCTGTCAGAGTCGATTTTAATCTTGCTCCCAGCCAGCGCACCGCTACTGACTTTTAAGTTGCGATCTAGCATGTGGGTATAGTTGATACCTGCACCGACATATGGGTCAAACTTTTGATCTGGATTAAAGTGCCATTGCACAGTTAAGGTTGGAGGTAATAAATCTACTTCTCCTAAATTTTGATCACCAACAGTAGTTAAGGCGTCACCTGAAATTTTGACATCATGCTCAGTACCTAATGCCAAAATAAGCTCGGCAGCGATGTTTTTAGTAAAGTAGTATGAAACATCTAACTCTGGAATCCAGTTGTCATCTACTTTTAGCTCAGCGCCAGGTGTCATGACAGGCGCTACATTCTTGTTAACTGTTTTACCTAAATCACTGTCTTCATTTGGACTTACATTGACCGCACGTAAACGCACAACCCAATCACCCGCTTCGGCATACGCCATCATTGGATTTAAAGCCGCTAAGATAGATAGGCTTAATAATGTTTTTTTCATTTTAATTCCCCGGTTATGTTGTCGATATGGGGCTATATTAAGGGGTCAAGTAGCGTGCGGATTTGACATACATCAATTGACCAAGCTGAGGGGTTTGATGTAAATCAAATGAAGTGCAATAGGTTTAAATCGTATTCGTATCGTGGATTGGGAACCTAAAAAACGCTGGTGCGTTATTTTTTAAAGCGGTGAAATACGAGCATGCCAACAATCATTGAAATTAAAAACAGCCCTGCTTTATGCGGTTGGCTTATGATGGATGCGACGGCTGGGCCAGGGCAAAAGCCGGCGAGACCCCAGCCAATGCCAAATAAGGTTGCACCTAAAATGAGATGACGATCTATGATGGTGTTAACGGGTAACACCAATGGTTCACCCAAAATGGTTTGTGAACGAGACTTTGCCCAAAAGAAAGCAAGTGCACTTAGCGAGATCGCGCCAACCATGACAAACATGAGTGCAGGGTCCCAGTTGCCTGAAATATCTAAAAAATTATGAATATTTTCTGGGTCGGTCATCCCCGATAAAATCAAACCCAAACCAAAAACCAATCCAGCAATTAAGGCAATAATCATGTGCATATTAAATCATGTGCCGAAGGATATAGACAGTGACTGCACCAGCAACCATAAAAGTGACTGTCGCCACAATGGAGCGCAAAGAGAGTCGCGCAATACCACACACTCCATGACCGCTAGTACAACCATTGCCCATGCGTGTACCGATGCCAACCAGCAAGCCTGCAATGATGATGATGGTGTCGCTCGTTGTGATGCTGATTTGAGGAATGGCTTTAAAAAAGCCATAGATGAGGGGCGATATTATGAGCCCTATCAGAAATGCATAACGCCAACCTTGACCATGGAGTGATCGGTTAAGTGCTTGCCCAACAATGCCACTGATGCCGGCAATTTTGCCGTTAAAAATAAGTAAAACACTCGCAGCGAAACCAATGAGTAAGCCGCCAGCAAGTGCTTGCCATATTGCTGTTGTATCCCAAATCATCATCAAAAATTTTTAATTAAGACGCTATCATATTACCCATTTAAGTAATCAGGCACAAACTCCTTTAGAATAAACACTGTCGCAAACAACAGCGTATCAAGTTGTTCAATAAAGCTAAACGCTAACAGAAAGCATATTCATGAAAAAAGTACTGGTCATTGGCTATGTATGGCCAGAGCCAAATTCATCGGCGGCAGGCTATCAAATGTTGGCAACTTTGCGTGTCTATACCCAACAAGGGTGGTCGGTTGAATTCGCGTCTCCTGCACAACAAACTGAGCAGATGGCAGACTTGTCGGCTGTCGGAATTACCACGCAAGCCATTGCATTAAATGATGATCGTTTTGATGCTTACCTTAAAGCGTATCAACCAGACATCGTGCACTTCGACCGTTTTATGATGGAAGAGCAGTTTGGGTGGCGTGTCGATCAACATTGCCCAGAAGCAATGAAAATATTAGATACCGTTGACTTACAGTGTCTACGAGGCGCGCGACATGAAGCACACAAAGCTAGTCGGGTGATGAACCAACAAGACTTATCAAGCGATTTAGCAAAGCGAGAAATGGCAGCCATTTTACGTTGTGATTTAGCATTAGTTATTTCTACCTATGAAATGCAGTTATTACAGCAGCAATTTGGCGTTGATAAGCAGTTGTTACACCACTTACCATTTATGGTGGATTTGGTATCGTTGCCAAAGACGACTCGCCATTTTACTAAGCGCCAGCATTTTATGACCATTGGCAACTTTCGACATGCACCGAACTGGGATGCTGTCCTATATCTGCAATCGATTTGGCCGCTGATTAGAAAGCAACTGCCTGAAGCCGACTTGCATATTTATGGCGCATACCCACCGGCAAAAGCCATGGCTTTACATCATCCAGCATCTGGCTTTTTGATGAAAGGGTGGGCGCCATCAGTTGCTGAAGTTATGGAAGGTGCGCGGGTTTGTTTAGCGCCATTGCGGTTTGGTGCTGGCCTCAAAGGTAAGCTGTTGGATGCCATGGTGACGCAAACGCCTAGTGTGACGACAGCGATTGGTGCAGAGGGTATGTTAGCGCCAGATACGATTTGGCCAGGGGCGATTGCCGATGATGCCGACGCGTTTGCGGAGGCTGCTGTAACACTTTATCGTGATCAAGCAGCATGGCAACTGGCACAACAGCAGACGACGATACAGTTAAAGACACAATTTGATGCAGCAACATTGGCACCAAAACTCATTGCGCACATCCAGACTATACGGCAACGGTTGGAGCAGCACCGCTTAGATAACTTTACTGGTGCAATGCTAAAACATCACACCATGACCAGCACTAAATACTTATCTAAGTGGATTATGGAAAAGCACAAAAACGAATAACTTAACCAAATGCCTGTTCAGTAATAGAGAACGGGTTGCTCGGCGTATGAAGTTTTTTCGCCATTTTGATCTCCTTACCATAAAACTCTTTGAAGATATCAATCAGTACGCGCTCATAATTGAGTTCACTCGAAAGCGGCTTCCAATTCATATTGTCTAAACTGTAATCTGTAAAGAGTTTATATTTATGCGTAAGATCCGCGTTACTAATTTTATAATTGGTGGCAGTGACGGTTGCGCCATAGCGGTTGGCCCAGATAAAGAAAGCCAAATCAATAGAGTCGATATTGGCATCTACGTCTAAGTTACCTTCTTTCATTCCTAGTTTGATGCAGCTATCAATGTAGTTAATCAGGTCATTTACCCGCACATCTAGGATATCGTTTAAGTCTGGATTAACGAGTAGCTTATTTGACTCAGAGTTGGCGATAAATAAGCACTGATAGTTAATCGGCTTTAATTTATTGAATAACACGTGCGAGGCATATAAAACCAACAAACGCTCGCGAGATAAAGCATCATAGTTAATCGCTTTACGCACAAGCTCGAGCCAAAAGTTAACACCCTTAATCCCTAAATAGGTAATGAGTGTTTCTTTGGACGGAATTAATTTATAAAAAGTACCTCTTGAGATGCTGCTTCTTGATATTGCTTCTTGTAACGTAAGGCCGCCAATGCCTTTTTCCCCAATAATATCTTCAGCGATTTGTGTTATCTCACGAAGTCTTTCTTCTTCTACCTGTCTGCTTCTAGACCTTTTTTCGCTCATAATGACTTACCTAGCTGCTTTGTATAAAAACCCCAAAAAAATATACAGATGTATATTAAGTGTGTATAATGTATACACATGTATATAAATGGCTGATTATTAATATGTTATATACATTATTAAACAGCAAACATAGGAATAATGCACGTATTTGTTGATGCCATTCAGTAATTAGAAATAATCGTGCGTCTATTGTTACATAAATTGTTGTTTTAGCAGACAGCCTGAATGGGTCTGGTCTTGAAACCGCAAAAAAGGATAACAGCGCGAGAACGCGTTGTCACAGGCATTAGGGGAGGGAACGGCATGATTTGGATTCGAATAATATTAATTTTATGCGTGCTATCACTGCCGCTACATGTGCCTGAAACCATAGAAGCGCCACAACTCACAGCTAAAAAAAGTTCTACAATAACACCCTGATTACGTATGATTGGCCTCAGCTAGGCATGTATCGTAACAAGTGTTGTCTTCAGGTGCTGCACCTCTAAATTGGCAGACATCTGCTGCTAAACGATTGGCTTTTTCTAATGTTTTTTCTATCGGCCAATCGGAGAGGTGACCCAATAAACATACCGCTGAAAATGCATCGCCAGCACCGACCGTATCAACGAGTGCCTCTCCTAGCTTGTGACCTTTTGTTTGGTGTGTCCCATGCGCCTGCGTATAGGCCCAAGCCCCAGATTCGCCAGTAGTAACATAAAGTGTCACGATGTTAAAAGTTTCAATGAGATGTTTTGCTATGGCCTGGGGCTCTTTGTGTTGTAGTTTAAGCAGCGCGGCAATCGTGGCAAGCTCATCGTCATTAATTTTGACAATATCAGCTGCCAGCAGGGCTTGTTCTATCGTGGCTTGGTTATACCATGGCGCTCTAAGATTAATATCTAAAAATGTAGTGCAGTTTGTTTTTTCTAAAAGCGCACTAAGCGTGCTTTTAGAGACAGCATGTCTGAGCGCTAAGGTGCCAAAATAAATGACATCGGGCTGGTGATGTTCGATGGCCTTGGAGGCAGCACTTAAATCAATATAATCGTAAGCTTGATCCGTGCGAATATCAAAATCGTGATGATTGTTTTGAATATTGACGGTTACTTGTCCTGACGGTTTATGATCATCAAACTGAATACCAGATGTATCGATGTGCAGTTTTGATAGCTCTTGAAATAGCTTTTCTTGCAGGCTGTCACGACCCACGCGAGAAATGAGCATGGGGTGCTGCTGTAAAGCACGTAAGTGCCTAGTGACATTATACGG
>SPJK01031578.1_pt1 | contig 12613 bp, 13 predicted proteins | sample 3741771 | NCBI WGS metagenome assembly SPJK01 (sample SAMN10925997, study PRJNA522277) | cold seep metagenome | isolation source: Elba SIP-enriched marine methane seep metagenome, extraction at timepoint T2 | place: Italy: coast of Elba, Mediterranean Sea | reverse complement strand
GACTTCGGCATCTGACAATAGACCTTCTGCCGGACGCAGGCCGATGCCATCGTGTGAGGCGATAAAGTTAAAATAGGCGGTACCGTTTTGCGCCGGTGGCATGCTCATGAGCCATTGTTTTAGATAAAAGCAATCGCCGGTGACCATGCTGTTGACCAACAAGGGCGGTAGCGAAAAGTTATAAATACAATGCGCCTCGTTAGCATTGCCAAAATAACTTAGGTTCTCGCGGTTAGGAATATTGGTCTCGGTAATCAATACGCTGTCGTGTCGCGCGTGTTCGATCAAATTACGAATCAGACGTACGGCTTCGTGTGTTTGTGGCAGATTCAGGCAATTGGTACCAATCTCTTTCCACAAAAAAGCCACCGCATCCAAGCGAAAAATACTAATGCCATTGTCCAGATAAAAGCGAATGATCTTGATAAACTCTTTTAGGACGTTGATGTTACGAAAGTCAAAGTCGACTTGCGTGTGGCTAAATGTACACCATACATATTGCAAACCTTTTGAGGTTTCAGTTGGCTTTAGTAGCGGGCTTGTCCGTGGTCGCACCACTTGGCTAACAGGTGCTTCAGGGTCGGCGGTATAAAAGTAATCATGGCCCTCACCTTCCCCTTGAATAAAGTTTTGAAACCAGCGCCCGCTGCTGGAGGCGTGGTTAATCACCAAATCAGCCATGACGCGGTAGTGCTGGGTGATGGCCTGGATATCATTCCAATCACCCAGTACTGGATTCACCTGATAATAATCTCGCACGGCAAAACCATCATCAGAGCAATATGGAAAAAACGGCAAAATATGTACACTGGTGATCACTTCTTTGACATACGTGTCTAAAAAAGTGTTTAAGGTCTTCAGCGGCATTTCGCCTTCGCGTATCAAGCTGTTGCCATAGGTGATCAACACAGTATCAGCCTGATCCCAGTTATTAGAATAGGGCACCACTGGCTCAATGCCTTGATCCAACCGCATGATAGCTAAAATTTCGTCAGCTAACGCGGGCAGCGGTTGCTCAGGCATGTTGTTCTGATAAATGGTTTCGAGGTGGTACAGCACACTATCGTACAGCTGCTGCAACTGCGCACTACTTTGGGGCATAACTTACTTTCTTATGGCGTCTTGATAATCGGCTTCAACCGCATCATAAAGGCGATCAAAAATATCTGGCATGGCGCTCTGTACACGGTTCCAGCTATTAATAAACGGCACTTCCATTGGGTTTGCTAAAAACATCTGTCCTGCATCCATGATGTTTTTAGCAAACATTTCGACGGAAGCTTCTTCTTTATGTATATCAAAATTCAGGCCATTCATGATGGCGTCATTGCGATAGGCTTCAACAAAGTCCAGCGCGATTCTAAAATAGCTGGCTTTGAGCGTTCTAAACGCCTCTGGTGTCAGCACCGTGCCTTGGGTAGCAAGCTTTCTAAACAAGGCTTTGGCAATGTCGATCGACATTTTTGATAAGCCTGCTTGTTGATCATCTAAGGATAAATCCTGATGTTTGTGATCGTATGTATCCGCGATGTCAACCTGGCACAAGCGACTGTTAGCATAGTTGCGGTGCATCTCTGACAACACGCCAATTTCTAAGCCCCAATCGCTTGGGATACGAATATCAGACAACACATCACGCTGAAATGAAAACTCACCCGCAAGTGGATAACGAAAGCTATCCATGTATTCTAGATAATGATAGTTGTCATTGACCACCGATTTGAGCGCGCGAATTAACGGTGTGATTAATAAGCGGCTCACACGGCCATTGAGTTTGCCACCCGCTACGCGTGCATAATAGCCTTTGGCAAAGCGGTAGTTATACGTCGGGTTTGCCACTGGATAAATCAAACGCGCTAGCAGCTCACTGGTATAAGTAACAATATCGCAATCGTGCAAGGCAATCGCCTCGGCTTTGTTAGAGGCCAAAATATAGCCCATGCAATACCAGACATTGCGGCCTTTACCCATCTCTTTTGGTGCCAGGCCATGGCTTTCCAACTCTTTGTCCAGTGCGATTAAACGAGGGCCATCGTTCCACAAGATACGGTGATGCTGTGGCAGTGGTTTAAAAAACTCAATCGCCTTGTGATACTGCTCTTTACTCGCGCGGTCTAAGCCGATGACAATTTCAGATAAGTACGGCACGGTTTTAAGATGCTGCACAATATTAGGCATGGCTTCGCCCTCTAGCTCAGAATACAGTGAGGGCAACAACAAACCTAGCGGGCGCTCTTTACTGAATTCAACCAGATCATTTTCAAGATCGGAAACATGCCGATTGGTTAGATTGTGGAGTGTGGTCACAATGCCATTTTGATAAAAGTCTGCCATAGTTTTCCTTCGTTATTTTATGTTGCCTTATGTGTTAATTATTGGGGGCAATCTGTGTAAACTTCTGCACACCTTCTGCCCCACCTGCTGGGCCTGTCTCTGTGGTTAGAAGCAAGTTTTGTGCGCGGTTGACCTGTGGCGGTGCTTTTACAGGTGATTTTACAATCACGGCACAATCTGCGGCTTCTAACATAGCGACATCATTTTGGCTGTCGCCCAGCGCCAGTGTCTTAATCGTTTGCGCTGGTAATTGCGTGGCAAACACATCACGCAACCATTGCAAGGCCACGCCTTTGTCGCTGTTGCCAGAGACATGGATAAATCGCCCACCTTCTAAAATATTTGCACCCAGTCTGGTTAGCTCCGCCAGCATTTGTTGTTTGGCTTCATCACCGCCTCGCCACTGAACAGGTTCGCCGTATTGACGCTGGCTGGCCTCGGTCGCCGCTTGTTTATCCAGGCCAGTCATCTCAATGATGCCCTCAATACCCGCTTGCGCAAACGTGGTAAATTGACCTTGATAGTGACTACTTACTTTGTCGATAAGACTTTGCCAGTGGGCACGCGGCGCAACAAAGCTTTTAACCCAATAGTCGCCTTCGGTGCTGGTATCCGCTGGCTGCTCAGCAAAATAACCTTGTGGGATCAAGACGGCGGCACCATTTTCGATAATAAAAGGGTGTTGATTATTTAGCGCTTTGCGCAAGGTTTCTAGCTCTGCCTGCGTTTTGCTGGTGATCGGCATGACAGGAATAGCCTGATCCGCCATGGCCTTGAGCATGGGCTCAGCTGGCGCAAAAGAGTAGGTGTGATGATCCAACAAGGTACCATCCATATCAGTAAAAATCAGCCACTGTGTTGCTTTATCACCGAGTGTAATTGGCTTACGTGACAATGCCGTGATCTGGCGTTGCGCATCCAGTGTGTAAACATAGTCGGCACGCGCAGGCAAGGTCTGCAATGTGTGCTCAGTAATACGCTGATAAAACTGAATAAACCGGGCAACTTCTTCTGGGCTCATCACTTGTTTGCCACCGCCGGTCTTAGCGCGCAATTTCTCTTCTTGCTCTAAACGCCAGGCATACACACAGTCAAACGAAGGTGCTTTGAGCATCACCATCAAATCCATCAAGCCAAACAAGATTTGATAATCACCCGCCAGCGCGGCATTCACATATTCACGCCATGTTCCTGTTGAGTCGTCTTGCGCTTCTAGCGTATTTGCAGGCGATGTGAGTGACTCCTCACTCTGCGCCTCGGCCCCAACACACCAGCCTTCAAAAATAATCACATCGATAACCTGATCAATGATTTCGGCTTTTTCAGCACGGTCATCCACGGCTTTATTAAAACGTGGTACCGCAACAGGAAGCTGTTTATTTTTGAGTGCCTTTATCGAATCAATGGCCAATTGGATCTCGTGTGTGCCCGGCACACCTCTTGTTGCCAATAGCGGATGTACCTCTTGTGCGAGCTGGTTACGCGCAGCCTTGGTTAAATAAAAATCATCTAGCGATAATGCGACAGCGGATAAACCAAAGGCATTTTGCAACACATAAACTAAAAGGTCAGCCAGCGTACTTTTGCCAGAGCCTTGGGTTCCATTAATGCCCACCACCAAGGGTTTCTTTGTCTGCTGTTGTTGCTCTGCAATCGATTGTGCCAGTTCGCTAAACCAGTGTTTTGCCGTTGTCACAAACGCATCGGGTAGCTGGTGCGCCTGAAGAAAGGCGCTTAAATCGAGGTCTAAAAGAGTTTGCTCTGTTGATTGGTTTTGCTCATTCATACGCAAAGTATAGCGCAATCTTATTTAAAATTTGCTCAACTTTATGGCCTGTGTACGATTGTTGACAAAGTCAATGTCGCCGACGTAAGTCAGACGCTGATCTATAATTGCACTAAAATGCAACATTGAATTCTTGACATCATTTCTATAAGTATGGAACTATAATACATGGACGCAAATACAGCGGTAACGCTCTTGGCCTCAATCGCCCAGGAAGCACGATTAAATATTTTTAGATCATTGGTACAAGCCGGTAAATCGGGGCTCTCGGCAGGAAAAATTGCCGAGACCTTAAACATCCCTACCAGCACCTTATCGTTTCATCTAAAAGAACTTAGCCATGCTGGGCTGATTAATGCCAACCCTGATGGGCGGTTTATTTATTACTCAGCCAGCTATGAAACCATGGATGCTTTAATGGCTTATTTAACTGAAAACTGCTGTGCTGATGAACAAGAAGAGAACGACTGCCAACGCAGTAAAACCTGTTGTTAAATCAAATAAAAGGATAACAAGCTAATCATGAAAAAAATGCATTTACATATTGCTGTCACAGACTTAGCGCAAAGTATTGCGTTTTATAACACCGTATTTGGTGCAGAACCAACCGTGATAAAAGACGATTATGCCAAATGGATGTTGGACGACCCCGCAGTGAACTTTGCGATTAGTTCGCGTAGTCAGCAAACGGGGATTGACCATATTGGTATTCAAACAGAAAATGCCGAAGAACTGGAGGCATTGAAAACCCGTATGGCCTCTGCTGAATTGGCCATGGTCTCTCAAGAAGGCACGACTTGCTGCTATGCACAGTCTGACAAACACTGGGTCCAAGACCCAACTGGCATTGCTTGGGAAACCTATCACACACTTGGCAATGCACCGACCTTTAGCGGCGAAGAAGAACCTGCATCGGACAGTGCTTGTTGTGCCCCTGCACCACAATCACTGCAGTTTATCGCCTCGCCTTCCAAAAAATCAGACTCAAACCAAGGTTGTTGTTAATGAATGTTTTATTTTTATGCACAGGTAATTCCTGCCGCTCTATTTTGGCTGAGGCCACTTTTAACCATTTAGCACCTGAAGGTCACTCGGCCATGAGTGCCGGCAGTAAACCAAAGGGCGAGGTTCACCCGCGCTCGTTAGCGTTGTTAGCCAAAGAAGGCATCAACACAGAGGGCTATCACAGCAAATCGTGGGATAACCTGCCAGAAGTACCTGACCTGGTTGTTACCGTGTGTGGCAATGCCGCAGGTGAAACCTGCCCTGCGTATATCGGCAATGTTATCCGTACACATTGGGGTGTAGAAGATCCTGATGCGGTGACGGGTAGCGAAGAAGAAATTGAAGCCAGCTTTGTGCATGCCTACACCGTGTTGCGCCGTCGCATCGAAGCATTTTTAATGCTGGATATAGCCGCACTGAAAGCCAGCAACCAATTACAAGCAGCACTGGATGAAATTGGCAACCTGTAAGTTAAGTGTAGCGCTTACTGAAACGGATTTGTAGGTGAACTGGTTTGGGGCGATTGAGTTGCATTGGTCGCCTGATTGTTGCTCTCTTCTTGATACACACACTGCCAGTCAGCATACGTCTGCGCCTGTTCAAATGCGGCATACAACGCGGGAAACCCACTCACTTTAATCGGGGTTTTGTCAGAGTTAGTACTCACGCCTTTAATCCGCCCGGCCACACGAATCAGCTGCCAGCTGCCATCCTCAGTGATCGGGTTAGGGTACAGCACGCGAATATGGTGACGCGGGCGCGGAAAACGGTGATCAGAGACTAAGTCCGTTAATTTTTTCGGAAACTGCTTTAAGCCACTGGGCGTTTGATCATAATACTGGGTAATGGCACGCCGATAGGCGTCGCCGTAGTACAGCAAGTCCTTCTCTCGCTCACGCTGCACATCCTGCTTCCAGACAGTACCCACTGCGGCAAGCAAAATACCAGAGATTGCGATGATGATCATTAAACCAATAAAGGTAAAGCCAGATTGCTTGCTCAGCATGTGCTACCACTCGTTATAATTACTGCCATCTTTAGCAGTATCTGGCGAACCACTCTTGATGTCATACACCTCACCTTCCAAAGGAGGCTCAGGTGGTATCAACTCCCAAGTGTCAATGCTCTCAGTGATCGGATCATAGGGCACTTTATTGATGTATTTTTCTTCTACCAAGGCCTCCAAACTCTCAGGGTAAATCCCTTTATCCGCATAAAATTTATCAATTGCCTCACGGACAACGTTTAAATCCTGCTTGAGTGTTGTCTCTTTAGCACGATCAATACTGCTAAAGTATTTTGGGGTTGCAATGGTTAGCAACAATGCAATGATCGACAGTACAACCAATAGCTCTATTAACGTAAAGCCATGCTTATGCTTGCGGTTTATTCGCGTCTTAATGGCATTACCAGTTAGCATAGGGAATTCCATTTAAGCCAACACCTGGGCTAAGTGAATAAACATCATAAACATCTTTCCCCTCTTTGGGTTCATCGGCTTCGCTGTCATAACTTCTTAGCCCCCACACCTCGCTGACGTCGAAGTCAACACCTGGGGTGGTTTCAATCGGCATCATTGGGTCAAGCGGTATTTTACGTAAAAAATATATTTTTTGCCTATCAGGACTTTTTGCATTCTCGACCCCTTCGACCAGTATTTCAAGATTTGGCGGGTAGCCCGATGTGTCCAGACTTTTTTTAATCTTGCCAACATCCACGGCCTCTTTATAGGCGTCTATGGCTTCGCGAATAGTACGCAGATTATGTTTGAGCTCTGCTTCTTTGTTCCGTTGCACACTCATCTTGATCATTGGCAGGGTCGCACTTGCCAAAACACCAAGGATCGCAAGCGTTACCAGTATTTCAATGAGTGTAAACCCCTTAACCCGCATCATGCCCTTTATGATCCACTCAAATTATTTCAGAAACTGCACATCTGGGATAAAGCTATCAGTTTTTTCCTCAGCACCCTGATTATTACCTGTCGTTGGCTTCGCCTGGCTTTGCGCTTCGGCTTCTAACAAGTCTGCAGGTTTGGGTGGCACCTGCAAAGGATTAATCTTTGGCACAACAGGTGTCTGACCAAAGTTGCTATTACTTTGCTGCTGTTGCAGCAAACGGCCAAAATTAGTAGGCTGGCGGGCAGTGCCAGCACCACTGCCTGTGGTAGCCGTTGTTTTTTTAATCTTATCCGTAATATGGTTGGCAGTCCCAGACCAATACTCGGTAAACTGTGCGCTAGGCAGTGGAATATTTCCTAAAACTCTTGGCGTAATTGCTAACACGATTTCTGTTTTTTCAACGGAGTCTCCAGTATTCGAAAATAAGCGCCCTAATAGTGGAATATCGCCTAACCCTGGCAATTTATTAATATTGCGCCTGTCATCATCTAAAATCAAACCGGCCAACACTTGGGTTTCACCATCTTTTAAGCGTAAAGAGGTTTGCGCGGTACGCGAGCCAATAGCAAACACAGAACCACCATTATCCAGGACCGTCTCTTTACCCAGTGTACTAACTTCCAATCCGACTTTAATATCGACAAAATCATCAAGTGTAATGTGTGGCTCAACCTCTAGCTTTAAGCCAACATCGATATAATCCACATTTTGCTGCGTACCAACATTGGCGGTATTCACCACCGTAACCACTGGCACTTTATCGCCGACCATAATTTTGGCGACTTCATCGTTTTTAACACGTATGCGCGGGTTAGACAGCAGGTTGACATCCCCCGTTGACTTACCAAAATTCAATGCCGGCACTGGCGAGACAGAAATGGTTGAGCTATTTATATTTTTCAACTCTGATAGAGGAATACCACTATCAAGACTACTGATCACTGACAACTGTGATGGATATACAATCCCTAACTCTTGCAATCGACTGGAAGCCACTTCTAAGACTTCAATTTCCAACATCACTTCTGGCCCAGCCAAGTCCATCGAGTTCACCAGTTTTTCAGCCAGATTAATCACTTCAGGACGGTCACGGATCACCAGCATATTTAAACGCTCATAGACAAAAATATTCTTTGTTTTGATCATCGACTTCAATAAGTCAGCCACGTCTTTGGCTTTGGTGTTGTTTAAATAAAAATTACGAATCAACAATTCTTCATAAGCTTTTAGCTTTAAAGCATTACGCGGAAAAATAATCACCGTATTATCAGACGTCACTTTTTTAGCCAAGCCATTGCTGGAAATCACGGTATCAATGGCTTCATCGATACTCACATTTTTGACATTAATATTGGTGCGCATATCAGGACGCACATCTTTATCCAAAATAAAGTTAATCCCCGTATCACGTGACAAGGCATCAAACACCAGTTTGATGTTGGCGTTTCTAAACTCCAGACTCACTGGTTTATCAAACTTGGCTTTTAATTGTGGTAATTGCGCATGGCTATCGCCCATTTTTAAGCCAATCTGCTCATTTAACTGACGTCCCAATGGGTGTTGCGGGTTTTCTAACAGCACATCGTGCACTAGCACTTTTGCTTTATCGACCTTGTTTTCTGCTAATAGTTTTTTTGCTTCGGCTAAGTCTTTGTCTTGTTGCTTTTCTCTGGCCACCGCCGCAAGCCCAGCCAGGGCATATTGATTTTTTGGCGCAAAGCCTAAGACACGCTCATACATACGCTCTGCCAGTAGGTAGTTACCTTTTGCACGGGCATTTTTGGCTTCTTGTAACAACACCTCATTAATCGCATATTCCCGGTTGCTATAATAGGTTTTACGCTCGGCCGTAGGCTGCTCCGCACCGTCTATTTTTTGCTCAACGGTCTGTATACGCTGCTCAGCCTTTTCTTCGGAGCTAATCTCTTCATTGGCCACCCCAACATTGACCGCCAATAACAAGAGTAGACTGCTCAGCAAGGCTGCTATGCAGTGTGTTTGTTTTATCTTCTGTTGTTTCATACTGACCATTCCTTAATTAAACCCTGCGGCGCTAGTGGCTTGCTTCGACAAACTACGCGTGAGGTTTAATGGCAAATAAGTAAAATGCAAACTATTTTTATCCTCTTGATCCAGTCGCCACGATTGACCAACCTTGCTGCCTATTTTGACTGTGTAGGACTTTTCCTGATCAGCCAGATAAATCACATTGCCATTTGGACCATCGTCCATGCGTCCCATATAGCTAAACGGCAATGGTGGTGCCTGTGGTGGTGGCGGAGGTGGTGCCTTTTCTGCCCGCCGTGCCAAAAACTTTTTTTTATCCGTCCAGTCCGCCGGACTGAATAAATTCTTAGGTGGCAACCCAGATTTTCGCGCTAGCTTATCCCAGTCAATTAAGCGGTTGGGGGGCAGCAGTGCTTCTGTACTTGCCGTAGCATTCACCTGGCTTGTTACTTCACTACGTGGTTGATCACTCACGACCACAATCGCATCGGTATCCTCGGCTTCATCTTCCTGAGAAGCCGTCCACAGCGTCAGCACCAGCGTTGTAAGCAACGCTAACCAGACCCAGGTGCTCATACCCTTTTGTGATTGCTTATCCTGACTCATTCAGCATCCTTCACATACACAGCAAACACAAGGCGCGCAGCAACTGTGTTGGTATGGCGATCCTCGCGTACCACTTGCAAATCCAACAAGGCCACCTCAGGATTATCAGCCAGTGCCACTTCAATAAACTGCCGAATATTGGTATACCGCCCTTCCACAGGAAAAATCATTTTGTACTGTGTTAACACCTGACCATTTTCATTACGTTTAGACTTGGCCTTTTGATAGCGGTAGTCGCCAACTTCCAACGTCAACCGATGGCGTTTTGCTTGCTTATGCAAGCGTTTTAATAACTTAGGAACAGCCTCTAAACTTTTAAACCGTTCATAAAAAATAGCGGCCGCCTGCGCATCTTGCTTTGCTGGGTCCTCTGCCAACGCTTGTATTTTAGCTTCTCGTTGTTGGTTTAAATTTGCTTGTGCTTGTTCAGCAGATTCAATCTCTACCAACACCTCAGGCACTTTGACCCAATAGATAAACGCGCACAAGACCAACAACAACAGCCCCATTAAGCCCCACAAGCCTAATCGCTTAGCCAGTGCGATGATCCACCATCGTAATGCTTGACCGTTCATGCGTGTTATTGCCAGCTTGCCAAGACGGTAAAACTCACAGGGCTACCTGGTTCATTCATCTCTATCATGTGATTTTGCAAATACACATTCGAGAGCATAGGCAGTGCCGCCACTGCCTCAACGTATTGCAGCATGGCATCAACGTTTTTTGCCTGCCCCGTTAACGTGACCAACTCTTTTTTCTTATTGGGCTCTAATAGCAATAACGCCACTTGCTTCATCCTAATGGCTTCCAGACCAGACAATAACTGCCCCCAAGGCGTGCTTAAATCCGCCACTGTTTTGCGCACATTCTTAAGCTCTTTAGCCGTAAGTGGCTCAATATTTTCGCCAGGCACATTGGCTGGTTGTGCAATCGTCACCGCATCAGAAACAGCGGCATATTCGGTTTGTAACTGCGCATAATATTGCCAAACCAAAAATGCCATTACGCAAGCGAATGCAAACAAAATCAGGCTGAGTGGTGAAAACCGCTGAAAGGACCAGACTGGCTGCTCAACAAAATCCAGACTTAACTGTTGACTCATACCAAGGCCTCCAACATCGCATACGGCGGTTCATTACTTAACTTATTCTTCTTTACGTTGAGTGACTTGATCATCCACTCCTCTGCCAATGGAATGACCGCCTTGCCCTGTGCGGGGGCATAGACCATGATTTCTCTCACATTGTCGTCATTCATTAACGTTTCTCTACTTAACAGTTGTGACAGTGTTTTTTGCCAATCGTGTGCCCGTGGATACGTGCGCACCTGAGTCACCACACCTTCGTTTAAATTTGCAAAGACAATCCGGCTTTGTTCTACCACGGCTAGAATCGTCGTCGCATTTTTAATCTGTGTTTCCAGCGCATTCATGGCTGTCATTAAATAAGGCTGTACGCTAACCAGTTTAAAGGCATACTTTTGTGCAATCTTTTGCAGGCTGTCGAATAACGCCTGATCAATCGCAGAAGCTAATATCGGTTGACTTGGCGGTGAATCATGACAACGAATCAACCAATCCGAGGTAATAAACCCGTAAATCTCTTTAAAGGCAGCTTGCGCAAACAGCTGCATTTCGGACTGATTCATCGCCACTTGTTGTGCGGGCAAAGTTAGATAGCGCACCATATCTGTCGATAAGGTAAACGTCAGCTTCGTTTTTTCTGGCAGATTTAATTTATCCAGCTCTCGTTCCAGTTTAAAAATCAGCGCTTGCCAATCAAAACTTTCTTTAGACTGCCAGGCCAGATAGGTTTCGCCAATGACACTATTGGTTAACCCATCACGATAAACCAGAGCAATCGTGTTTTTGCTGAGTGAAACAAAACAATGATTAGCCAACAAACGTAACACGGTTAATCTCCTCTAAAGTCGTTTTACCCAGGGCCACCAGCTGTAATGCTGAATCTCGGATACTGCGCATACCACTGCGTTTGGCCGCTTCTTTCAATTGCCTTATGGGCTCTCTGGCGATAATCATTTCTCTTAACTCATCGTTTAACACTAATAATTCTGCTACGGCAATTCTGCCGCGATAACCCGTACCGCGACAGTGACCACACCCTTTGGCTGTTTTAAATTTCATCGCTTTGGCTAAGGCCAATGGAATACCTGATTGATGTAAAGTGTGCGCATCATGCGTCGTATCCTCGGCACAATGTGGGCAAATCCCGCGCACCAGTCTTTGGGCTAAAATGCCATTCACCGAAGACACAAAGTTATACGGGTCAACCCCCATGTGCATAAATCGCCCAATCACATCCAAAACATTGTTGGCATGCACTGTGGTAAACACTAAGTGACCCGTTAACGCGGCCTGTACCGCAATCTGAGCCGTATCAGAGTCGCGAATCTCGCCAACCATAATTTTATCTGGGTCATGCCGCAGAATAGAGCGCAAACCGCGGGCAAATGTCAGGCCTTTTTTCTCATTTACCGGGATTTGCAACACGCCTGGCAGTTGGTATTCCACAGGGTCTTCGATGGTGATAATTTTGTCGTGACCTGTATTCACTTCCGAGATCGCCGCATACAGCGAGGTGGTCTTACCACTACCTGTCGGTCCAGTCACCAGCACCATGCCATAAGGATCAGCCGCCAGCTGTCTAAACTGCGAAATAATCGTTGGATTAAAACCTAATGCTTTTAAGGTCAGACCATTGCTTTCTTCGGTAATCGACTTACGATCCAGCACACGCAATACGGCATCTTCGCCATAAATGCTCGGCATAATGGACACCCGAAAGTCGACTTCACGTCCTTGCGAGATCACCTTAAATCGACCATCTTGTGGAATGCGGCGCTCGGAAATATCCAATTGCGACATCACTTTAATCCGTGAGATCGCCTGCTCGGCATTTTCCTGTCCTTGTACATTACTCACATTGGCAATCACCCCATCGATACGGTATTTGAT
>SPJK01081443.1_pt1 | contig 12614 bp, 7 predicted proteins | sample 3741771 | NCBI WGS metagenome assembly SPJK01 (sample SAMN10925997, study PRJNA522277) | cold seep metagenome | isolation source: Elba SIP-enriched marine methane seep metagenome, extraction at timepoint T2 | place: Italy: coast of Elba, Mediterranean Sea | reverse complement strand
GCCCCGCGAAAGCGGGGCGCAGAGCCGGGACCGACCGGCCTGACTGGCAAGCGATGAGTCTCCCGTTGGTCCCGGATCGCGCTCACGCGCGTCCGGGAAAAATAGTGGGGTGAGGATTGGGGAAAAGGGCGCGTGGCGCCCCGGTCTTTGCGTCCCACACGCTCACACCCCCCTCACCACACACATTTTTCCCGGCCGGAGCCCCGCGAAAGCGGGGCGCAGAGCCGGGACCGACCGGCCTGACTGGCAAGCGATGAGTCTCCCGTTGGTCCCGGATCGCGCTCACGCGCGTCCGGGAAAAATGGTGGGGTGAGGATTGGGGAAAAGGGCGAGCGGCGCCCGCATAGAAAAAGGCCCCCGGCATCTGCCGAGGGCCCTCTGATACGGTCCGGCTGGCGACGAATTACTCCGCCGGTTCTTCCTGCGTCTTCTCGGTCTTCATCTTGTCGAACATGCCCCACACGCCTTCATCGCCGTGCCAGTCGCCCTTGGTGGCGCCCTTGGAGTATTCGGTGGCTCTCGCTTCGAAGAAGTTGGCGTGCTCGACGCCGTTGAGGATTTCCGACAGCCAGGGGAGCGGGTGTTCCTTGACGCCGTAGATCTTGGGCAGACCAAGCTGGCCGAGGCGCCAGTCGGCGATGTAGCGGATATAGGTCTTGATATCGTCCGGCGTCATGCCTTCGACATCACCGGCCTCGAAGGCCAGATCGATGAACTTGTCTTCCAGGCCGACCACGGTGCGGCAGCATTCGGTAATGTCGTCCTTGACCTCCTGCGTGAGGGCACCGGTCTCCTCGGCGAAGGCGTGGAAGAGCTTGATCATGCCCTCACAGTGCAGGCTCTCATCGCGGATCGACCAGGTCACGATCTGACCCATGCCCTTCATCTTGTTGAAGCGCGGGAAATTCATCAGCATGGCGAAGGAGGCGAACAGCTGCAGGCCTTCGGTGAAAGCCCCGAACATGGCCACGGTGCGCAGGATGTCGGCTTCGTCCTCGACGCCGAAACGCTGCATGTAGTCATGCTTGTCGGCCATGGCCTGGTATTCCATGAAGGCCGAGAACTCGCTGTCCGGCATGCCGATCGTCTCCAGAAGGAGCGCGTAGGCGGCAATGTGGATCGTCTCCATGTTGGAGAAGGAGGCCAGCATCATCTTCACCTCGGTCGCGCGGAAGACACGGCTGTAGCGCTCCATGTAATTGTCATTCACCTCGACATCGGACTGGGTGAAGAAACGGAATATCTGGGTCAGCAGATTGCGCTCGCCATCATTGAGCTTGGTCGCCCAATCCTTGCAATCCTCGCCGAGCGGGACTTCTTCCGGCATCCAGTGAACCTGTTGCTGCTTCTTCCAGAAGTCATAGGCCCACGGATAGCGGAACGGCTTGTAGGAGTGACTGGTGGTCAGGAGGCCCGGCAGCGCATCAGTCTCGGTGGTCATGTCTTTGGCTCTCCTGCTTGGCGCCGACAGCCTGGATGGCGCGCGCCCGAATCATTGCGATGAACACAACATATTGTGTTCGTGGTTTCCAAATCGTCTACAGCTTGATGAAGCCATGACTGATCGCGACTGTGGAAACTGCCCGATTCTCCTGCTCATGGGCAGGGTTGGAGTCATCACGATTTCTGTCAGAGGGTGGCGCGTCGCGGGCCTCGGCCCCTGGCCCCTACCAGCGCCAGTTCACCGTCACGGCGCCGAATTCCTCGGTCTCGTCGAACGATCGCACACCGGCGACATGACGGTATTCGCGGCGCACATAGGCCAGTGACAGGTCCGCCTTGCCCATGCGCACGGCAATACCGGCCTGGGCATCACCAACCACCTCGCGCTGGGTCAGATACATGGCGTTCTGAAAGTCGACGCCCTCGGCAGGATTGTACATCAGGGCCCGACGGTCGGCGCCGGCAAAGACATACCAGGCCGGGCTCTCGGACAGATTGTTCTGGCGCAGATACTGGCCGACCCGCACTTCGGCGCCGGCGCTGGTCGCCGAACCATCCGGTCCGACGCTGACCGCGGCGCGTGGTGTGAAGCTGACATCCAGCTCCTCCCCGGCACCGGTCGACTGGAAGGCCCGCTCATAGGCAACGGCGATGGTTGCCTCGCGCTGGCCCCGGTCCAGCACCACCGGCGAATAGGCGTCGGCCCGGGCGGCGAACAACTGGTGGGCGTGATCAGCGCGCCCATCGTCGAGCACCGCAACTTCGATCACACCGGCATTGCCCAAGTCGATCCTTGTTGCCCCGGTCGGCGTCAGACCGGCGAGCGGATTACCGTTGAACGGGTCGTCGCTCAAAGCCAGCGCCGACAGGGCAACGCGGGCCGCTTCCGGTGACAGCGGTCGGACATCACCTTCGGTCGCCATCTGCTGGCGGATCATCTGCGAGGACGAGGCCCAGTCCGACGCCGCCTCTCCGGGCTGGGTCATCACCCATGAGACCCCACCGAGCGCAATCAGCCCGGCGGTCACGATCTCTGATGTGCGTCCGAATGCCATCACGCCTCTCCCCCAGGCACCACCATGGGTAAAGCGCAGCCAGAACGCACGCTGATTCACCCTTGAGGCGAAAAGGTTAACGGCGCCCGCCAACCGGGTCCAATGAAAGGAATGTTGCAATGCGAAGTCCGGTCGACACCGGATGCAAAAAGGGGCGCCTTGCCGCGCCCCTTTTCTGCCGTTCCTACCCCCTCGGTCGGACCGGCGATGTGCTCGCCATGCCTATTGGCAGGCGAGGCATTCCTCGTAGTCGGTCGGCGCCGCCTCAGCCATCGAGACTTCGGCATCGGACTTTTTCTCGGAGCCGGCATAGGCCGCCCGCTGGATCGATTTGGAGCGGCAGTAGTAGAGCGACTTCACGCCCTTCTCCCAGGCTGACCAATGCAGCATGTGCAGGTCCCACTTATCGACATCACCCGGCAGGAAGATGTTCAGCGACTGCGACTGGCACACATAGGGCGTACGGTCGGCCGCGTGCTCGATGACCCAGCGCTGGTCGATCTCGAAAGCGGTGCGGAAAGTCGCCTTCTCGTGCTCGTCGAGGCAATCAAGATGCTGGACCGAGCCTTCCGCTTCCAGGATCGAGGCCCACATGGCCGGCGTGTTGAGCCCCTTGGCTTCCAGCACGGCTTCCAGTTGCGGATTCTTGACCGTGGTCGAACCCGACAGCGTCTTGTGGGTGTAGACATTGGCCGGGATCGGCTCGATGCCGGCGGACACGCCGCCACAAATGATCGAGATCGAGGCCGTCGGCGCAATTGCCAGCTTGTGCGAGAAGCGGGCCTTGACGCCGGAGGCCTCGGCATCCGGACAGGCGCCACGCTCTTCGGCCAGCTTGACCGACGCGGCATCGGCGGCGGTGCGGATATGCTTGAACAGTTTGAGGTTCCACGACTTGGCCATGGCGCTCTCGAAGGGCGCATTCATCTGCTGCAGCAGGGTGTGCATGCCCATCAGGCCCAAGCCTACAGAGCGTTCCTGGATGGCTGAATAGACAGCGCGGTCCATTTCCGCCGGTGCGCGGTCGATGAAGTCCTGCAGCACATTGTCGAGGAAGCGGTAGATATCCTCGATAAAGTCGGGATTGTCCTTCCACTCCATGTATTTCGCCGCATTGAGCGAAGACAGGCAGCAGACCGCGGTGCGCTCCTTGCCGTTCTGGTCGAAACCGGTCGGCAGCATGATCTCGGCGCACAGGTTGGACTGGCGCACCTTCAGGCCCAGCTTGCGCTGATGGGCTGGCAGGGCGCGGTTCACCGTGTCCGAATAGATGATGTAGGGCTCGCCGGTCTGCAGGCGCAGTTCGATGATTTTCTGCCACAGCTTGCGGGCGTTCACCGTTTTGACGACTTCGCCGGATTTCGGCGACTTCAGCTCGAACTCTTCATCATCACGAACGGCTTCCATGAAGGCGTCGGAAATGTTGAGGCCGTGATGCAGGTTCAGGGACTTGCGGTTGAAATCGCCGGACGGTTTGCGGATCTCGAGGAATTCCTCGATTTCCGGGTGGTGGATGTCGAGATAGACGGCGGCCGAGCCACGGCGCAGCGAGCCTTGCGAGATCGCCAGGGTCAGGCTGTCCATCACGCGGATGAAGGGAATGATGCCGGAGGTCTGGCCAATCTCGCCGATTTTCTCGCCGATCGAGCGGACATCGCCCCAATAGGTGCCGATGCCGCCGCCATTGGACGCCAACCAGACATTCTCGGTCCAGGTGCCGACAATGTCGTCGAGGCTGTCGCCAACCGAATTGAGGAAGCAGGAGATCGGCAGGCCGCGATCGGCGCCGCCATTGGACAGGACGGGCGTCGCCGGCATGAACCAGAGCTGGGAAATGTAATCATAAAGACGCTGGGCGTGTTCGGTGTCGTCGGCATAGGCCGTGGCGACACGGGCGAACATGTCCTGATAGCTCTCTCCCGGCAGGAGATAGCGGTCTTCCAGGGTCTTCTTGCCGAATTCGGTCAGGAAGGCATCACGCGAGCGATCAATACGGACGCTTTCAACGACACGCAGATGCGTGGTGTCAGCGGCCGGCTTCGACGTCGTGGATTTGGGCTTGCCACGACGGGTCGTGGAAACGGTCTGCCGGACATCGTCCGGCGTCTGTTTGGCGGCTGTATCCAGTGGCGTCATGGTCAATCTACTCCCCAAGCCCGAGGCAAAAAATTCCTGTTGCGACAGCCCCAATGCTGCGCACCGAACAAACCCAAAGGTCGTTTGAAAATCTGTATAGTGTGCCGCTGTCGCCAGCCGACCCAACATATAGTGGATCAAAGCCGGGGCACTGGTCAACGGGGAGAATGATCCTTGAGCGGATTTTTTGGTTAACAGACGCCTAATAAGATATGCGCCCCGTCACACATCGTTAACGGGGCGCATCTCCGCATCCAACAAGGATTAACAGCCGTTAACCTTGCTTCAGTCGAGATTGAGCAGCTCCGGGTCACCACCCTGCGCCGCAATGTTGATTGTGACCGTCCGCTCGCCTGCGAAACGATGCAGATAGTGGGGACCACCCGCCTTGGGACCCGTGCCAGACAAGCCTTCCCCGCCGAACGGCTGGACCCCGACAACGGCACCGACCATGTTGCGATTGACGTAGATATTGCCGGCCGGCACGAGCGACTGAATTTGCCTGTGGAAAGATGACAGGCGGGAATGGATGCCCAGGGTGAGGCCGTAGCCCTTGTCGGCCAGCTCGGCGGCAATGGCCGTCATTTCCTTGCGCTTGTAGCGCACGACATGAAGAATCGGCCCGAATACCTCGCGCTCGAGCAGGTCCAGCGAGGGCAGTTCGACCAGGGTCGGGCCAAAGAAGAAACCGCTGTCAAACTTGTCGCCGACATCGATCTGCTTGATGATCTTCGCACCGGCCTCCATGCGCTCGACATGGCGCAGCAGGATTTCCCGGGCCTCATTGTCGATCACCGGCCCGACATCAGTCGCCGGATCGGTCGGATCACCGATCTGCAACTCGTCCATGGCGCCGGCCAGACCCTCGATGATCTCGTCTGCCGTATCTTCCGGCAGGAAGATCACCCGCAGCGCCGAACAGCGTTGACCGGCCGAACCGAAGGCCGAGTTGATCGCGTCATCAATGACCTGTTCCTTCAGTGCCGTTGTATCGACGAACATGCCGTTGAGCCCACCGGTCTCGGCGACCAGAGGCGCGATCGCCGTTTCGCGGGCCGCCAGCGAGCGGTTGATCAGGCGTGCCACTTCGGTCGAGCCAGTGAAGGCGACGCCGGCCGTGCGGGGATCGGTGGTCAGCGCTGCGCCGACGATCTCGCCGCGCCCCGGCAACAGGTGCAGGACATCCGCCGGCAGCCCGGCAGCGTGGAACATCCTCACCGCTTCAAAGGCGATCAAAGGGGTCTGCTCGGCCGGTTTGGCCAGAACGGTATTGCCCGCGGCCAGCGCCGCCGCAATCTGGCCGGCAAAAATGGCCAGCGGGAAGTTCCACGGGCTGATGGTGACAAAGACACCGCGCCCCTTCATGCCCAGATGATTGGTCTCGCCCGCCGGTCCCGGCAGGCGGACGGCGCTGTCGAACTCACGTTCGGCCTGGGCGGCATAATAGCGACAAAAATCGACCGCCTCGCGCACCTCGGCAATACCGTCTGCGAGGGTCTTGCCGGCTTCGATCGCCATGATCGCCAGCAACCGGTCCATGTCGGCCTCCATGGCATCGCCCATGGCGCGCAGGATGGCGCCGCGTGCCTTGCCGCCGCGCCGGTCCCAGCCCGGCTGGGCCGCCACCGCGCTGTCGAAGGCCGTATCGACATCTTCAACCGACGCGTCGACCACAGCACCGACCTGACGAGCCATGTCGACCGGCGACATGACCTGATGCGCCGCGCCATCGACCGCATGGCCGGCCACCAGCGGCGACGCCATCAACTGGTCTTCGCGATCAAAGGCCGTCAGCGCCCGCGCAACCCGGTCACGGGCCGATGCCTGGGCCAGGTCCAGCCCGACCGAGTTGGCACGTTCTTCGCCATACAGATCCCGCGGCAGGGCGATCTTGGCGTGACGGTCGATTGTCCTGGCAACCTCGAACGGACCGCTGGCGACCTGCTCGACCGGCACGTCCGGATCGAGGAATGAGTGCACGAACGAGGTATTGGCCCCATTCTCCAGCAGTCGGCGGACCAGATAGGGCAGCAAATCCTCGTGACTGCCGACCGGGGCATAGACGCGGACCGGCGTATCGAGGTTCAACTGACTGTCAGCAGCATAGAGCGCCTCGCCCATCCCGTGCAGCCGCTGGAATTCATAGGACTCGACACCGGCCTGCTGGGCCAGTTCGCGAACGGCGGCCAGCGAATGGGCGTTATGGGTCGCAAACTGGCCATAGATCGCATCCGGCGCACCCAGCATCACGCGGGCGCAGACGAGATAGTTGAGATCCGTTGCCGGCTTTGTGGTCCAGACCGGAAAGTCGGGCCAGCCATTCTGGTGGGCGAATTTGATCTCACTGTCCCAATAGGCACCCTTGACGAGGCGGACCATGAAGCGCCGTTCGCTGGCCCGGCCCAGCTCGACCAGGGTCTCGATCACCCGGCGGGCGCGCTTCTGGTAGGCCTGCACCGCCAGCCCAAGTCCGTTCCACCCGGCCAGTTCCGGCGCACGCGCCAGCTTGTCGAGCAGTTTCAGCGACAGGATCAGGCGGTCGGATTCCTCGGCGTCGAGACAGAAACTGATATCGTGCGACTTCGCCGCGACGGCCTGTTCAAGCACCAGCGGGTAGAGCTCCTCGATTACCCGCTTTTCCTTCACCGCCAGATATTTGGGGTGCAGGGCGGAGAGCTTGACCGACACGCCGTGCACGCGTTCGACCGGACCGTCCTCGCGGGCCTTGCCGACCGCGGCGATCGCTTCCAGATAGCGCTTGTGATAGCGCGCCGCGTCCTTGGCCGTGCGCGCCCCCTCGCCCAGCATGTCAAAGGAGCACAGCTCGCCCTCACCCTTCTTGGCGCGCTTGAGGCCCTCCTTGATGGAACGCCCCAACACGAATTCCTCGCCCATGATGCCCATGGCGCGGAAAACGGCGGCGCGGATCACCGGCTCACCCATTTTCTGGGTCAGCTTGCGCAGGTAGGTGCCGGGGCTTTTGCGCGCTTCCGGTTCGACATCAATGATATTGCCGGTCAGCATCAGCCCGATCGTGGAGGCATTGACCAGCCAGTTTTCCGAACGGCCCATATGCTCCGACCAGGCACCATCGGAGATCTTTTCCGCGATGAGCTTGTCGGCTGTCGGCGCGTCAGGCACGCGCAGCAGGGCCTCGGCCAGACACATCAGCGCCAACCCCTCACGGTTGGACAGGGTGAATTCCTGCAGGAAGCTGTCCATGAGTCCGCGCGACTTGGTGGTCTCGCGGGCTGTCTTGACCAATGCAACAGCCGCATCGTGCACGCGGGCCTGGGCCGCCTCATCCAGTCCGGTCGCTGCCGCCAGATCACGGACCGCCGCCGTCTCGTCGGCGAATTTCACCGCATCAAGATCATCCCATCGCATCATGTCTCGAGCCTGGACATTCATGGCGGAAACTCCCTGTTGGGCAAGTGATTAGCGCGGACAATGGTATGGCGTTTTGACAAGGGCAAGCGAAGTCTTCCGCTCGTCTGTCTTCATGCTCACATGCCTTGGATGGTCCAAACAGCGAACGCCCTTCGACTTCGAGACAAACATTGCGCGGCGACCGCTGGAAGCCCGCCCGGATCACAAATTTCTTGTCCGCCAAGCCGCCCCCGGCGGCGAAGTCTCCCAGCCTGGATCCACTGCTTTTTCGCGCCCCGGCACGCTTACCGCTTTCTTCGCTTCAAGCAGCGACATTCGCGGTTATGCTGACAGCTGACATTGTGGCTGCCTTCCGCTACATCCGCAGCACACTCACCGGAACTGCCCGGCGCCTCGCGCGCCCGACCAGACACAGGACGCCATGACCGACGCCAACGACACCCTGTCACCCGACCTCGACTCCGATCTCGAGACTGATCTGGATACGGATACCGATATCGAAAGCGGCAATGGTGGCGACGAACGCCCACAGCGCATCATGCTCGTGACCGATGCCTGGGAGCCGCAGGTGAATGGCGTCGTGCGGACCCTGTCGCGCACGGTCGAGGAAGCCCGCGCCATGGGCCACCAGGTCGAGGTGATTCACCCCGGTCTGGGCTACAAGACCTTTCCGATGCCGACCTATCCCGAGATCAAGCTGGCCCTGGGTGCCCGCAAGGATATCGCGCAGCGTTTCAAGGCCTTCGAACCGGAAGCCATCCACATCGCCACCGAAGGCCCGCTGGGCATGGCGGCGCGCCGGATCTGCGTGAAGTGGAAACTGCCCTTCACCACCAGCTATCACACCAAATACCCTGAATACATCAATGCCCGCTTCCCCTTCATCCCGGTCGGCCTGGGCTATGCTTTCATGCGCTGGTTCCATAACGCCTCGGGCCGGGTGATGGTGACGACGCCGTCGATGCGCGATGATCTCGCCGCACGCGGCTTCAAGAATCTCACCGCCTGGGCCCGCGGTGTCGATGTCGACCTGTTCAACCCGGACAAGCGCTTCGTCGGCGGCGAAGACGTCTATGCCGGGCTTGAGCGTCCGGTCTACGTCAATGTCGGTCGGATCGCGGTCGAGAAGAATATCGAGACCTTCCTCAAGCTCGACCTGCCCGGCACCAAGGTGGTGGTCGGCGACGGCCCCCAGCGCGAGGAATTGCAGGAGCGCTATCCCGATGCCGTCTTCCCCGGACCGAAATTCGGCCCGGAGCTGGCGCGCTGGTTCGCCGATGCCGACGTCTTCGTTTTCCCCAGCTGGACCGACACATTCGGCCTGGTCAATCTGGAAGCCATGGGTTGCGGCACTCCGGTCGCAGCCTTCCCGGCGCACGGACCCAAGGACATCATTCCCGGGTCCGGTGGCGGCTTCATCAATGACGATCTGCGCCAGGCCTGCCTCGACTGCCTCGAGATCGACCGCGCCGCACCGCGTGCCCATGCCGAGAAACATTCCTGGCGCCAGTGCGCGATGGATTTCATCGCCAATCTGACCCCGCACCCCAAACCCGAACGCCGCCGCTTCTGGCGCCGCCTGCGCAAGCGCAAGACGCTGTACTAGGGGGCATTGCCACGAACACGAACAAAAACGGGGGCGACCATCTGGTCGCCCCCGCTTGTTTGTGACCCGCTTGCCTGTGGCTGCAGGCGAGGCCTATTCCGGCGACTGCGTCATCGCGGTCAGGTTGACGGCGGCGTCGCGGGTGGCGTTGCGCTCGGCGTCCGGCAGCGGGATCAGGCCGCGATCGGTGAGATAGCCGAATTCGCCCCAGGATTCCTCGGAGGTGAACTCTTCGACATAGCCGGTCAGACTCGGAATGATCGCCGCATGCTGGTTCTTCACGTAGAAGAAGAGCGAGCGTGAGACCGGATAGCTGCCGTCTGCGATATTATCGAATTCCGGTGCGACACCGTCGATCGAGACCGCCGAGATGCGGTCGGAATTCTGGTCGAGGAAGGAGAAGCCGAAGACGCCGAAGGCGGTCGGCGTGTTGACCAGCGTCTGGACGATCGCATTGTCGTTTTCGCCGGCGTCGATCCAGGCGCCATCCTCACGGATACGGCTGGCGATCTGCTCGAAACGGTCGCGGTCCGCGTCACGCAGCTCGTCCATGCAGGCGATGTGGCGGGCGCCGTCCTGCAGAGCCAGTTCGACAAAGGCGTCCCGGGTGCCCGAGGTCGGCGGCGGTCCGAAAACCTCAATGCGCTGACGCGGCAGGGACGGATCGATATCCGACCAGCGTGTGTTCGGATTGGGGATGAAGCTGGAGCAGCTGTCATCGGCCGGAACTTCGGCGGCGAGGGCCAGCCAGACCTGGTCGAGCGTCATGTCGACATCGGCCGCACCGCGGTCGGCGGCACCGATGACAATGCCGTCAAAACCGATCCGCACTTCGGTGATCTCGCGCACGCCATTATCCTGGCAGCGCTCATATTCCGAACCGCGCATGCGGCGCGAGGCGTTGACAATATCGGGGTGCTCGGTGCCGACACCGGAGCAGAACAGGCGAAGCCCGCCGCCCGAACCGGTCGACTCGACCACCGGGGTCGGCTGGCCGGTCTTGGCACCAAAGCTTTCGGCAACCGCCGTCGAGAAGGGGAATACGGTCGAGGAGCCGACAATGCGGATCTGGTCACGCTGTTGCGCCTCGGCGCCGCCAGCGATCGCCACGACCGCGAGGGCGGCGGCGAGTTGAGCCTGGAGTTTCATGTCTTCAATTCCTTGCTACCAAACGATGCGGACCCGATTTGGCCGGGCCCGGGTTGATCAGAAATCCCATTGCAGTCGAAGCTGTGCGCCCGACACGTCGGTGTCGGCTGCGCCCGGGACTGAAAGGCTGCCGTCGACGAGGTTGGCCATGATGCGAACATGGTCTTCCGGATACCAGTTCACGCCAAGGGTCCAATTGGTGAGTTCGCCCGCTGCGACACTGTCGAGGTCGGCACGGTCATAGCGCACCGCGATTTCCCAGGCACCGGGTCCGCCTTCGGAAACGGTGGTGCCGGGACGCGTGCGGCCGAACTTGCCGGAGCCGGCCGAATAGGAACGGCTTTCCCCGGTAAGAAACCAGCCCATGCTGGCGTATTGCGTGTTGAAGTCGGGATCGCCAGCCGGGCCGTCCAGCGACATGTCCATCCACTCGGCTTCGGCGTGGAATGGGCCATTGATGACCGCGGCTTCCAGTCCCCAGAAGAAGGAAGTCTCGGCTTCGCCCAGCGGACGGCCGGGGCGGAAATCGGCGGTGACGACGCGATCCGTGATGTGCGTTTGCGGGCGGACGCGAACACGCGTGCCGACATTGCCATAATCAAGATGACGCACCGAGGCACCCAGATGCACGGTGGCCTCGCCATGGGTGAAGGTCCGTGTTGCACGGGCTGCAATGGCCGAACTGTCATCCAGCTCAAGGCTGTCCGAGAGATCGCCCGGTCGGCCGCCAAATACACCGGCGCTGAGGCTGTAATTGCTGCCCGAACGGACCAGCGTCGCACCAACACGCCGGTCAAGGCCGAACAGGTCCGTGCCCAGACCGCGCTCCATGTAGGTGATATAACGCGAGGAGGTCTGCTCATCGAGTGAATTGGGGGTCTTCATGTGGCCGAGCTTGAGGTCGAAACCATCCAGATCGAAGGTCAGATAGACGTCGTTGGCAGCGATCGCCTCATTGATCCAGTCAAATTCGGCGACATAGTCGATGCCACTGACCGAACCGGTCACTCCCAGGCGCGCGGTGCGAATTTCGCTGTCGGCATAGCTGGTGCTCAGGCCGCCGGTCTCGAATTCGATATCGCCATAATCGAGATAGACCCGACCCCGGAAGGTGAAGCTGTTGCCGTTGACTGGATCCGACCAGGACGGCACGCCGTCAAACTCCCAGCCGCCCGTGTCCTGGGCGGAAGCTGTTGTGGTGGCGATGAGGGCAGTGCTGGCAGCCAAGAGGGTGCTCGCAAGAAAACGTTGGGTCACGGTGGCGGTCCTGGGTCATCAGGACGCCGCTCTGATTAGCTGCGCTATAGGCACAATGTGTCAAAGAGGCGTCGATTGAGTGAAGCTTTTGCTACGATTTCGTTATTTCGCGAAAACTCGTACTTCGACTCGATGACAGTTTTACTACACCTCGATGACACCTTTGTTGCAGTTGCGGGTCGACAAAAAAAAGCCCGGGACGCCAACGCCCCGGGCTTTCTTCGATTATCCCCGTAAAATCAGGTCAGTCGCTTGCGCAGCAATTGCGACATCATGTCGATCGCGCTGACCGCCACGACGATGACGATCACGATCGCGGCCGTGCGCTGGTAGTCAAAGGCGCGAACAGCCTCGAACAGAATCTGTCCGATACCGCCGGCACCGATCAGACCGAGCACAGTGGCAGAGCGCGCATTCGACTCGAAACGGTACAGGCCGAAGGAGGTCCACAGCGGCGCAACCTGGGGAATCACCGCCCAGATCACTTCATGGATCGGCCGGGCACCGGTGGCGCGAACGCCCTCGACCGGGCCGTGATCGATCGACTCGACCGCCTCGGAGAAGAGCTTGGCCAGGAT
>SPJK01052771.1_pt1 | contig 12614 bp, 10 predicted proteins | sample 3741771 | NCBI WGS metagenome assembly SPJK01 (sample SAMN10925997, study PRJNA522277) | cold seep metagenome | isolation source: Elba SIP-enriched marine methane seep metagenome, extraction at timepoint T2 | place: Italy: coast of Elba, Mediterranean Sea | reverse complement strand
GCGATTTCTCTAGCACGCTCCAATTCTGAATGCGACTCGGAACCACAACACTCGTCTGGCGATTGAGCGTATGCCGCCCCCGAAAATATAGAAACGGCCATTAATTGAAAAACTTTATTTTTCATTGTTTTCATAAATATCCCTCCTCACAAGGTTACTATAAATAATGTGTTAATTTTATATCAATATTATAAATATGCAACAAAGGATAGCAAAATAACAACAAATTACCAATTTTGACTTTTTAACAACACCTTTTGCCCTTTTTCAACTTGCTGTTCATTGATGAATCCGGAATGAACTTCCAACATATATTTTGCTGGCTCAGATGCTGTATAAACTCGACAGGGGGCTTTATCGCAAGGCTCCATGGCTTCTATAACAGAAACAATTTCACCTTGTTCGGAAAGAAAAATTGCATCTAGCGGAATTAGCGTATTTTTCATCCATACTTGATGGTAATCCTTTTCGCTGAACACAAACAACATCCCATGTTTTTTAGCTAACGCCGTCCTGAACATCAAGCCTATTCGCCTTTGCATTTCGGTTTCCGCTATTTCAACCTTAAGCGTTAAATTCTGACTTGCAAAATGAACCAAGCCCACTTCCATTTTTTTATAATTTTCATGTTGTTGCGCAGACGCTCCATTTATTAACAGCGTCATTAAAAACATCATGGTCACTTTAATAACAAGCGATTTTTTTATTGTCATAAGCTTTTAATCCAAAATTTTTTGCAAAATATTCGGCCAAGCATCAACCCAACAACAATGGTGGCTATAGTTAGGATAAAGTTGATAGCGAAATTTAGGCGAGGTATTCGCAAATTTTTCGATAATCTCAGTCGGCGCCACTTTGTCCAAGCCTCCGGCAAAATGAATCTGCTCAATATTCTTTACAGCTTCAATCTGATCAGCAGGATTCAATGACAACTCAAATGGCGGGTAACCATGAAATGCATTCCAGGCGTCAACATCTAGATTCGCGGCGATGGTCACAACCCGAATCAAATTCAGCGCATTCGGCGCCATTAACACAGCAAGCGTTCCGCCGCCGCTATATCCAATGAACACCACCTCTTCGATCCGGTGAGTTTTTACCCAGCGATTCGACACTTGCAGTAAACTTTGGACAACTTCATAACTGTATCGACCCGAAGTCCATAGCTTTTCATCACAATCATCATTCTGACCAACCCCATGATAGCAAGGTCTGCCGATAAACAAAGCCGGTGATTCATCCTGCATCATCATCTGTAAAATCAGCGGGTTCCGAGATGTCGGGTCTATTGACGGCCAACCGCTTCGACTCCAGGGCGTGCCGTCGCCATCCAGATAAACATGCAAAGTTTTCGCCTGCAAAGCTTTGTCGTTATAAAACAGTTGGTGATGATAATGATCGCTTTTAACGACTGTAGCTGAAAAACCCGCCTCAAGGGCAGCTTGGCTGAACCGTTGCGCCGGGGTTGCGCAAGCGTTCAAAAGAATAGCCGACAAAACTAAGAAAATATTTTTATTCAAAACGTCAGTCGTCAGAGTAACTACTCAGCGTAATTCAATTAACAAAAATAATTTAATATCAGTTACTTACGTAAGAAGTGTATGTGACATGGATGTCACATTCAAGCCTACATGGATGTATTTACGGTGTCTTCTGGAGTAAGTGACTGATATTAAATGGCAAAATACGCTGAGTAGCTACACGTCAGAAAAAAAAGGCCGGTTAAACCGGCCTTTTTGTGATTACTTCAACAAACTTTGCAACAACGCATTCAATTTATGCACAAACGCCGCTGGGTCATCCAATTGCCCACCCTCGCTCAAAATCGCTTGGTCAAACAAAATATTGGTAATATCGGCAAAACGCTCATCGTCTTGTTCATCTTTAATTGCGGCCACTAAGGAATGGCCTGGATTGATTTCCAAAGTCGGCTTAGCGCCTCCCATGCCCATCATATCCATACCCTGACCGGCTTCCTTCATAATACGCTCCATATTCAAGCTCATGTCGTAAGCGCCGGTAACCAAACAAGCCGGGGAATCGGTCAAACGATGACTGATTTTAACATCGGAAACTTTATCGCCCAACACCTCTTTAATTTGCGTTAATACAGATTCAAAATCCTTATTCGCCTCTTCCTGCTCTTTCTTTTCTTCTTCGCTATCCAGTTTATCCAGATCCAATTCGCCTTTGGCGACAGACTGCAACTGCTTGCCATCAAAATCGGTCATACTGGAAACCAGCCACTCGTCAATACGATCCGCCAACAATAATACTTCAATGCCTTTTTTGCGGAAAATCTCCAAATGCGGACTGTTTTTAGCGGCTGAAAAGCTGTCCGCCGTTACATAATAAATTTTTTCCTGACCTTCTTTCATTCGGCTGACATAGTCAGTCAAAGAAACATCTTGTTTGCTGTTGTCCGTATGGGTAGAAGAAAAGCGCAATAATTTGGCGACGCGATCTTTATTTTTAAAATCCTCAACCGGGCCTTCTTTGATCACATTCCCAAATTGCTCCCAGAATTGATGATATTTTTCCGCATCATCGTTGGCTATGCTTTCCAACATACCCAATACTTTCTTCACCGCCCCGGCTTTAATGGCGCTGATTTGTTTGCTTTGCTGCAAAATTTCACGCGATACGTTCAATGGCAATGAATCGGCATCGATCACCCCGCGAATAAAACGCAAATAACGCGGCATCAACTGTTCCGCATCATCGGTAATAAAAACCTTGCGGATATATAATTTAACGCCATGTTTGGCGTCTCTATCCCATAAATCAAACGGCGCTCTGCCCGGCACATAAAGCAACATGGTATATTCATTAGTGCCTTCCACTTTACTGTGGATATGCGCTAAAGGATCCTGAAAGTCATGCCCGACATGTTTGTAGAATTCGTTATAATCATCGGCTGAAATTTCATCGCGGGATTTCGTCCACAATGCTGAAGCGCTGTTAACGGTTTCCTCTTCAACTCGCGCAGGCGCTGTTTCATTGCCTTCATCATCCGTTTCAGCCGGAATTTCTTTATCCATAAGAACCGGGATAGAAATATGGTCGGAGAATTTTTTCACGATAGACCGCAATCTCAAATCATCCAAAAATTCTTCTTCGCCTTCTTTAAGGTGCAAAACAATTTCAGTCCCGCGTCCGGCTTTCTCAACGGTTTCGAGGGTATACTCGCCTTCCCCGGCGGATTCCCAACGCACGCCGTCTTTTTCACCTGCTTTGCGCGTCGTCAAAGTGACTTTGTCGGCAACAATAAACGCAGAATAAAACCCCACCCCGAATTGACCGATCAATTCGCTGTCTTTCGCCTGATCGCCCGTTAATCTTTCGAAAAATTGTTTAGTGCCGGATTTGGCGATGGTGCCGATATGCTCCTGAACTTCTTCACGGCTCATACCGATACCGTTATCAGTCACGGAAACGGTTCTGTTATCCTTATCGAAATCTAAACGAATCTTTAATTCACTATCGCCTTCATACAGCCCATCATTTGATAATGCTTCAAATCTCAGCTTATCCGCCGCATCCGACCCATTCGAAATTAACTCCCTTAAAAAAATCTCTTTGTTGCTATACAAAGAATGGATCATTAAATGTAGTAAATGTTTAACCTCAGTTTGAAAACCTAAAGTTTCTTTTTGTGATTCCACAGTCATTTTTGCCTCTTGAATACTCATATTTCGATTGCTGATGATTTGGGGGCCAGAAATTTATTTTTCAAGTATGGACAGTTTTCAATCTACCGCTAGAATTGTATTAATCAAAAATATGATGCTCATTCATGACAACAATACCGTCCCATAAAAAATTCCTGGTCATCGATGACAATCCGATGATGCGTAAAGTCATGCGCGACATACTTTATACACTCGAAATTGAAAATATCGTTGAAGCCAACAATGCCCAAAACGCCATCGCAGCGCTCAAAAAAAATAAATTCGACGTGATTTTATGCGATTTTAATTTGGGTTACGGTAAAAACGGCCTGCACCTGCTTGAAGAAATCCGTCATCGAAAATTATTGCCGCTACACACGGTGTTTATTATGGTCACCGGCGAGCAATCTCAGACTATGGTATTAGGTGCGATGGAGGTCAAACCGGATGAATATCTAACCAAACCGTTTAATCCGCAATTATTAAAAACCAGAATCCTGAAAAATTTTAATCGAAAAAGCTTCTTGTCCGAAGTTGATGTGGAAATCAACCGAGGCAACTGGGCTTCCGCTATAGAACGATGTGACGCTCTACTCAAACAAGAAAATAACCGCTGGCGAACCCAGCTTTTAAAAATTCGCGCTGATTTAGCGATACAAACCGGCGATTACGACGCTGCTTCAAAAATTTATCAGGATGTGCTGAATAAACGCGAACTCACCTGGGCTCGCTTAGGACTGGGCATTATTTATTTTCAGCAAAAAAAATATGAACAGGCCGAACAAATATTTGCAGAATTGGTCGATAAAAATCCCATGCAAATGGAATGTTATGACTGGCTCAGCCAAACTTATCTAAAAAATGATTTGCCTTTACAATCGGAAGAGACGCTAAGTCGCGCAATAGAGTTATCGCCATTGGCTATATTACGGCAAAGAAAATTAGCCAAAACAGCCGATAAAAATCAACACCCTGAAATCTCGGAACAAGCTTATCAAGCTGTCGTCAAATTAGGCCGATTTTCCATTCATAAAAACAGCGCCGATTATGCCGGACTGGCTAAAATTTACCAAAAAACCGGAAAATACCAAAAAGCTTTGGAAACGGTAGATGCGATGCGTAGCGAATACACCAGCAACCCGGATGCCTTATTGTGGTCTAATTTATTAGCTGCGGAATGTTTTCAAAATCTGGGCAATCATAAACGGGCAGACGAGACTTTAGCGCAGTTAGGTGATTTAGCCGAAAAACATCATCACGCATTACCTAAAGAATTACAGCTAGACCTGGCCAAAAGCTGTTTCTTGAATCAACAAACCGAACATGGCGTTGAAATATTAGACTCGCTAATCAAAAACCATATCGATGATGAAACGTTGATGGACGACATCAAAGCGATGCAATGCGACATAGACAGAGATGAACACGCCGAATCGTTGATACACGCCATACGCCAACAGTTAATCGATATTAACAACCAAGGCGTCAAACTTTTTCGGCAAGGCCAAATTAATGAAGCTATAACATTATTTCAGCAAGCTGTGGAGAAAATGCCTTATAACAAAACGATCATTTTAAATATGGCCAAGATCGCTTTGTATGATTTGAAAAATTCCGATTTCGATAATACCAAATTATCACTCACTCAAGAATTTATCCGCAAAGCCAAAAAAATCGGCGTAGACGCGCAAAAGCTCAACGCCATTCAATTGGAACTCAATCAGTTCATTAATCAACAAGGAAACGCTAATGCCCATTGATCATCAACAACATTTCGCCTCAGTATTGGCCTCCACCGTTCATGACATAAAAAACTCGCTCGGCATTCAGCAACAATTAATCCAAAAAATTGCCCTGATCCTGGACGAAAGCAACAACCCGGATATTACGCAATTGAAATTTGAAAGCAATCGTATGAATCACAGCATGATGCAATTGCTGATTTTATACAAAATCGAATCTCATAAATTTAATTTGGAAATCGACGAATACCCGGCGCTTGATATTTTAGAAGAAGTGCAAGCCCAACATGCCTCGCTTTTTCAAAGCAACGGCATCAACTTACTCACGGAATGCCCGGATGATCTAATGAGTTATCTGGATTTCACCCACATTAGCAATGCCCTCGGTACAATACTCAACAACGCGCAACGTTATAGCCGCCAAAAAGTTTTATTATCGGCAACGCTACAAAAAGCATTTATTTGCTTTGCCATAGAAGATGACGGCATGGGTTATCCAGCTGAATTTTTGAATATAGACCTGTCCAATATCCACAAAATGGACTGGGTCACCGGCAGCACTGGCTTAGGACTGCATTTTGTCTTGAATATAGCGGCGCTACATACCAACATGAATCAATGCGGCTATATCAAAATAGATAATGAAAGCCGTTTAGGCGGCGCCCGCTTCAGGCTTTTTCTACCCAATTGATAACATTTTGACCGCATAGCAACAAAACCAACTCAAACAGCGTCTCCCAACTATCTCCTTTCATCTGCCCTTTGGCTTGTCGATCAACCCGACCGCATAAACATAATGCCTGGTCCAACACAGTTAACTTTAACCTTCTTATCGCTTGCTCAATCATCCCTTGTTGATTGCTGAACACTCGCTTTTGTTTCAACACTTGCCCTATAGGCTGTCCTCGATTGAGTTCGAATTGAATTGAGCGCAGCAACCTGACTTGTTTGGCGATCGCCCAAACCACAACCAGTTCACTCAACCCTTCTCCTTTCAACCCTTGTAAAATACGAACAGCGCGATTGTGTTTAGCCATCAGTAAACTATCGACCAATTTATAAACATCATATCGGGCGCTATCAGCGACAAAAGATTCTACATCCGCCGCCGAAAGCTGACCTTCACCATGAAGCACGAACAATTTTTCAATTTCCTGAGCGGCTGCCAGCATATTGCCTTCAACTCTTGAGGCTAACAATCTCAAACCTTGCTGTTCGATCATCAATCCCTTCATTTGCGCTCTGCGTTTAAGCCAATCAACCAAGTCCCTGCCCTGCAAAGGCCACACCTGCAAAATACCGCCGACAGCATCCAAGGCCTTGAACCATTTTGCCTTTTGCGCATCACGGCCGATTTTGCCGGCACTGATTAATAATATGGCGTCACCAGGCAGTTGCCCGCAATACTCAGCTAAGACCTTACTCCCTTCAGCTCCCGGCTTTCCGCCAGGCATCCGTAAATCAATCAGTTTTTTATCAGCGAAAATAGATAAAGCGGCGGCATTTTGTCTCAGACTGTTCCAATCAAAATCTTTATCGACTGTTAACACTTCTCTGTTTAAATAACCGGCATTTTTCGCAGTCAAGCGGATATGATCCGCACATTCGCCCAACTGCAACGGCTCATCGCCACTGATAAAATAAACCGGCAAAAGCTGTTTGGCTATTGCAGTTGCAAAGTTTTCAATCGATAATTTCATTGCAGCATCTAAGCAATGGGGGTTACTCCCCCGCTACCGCCATCTCTTCAATCAAAATCGATCCGCTACGAATGTTGCCGCGACAATCGACATCATTACCTATCGCAACAATATGCTTGAAAATATCTTTAAGATTCCCGGCGATAGTGATTTCTTCAACCGGATACTGGATTTCACCCTGCTCAACCCAAAATCCCGATGCGCCGCGCGAATAGTCTCCGGTCACCATATTCACACCCTGTCCCATTAATTCGGTGACTAACAAACCAGTATCCATTTGTATTAATAAGCCGTTCAGGTCGTGATTGCCGGGTTCGACAATCAAATTATGCACCCCGCCGGCATTGCCGGTGCTTTGCAGACCTAATTTTCTAGCCGAATAGGAACTTAATACATAACTCTGTAAAATACCGTCTTTGACAATATCCCGCTGCAGGGTGCGCACCCCTTCGCCATCATAATTGGCGCTGCCTAAGCCGCCGGGCAAAAAGGGATTTTCAAAAATATGCGCGAAATCCGGCAAAATCTGCGTATTCAAAGCATCCAGTAAAAAACTGGATTTACGATAAAGGTTACCGCCGTTAATTGCGCTGATCAGCGAACCGATTAAACCGGACGCCATTTCCGCTGAAAAAATTACCGGACATTGGCGGGTGCTTAAACTGCGTCCCCCCAAACGCCTCACGGTTCTTTGCGCGGCTCTTTCCCCGACTTTGACAGGGTTCTCTAAATCCTGAGGATTTCTAGCAACGCTATACCAATAATCGCGCTGCATTTGCTGATCATCACCGGCCAAAACCGAACAACTGATTGAATGCCGACTGGAACGGTACCCTTGCAGAAACCCTAATGAATTGCCTAATACTCGAATGCCTTGATGGCTATTAATAGTAGCGCCTTCGGAATTATTAATCCGCGGATCAAATCCGCGCGCCGCGTCTTCGCAGGCTACCGCCAAATCAATCGCCTCCTCGGTCTCCAAGGCCCAAGGATGGTTTAAGGATAGGTCGGGAAAGTCATTCGCCATTAATTGCGGATCCGGCAAACCGGAATACGGATCTTCACTGGCGTAGCGAGCAATCGTGCAAGCCGCTTTTACGGTTTCCGACAAAGATTCCGGTGTTAAATCATTGCTGCTCGCAGAGCCTTTTCGCTGACCGAAATAAACGCTCACCCCCAAACCTTGGTCGCAATGATACTCAATAGTCTCCACTTCACCTAAGCGAGCGCTGACAGACAAACCGTTATCAATACTCAAACCGGCTTCGACGCCTGAAGCGCCTTGTTTTTTCGCCTCATCAACCAAGCTTTGAACCAGGGTTTTCAGTCGATTAATTTCTTCGTTATTTTGCACTTTTTTATTACTTTAAGCTAAATAGCAGTATCTACACATTGGTGCCGCCAACCGTCAAACCATCAATCTTTAATGTAGGCTGTCCAACCCCGACCGGTACGCTTTGTCCTTCTTTTCCGCAGGTGCCGACGCCGCTATCCAGCTCCAAGTCATTGCCGACCATGGAAACCCGGGTCAAAACATCCGGCCCGTTGCCGATTAAAGTCGCGCCTTTAACCGGTCGGGTAATTTTACCGTTTTCAATTAAATAGGCTTCGCTGGCGGAAAAAACAAATTTTCCAGAGGTAATATCAACTTGACCACCGCCGAAATTTTTCGCATACAAACCTTTTTTAACGCTGCCGACAATTTCATCCGGATGCTGTTGACCGGCTAACATATAAGTATTGGTCATCCTCGGCATCGGCAAATGCGCATACGACTCGCGGCGTCCGTTACCGGTCGGCTGCGCGCCCATCAATCGAGCATTCAATTTATCCTGCATATAGCCTTTTAAAATGCCGTTTTCGATCAACACCGTTTGCTCGGTCGGCACGCCCTCATCATCGATATTCAACGATCCCCTGCGCCCTGTTAAAGTACCGTCATCAACCACCGTACATAGATCCGAAGCCACCCGCTCGCCGATCTTGCCGCTAAACGCCGAAGTGCCTTTGCGGTTGAAATCGCCTTCCAAGCCGTGTCCAATGGCTTCATGCAATAAAATACCCGGCCACCCGGAACCCAACACCACCGTCATGTTGCCGGCCGGCGCCTCGACCGCCTCCAAATTAACCCGCGCTTGACGAACCGCTTCCTCGGCATAAGACAAAGCCGCGTCATCCTGTAAAAACATCTGATAATCCGAACGTCCGCCGCCGCCCATGCTGCCGCGTTCTCTGCGATCATTTTCCTGCATAATGACGCTGACGTTCAAACGCACCAACGGTCGAATATCCGCCGCTAAAGAACCGTCTTGATTAGCAACCAATATATATTCATGAAGTCCGGATAAATTGACCATCACCTCGATAATCCGGCTATCCATCTTGCGCGTTTTTTCATCCAGCATGCGCAACAAATCAATTTTGTCCTGGTCGGACATGCCGACCAATGGGTCTTGCTGCGAATAATATAAAGGCCATTCTTTGGGCGCGATAATTCGACAGCGTTTGTTTTGACCTTGCCGGGCAATCGCTTTAACGTTATTCGCCGCCTTCAACAGCAAAGGCAATTCAATCCGGTCGCTATAAGCAAAACCGGTTTTTTCACCGCTGACAACCCGCACCCCGGCGCCTCGCTCAATACTGTGCGAACCTTCTTTTACAATGCCATCTTCCAATTGCCAGGATTCAAAACGGCTGGATTGGAAATAAATATCCGCCGCATCCACCGGGCTGCTCATCAGATTTTCCATCACGGTATCGACATCGCTTGTTTGCATGCCGTGGGGAACCAAGATAGAGTCGCACACCCGCTCTAATAATGCCATAATTTCTCTAAATTCTTTAAAACAACTATTCTTCAAATTCGGATTCAGGGTTCAAAGCTTTATACAAAGCCTGAATCAACATTTCCGAGCCATCCTCAGATTCAGCAGCATCCTCATCATCCAGGTCATGGTCAAAATCTTCATTGACCAAAGAAGCGCGCACCAAGGTTTCCGTATCCCGCCAAACCAACGATATTTGGTAATCCGCTTCCGGATATTCATCTTCGAAAAAGAAAAATTTGATATTACCAAAAACTTGTCCGCTATCGCTATTCGGCTGGTACCTTACAAAGTATAAACCCCGCGCACGGTTCTTATCTTTTATTTCGATTTTTTGTTTTTTTAACGCATCGCCGACCAAGTCCCAAGAGCGGTCAAATAATTTTTTGACTCTTAGCATCGACGGATCTTCGCTATCATCCAAAAAAACAAAAACATCTTTCCGCAGTTTTCTGTCTTTTTCCGGCGTCGGCTCTTGATAAGCAATTTCCAAAGTCGGCGGCTTTTCCAGTTCGCTAGTGTCGCGATACGCTTGGCGGTCGGTACAAGCAGTCGTCAACAGCAATGGAATCGCAAGTAAAAATAATAAATACCGCCTCATATAATAAACTGAAAAAAGAATTATAAATCTTGCCATAAAACAAATCATTAATTGGGGTTAACTACAAACAAAACGTCGATGTTCCAATACCGGAAAAGACTGTCTGGTTTTCTCCAAACGCTCCTGATCAATATCAGCGCTGACAAAACCGCTGCCGGTTTTATAACAATCCATGACCACGCCCCAAGGATCGACAATCATACTGTGCCCGAAAGTTTTACGCCCATTCAAATGGAACCCGCCTTGATTCGGCGCAACCACATAACAAAGGTTTTCAATCGCCCGCGCCCGCAACAACACTTCCCAATGCGCCGCACCGGTTTCAGCGGTGAAAGCAGCGGGCACGACCAACACATCAATGCCCTGATGCTCAGTCGTACGGATAAATTCAGGAAATCTTAAATCGTAACAAACCGCCACCGCCAGTTTACCGAATGGCGAATCAATCACTAACGATTGAGAACCGGCTTCAATGGAGTCGGACTCTCGATAAACCTCATCGGTATCCGGTACGCAAACATCAAATAAATGCACTTTATCATAGCGCGCTACTCTTTCGCCCTGATCGTTATACACCAAACAGGCAGCCCTGACTTTTCTCGGATCATCCGCTTCCATCGGCATTGTGCCGCCGACAATCCAAACCGTAAACTTTTTCGCCATTGCCGAAAGAAAATCCTGGATAGGGCCTTCGCCATCGCGTTCTTTAACTTCAACCTTATCAAACTCATTGACGCCCATAATGGCGAAATTTTCCGGCAAGGCAATCAATTTAGCGCCCGCTTTAGCCGCCTCGGCAATCAATTTTTCAGCCTCAATTAAATTTGAACTGACATAAGGACTGGACGCCATTTGAATGGCCGCACATATAGACATTTATTTACTCTTCATCAAAAACACACAACCATAACCGCCAAACGCAAACGCCGACGATTACACAAACATTTATCTTATCCAAGGAAAATCGGTTAAATCTTTCCACACTTTATTAATTAAGCCGGTATTTTCTTGCAAAGCAACAAGTTCAGGCTTATTCCAACTGCCGGTGACCTGGTATTCCGAACCGAAGAAAAAACCTTCTTTATAATCATCGGTAATCACTTTGGTAACCGCAGAGGCAATCTGGCCGACAATTGTACCAGCAATAGGCACAGCATCAGAACTTTTCGGCACCACCCAAATGTGATGATTCAAAGTGTTGTGCAACAAATCCGATTGACCGCTAATTTTTATGCGAGCGGAAATCGCATCAATCAATAAATTTTCGGTCGTCGCTTTACCGTCTTCTATATTGAATTGACCGGTGATCGAATTAAACGCCAAGCCCTTTTGGTAAATATCCGAAAAATCCAGACTAAAACGTTTAATCCATTGCTGCATCGCCACTAAGCCCAGCAAACGCCCGAATCCCGGCTCTATGCTGGCCACCCGACCATTCCGCAAGTCCACATTTAACACGCCGCTCAGCGCCTTGGCGGAAATAGCTCCGGGCGATCCGGGCCAGGCGCCTGAAAACGCTAATAAAGCGTCTGTTTCCAATAAATCTGAGTCGTAACCTAATTCCTGCAAAAAAGCGCCTAAATCCTGACTCTCCAAATGACCGCTAAGCAAAGTGCGCGAACCGGCATCATCATTCAGCCAATCTAAATCAAAACTGATTTGATCTTGCTCGCGGAGCAAACGGCTCTGTTTAAACCGCATACCGTTCGTCAACCGCTCCGCATTCATTTCCAGACGCCCCAAATCCATCCGTCGCCACCAAACATGCTTGCTATTGAGTTTAATCAACGGCTGTTGCCGGATCGGCTGCTCTGCTTGGAAAACCTGTTGCAATGCCGATAACCGACTCAGATCCAGGGTTTCCATGTCCAACACGACTTTCTTATTTTGCAAATCAAAAGGAATTTCAAAATTGCCTCTGGCGATTTCATGAACAATTCGCCCTGAAAAAGCATTATCACTCCGTTGCGCTTGTAATGATAAAGCACCTCTCGCGGCATTTTTCCAATGTACTTGTCTGACATCAATATCAATCGATTCTAAGACCGTTGCTTTATCTTTAACTTTATTATCGT
>SPJK01020826.1_pt1 | contig 12626 bp, 10 predicted proteins | sample 3741771 | NCBI WGS metagenome assembly SPJK01 (sample SAMN10925997, study PRJNA522277) | cold seep metagenome | isolation source: Elba SIP-enriched marine methane seep metagenome, extraction at timepoint T2 | place: Italy: coast of Elba, Mediterranean Sea | reverse complement strand
GGAAATATTGATTTTTTTTCATTAAATTAGCAATAACGCTACAAAAGCAGCCGTTTTGAGGCATGTAGCATGTAACAAACCAAGAGGTCAAAGAAACCTCTTCACTAACGACAAAAAAGTACTACGGTACTAAAGATTTATAACTGGGGTTTAGTTTTCTATTGGGAAAGTGCGACATACCGTTGCACTTTCTTTTTTTGCGTAAGTTTTTGCTTGTTCGTTCCCTGAAAATGAGTGGTATCTGCGCTACGAATTGTTGGAGAACCATTTTTAGATTAAATTTCGGGCATTCAACGAACGATCTTGCATGCGTATCAGCCCTTTTCCTGCCGTTCTGCCAAATTTGACTTTGGTTTCTTCCAATGAAGGTTTTTTTAGCAAGGTAAAAGAGCAGTACCGAGAGTACCTCGATAATGGTTTTTTTGCTCCTGCGGCTCCGCCCGCTATCTATGTGTACCAAATCGAGCAAAAAGGAGAAGTATTGACTGGCCTGGTTGCAGCAGTAGGTATTGAGGATTATCTGGAAGGTCGGATCAAGAAACACGAAAAAACCTTGGGGCCCAAGGAGCAGATGCAGTTGGAACTGCTTTTGCAACGCCGAGCGGCCGTCAAACCTGTATTGCTGGCTCATCGCCATTATCAGCCCTTAGCAGATTTGCTGGGAAAACGTAGTAGGCGTGATGCGCCTGTGCGAGAGATCCACTTCGAAGACGGCGAATGTCATCGGTTCTGGCCAATTACTGATGCCGAATCGATCGAAAAAGTGCAGGATTATTTTTCCGCACATATCCTACAGACCTACATCGCCGATGGCCACCATCGATTTAGTTCGGCAGCACGACTCTACGAGCAAGATGAAATCCCCGGAGCGGCGCTTCGTTATGACTCCCTCATGTGTGCACTTTTCCCCACCAGCTCCCTGCGTATTCACAACTTTAACCGAGTAGTTGATGCCTTTGACGGAATTTCCCCCTTAGGGTTTATGGCCCGAATGTCGAATTATGGTACCCTCATCCCCTTGAACAAAGGAGCTGCGCCGCGCAAAAAGCATGAAGTGACCTTTTGTGTTGAGCGAGAGTGGTTTCGTTTCCAGTGGCACCCGCATACGATGGCCCGACACGCCGAAGTGGGCCTGCCGGTCATGGATGTAAGCCTGCTCAATCATTGTGTACTACAGGATCTTCTCGGCATCATGGATGTTCGTAATGACGCCCGGATTAAATACCTGGATGGGCCTAAGGCTTGCCAGCCCTGGAACGATCGGCACAGAAACGAGACGCCATTGCCTTTTGCTTGCACCCATTGAGTTGGGAAGCCTTCTTCCGCGTCGTGAATAATGGCTACGTGTTACCACCAAAGTCGACGTGGTTTGAACCACGGATGCGCAATGGACTAATCGTTCAACCGATCGGCTGATAGGAAACCCTGGCCCTGGAGTGATACAGGTGCAAGGATGTGGCAGCAATTCGATCAGCTACCAACTCCATCGGATCCACCGCTCACATTAATTTTTCCGCAATTCATTAAAAAACCGTACTTTTGTAGTGAAGCACAGCTTCTATCTACACTTCTCACAATAATTGATCGGATCTCCGATTTAGCTATCGCCCATTCTGATAGCACCCTTCCTGCAATTATCTCAGCCCTCCAGCATGTTCATGTTGAAATGATCCTGTCGTACTGATTGTTTTCAGGCGATTCAGGGAAGCACTAGGGATATCCAACGGATTTCGCGCAAACGAAATGGTATTGGCTTGATTGGCCGCACTGTTAACAGTGTGTCGTATGGCTGTACCTATTCAGTACCCTGAATTTAGATCCATGATGAAACAAATGCACATCTTTTTGGTGGGAGTCCTACTTCTATGTAGCCAAGCGCTTTCCGCACAGGCTCCCCAATCTTTTTCTTATCAAGCTGTAGCTACCGATAGCGAGGGCTCCGAATTAGAGGAGCAAGCTATTGGCGTGCGCTTTAGCGTGTTGGAGGAGGGCGGCACCGTACTTTGGCGGGAGACCCATAGCTCGACCACCGACCCTTTCGGCTTGTTTACGCTGTCGGTTGGTGCGGGAACGCCGGATGGCGGCTCGGCACCAAGTTTTGACCAGATCAATTGGGGCCAGGGACCGTATTTCCTACAGGTCGAGCTGGATGTCGATGGCGGCACCGATTATCAGAACCTGGGCACCACTCAGCTTCGCTCCGTGCCGTTTGCACTCTTTACGGAAAAGGCTAGCCGGGCCGATAGCGCGACGGCGGCATTGACCGCCCAAGTCGCAGCAGTGGCGGATAGCTCTGCTACTTCCGCTTATGCGCAGGAAGCTGCCCATGCACTAAATGCCGACAATGCTGTACAGGCCACACAGAGTTATCTAGCCGACTATGCCCTGTTTGCCGATAGCGCGACCAGTACCCAAACTGCGGCCTTCGCGCAGGAGGCGGAAAGTGCGAATACCGCAGCTACTGCCGACTATGCTTTGAACGCCGATATGGCCTCTTTTGCTCAGGCGGCTTTCATTGAATTAATGGATGAAGACCGCGATTCCTTGAACGAATTGCAAGAGCTCAGCTTTGACGGAGAATCACTGTCCCTGAGTAATGCCAATACTATTTCCCTGACCGAGCAGAGTACCTACTTTAGCCCGGGAGCAGATTTTCGATTCCCAGAGGGATTGAAAGGAGACAGCTACTTCTTCATCCCAGACCAGTATACGGTACCTCCGGGAAAGAACTTCTATATCGTAGCGGCGGAAGAAGAAGTCCGTTTCCCTAATATTGGCAACGACTTTGGGATGGCTAAGACCAGCCCGCATCACCCGATTGTAGGAGCGAATACCTTGATCGATAACTGCCGCTGTATTGGGTTTTTAGTTGATCAAAGTGAGCGCATTCAGCCGGTCGTCGTCGTCTTGGCAGCTGAAGACGGCAACGCCTACACGGTACCTAATGATCGTCACCTGATTATTAAGAGTGGGGTAGATGCAGCTACGGGGCTTACCCTGAACAACCTGGCAGTTAATTTCTTCAACGGTCCTACGCCCTTCCTGGTCATTCCAGGCGGAGTTACTATTCGCAACCCGTCTGCCGAGGAGGTCATCATCACCGGATACCTCAATCAGTAGACGATGAAAGAAAAAAAATATCCAATACTGCTGGCCTTCCTGTGCCTGGCAGTACTAGCGGATGCCCAGAGCATTCGACGTGCGGTTATCGGTAGTGCCGGCGCTTCACAAGTCGAGACGAATGGCGTTCGCGTTCAATCCACGGTAGCCCAACCCCCTGGAGCGGGCACCTTATCGACCTCTACGCACTACCTGCGGCAGGGATTTCAGCAGCCAGCTGGTTGCTCGGCTTCACCCAAAGCATTGTTTGCTATTCAACCCGAAGGGGACCCGCTTTGTGGCGGACCATTCACGATGGTCTATCTCGATGACCCGGAGGCTGAAACCAACTTTAGCTGGGATTTTGGTACAGGCGCTGTTCCTGCGGATACATCCAGCGCCATGAACCCCAATGGGATCAGCTAGCTGAGTCCTGGTGAACGCACAATTCAGCTCGTGGTGAGCACCGACAAATGCCTGGACACCTTACAGCTTAGCCTTGATGTGCAAGCCGCTCCCTTGGAAGCGGTTGAAAATCGCCTGGACTTGCTCTGCTTGGAGGACGAAGACGGTGCGGTGAGCTTGTTTATCACCGGTGGTACCGAACCATTTACTGTTGATTGGTCGACTGGGGAAATCGGACCGAGCATTAGCGGCCTGCTGCCGGGAGAATACAGCTATGAACTAGTTGATGCAAATGGCTGTGAATTGACCGATACCGTGTTGGTCGATGGACCTGAACCCTTTATTCTGGAGTCCGAGATCAAGTTCGAAAGCTGCTTTGGTAATCGTGATGGAGAGATAGAAGTCAGTGTGCTTGGAGGAACGGCCCCTTATGAGTTATTGTGGTCGAATGGCCAGAACGGCTTGGTAATGGAGAATGCTTCCGCGGGTGCCTATGAATTATTGGTACGGGATGCGAATAATTGCGAACACCTGTTTTCCTTCTTGGTCGAAGCAGACTGTGATGAACTACTGTTCTACGATGTGCTCACGCCTAATGGTGACGGGCAGAACGAAACCTGGTGGATAGAAGGGGTCAGCTTTTTTCCGGAGAACACACTGGAGATTTACGATCGCTGGGGCGAAATGGTCTACCGGACACAGGCTTATGCCAACGACTGGTCGGGTACCCGGAATGATGGAAGTGCATTGCCGGAAGGGGTGTATTTCTACATCCTGGAAATGGACGATGCGACCAATCGACGCTACACTGGTTCTATAACACTCATCCGATAAACCCCAGCTTATGAAAAACAGATACGTTACTTCGATAAAGATTGCTGGGGTATTACTGGGCCTGCTTATTGGCGCGGCGATACATGCGCAGCAATATCCATTGTTCAGTAATTACTTTACGCAAAAATACGGCTTCAACCCCGCTACCATTACCGAGACGGATGGAGTGAATCTCAGCGCGTTGTACCGCCACCAATGGGTGGGGCTTGAAGGAGCGCCGGTGACGAAATTGGCTTCGGTGCGCAGTCGGACCGGAAAGTGGGGAATAGGCGGCTATTTCTTCCAGGATGAAGCAGGCATGCTACAGCGAACCGGAGGTTCGTTCATGGCTGCTTATGAGCAACGCCTGGCACCATTGGTTTACCTGTCGGCTGGAGTGGCCGGTGGGTATTACAACCTGCGCTTGCGCAGCGATGCCCAGGTGCGGGATCAAGCCGACTTGCTGTCCGCTACCGCAATGGATGGTAAGTGGTTCCCCGATTTCAATGTAGGTGTCCACTTGCAGGCCAGGCAATTCTTTGTTGGCCTGAGTGTGCCACAGGTGTTGGAACGTCAAATTCAATTTACGGATGCCGAAGATGCAACGCGCTTGCAGCGCCATTACTATCTGACTACAGGCTACTATTTTCAGCTCAATCAAGACGTGCAGCTACAGCCTGCAGTACTCATTAAGTTGGCGGAAGGTGGAAAGCCGCAGTACGATGCCTCCTTACGAGCCATCTTCCTGGATCGCTTTTGGGCAGGCGGTTCGTATCGGATCAATGATGCAGCGGTAGCGATGGCGGGCATCAAGCTTACGCCTCAGGTAGAATTGACCTATGCCTACGACTTCACCACCTCGAACTTACGCACGGTAAGTGATGGTTCGCATGAAATAGGCCTGAGTGTACGGTTGGGTGGAGAAGCTTTCGCCGATGCTGATCGGGACGGTGTGCCTGACGAATATGATCATTGCCCTAATCAATCCGGGCCGCGCAATAATGACGGTTGCCCCTTTGATATCTTCAGTGATGACGAAGTCGAGGAGGAACACCCCGACTCCGATCGTGATGGCATCTGGGATGAGGTAGATGATTGCCCGGAAGTGCCTGGGCCTTACGCAAACCAGGGCTGTCCCTGGGCCGACCGCGACTTCGATGGTATCCGCGATGAAGTAGATGAATGCCCCGGCCTAGCCGGTGTGGAAAACAACAACGGCTGCCCATTGGATGACCGGGACCAGGATGGTATCGTGGATCAATTTGATGAGTGTCCGGATGAGCCAGGTACCTTTATCAGTCGCGGCTGTCCAGATACCGACTATGATCACGACGGCATATTGAATACCGTTGATGCCTGTCCTAATACTTATGGCCCTGCGAGTAACGAAGGTTGCCCGATCGTAGCCAAGAGCGAGCTAAGGGTTTTGAATGTGGCCATGCGGAACCTCTACTTTAGTTCCAATCAGGCACAGATCTTCTTCAAAGCGTATCCTCACCTTGACCACCTGGCTGAGTTGATGCAAGAACGCAGCGATTGGCAATTAGTGATCATTGGCCATACGGATGATCGTGGTAGTGCCGAATCGAATCTGGAAGTCTCGCGTCGGCGGGCGGAAGCTGTCTTGTTTTACATGATCAATCAAGGCGTTTCGCGAGAGCAGCTCGTTCTGGAATATTACGGCGAGTCCGATCCGTTTACCAGTAATGATACGGAGGCGGGGCGTCAGCTGAATCGACGAGTGGAATTGAAGTTTCGCTTTGATTAGGAGATAGCGAACTTTAGGACCATTGTTGAAGAAGGAAGCTCGGAAGACATCTCCATGGGGTGTGCTCCGGGCTTTTCTTTTTTGTATTGTGCGATTGCTCGCCAAGCTGGTGTGTCGCATTTACTTAATTAAAGTCAACCCCCAGCAATTCCTATCTCAACTTCCCTGATCTCCGACCTTTCCCTATCTTTGCCCCGCAAAAAATATCGGCATAGTCAACTACTTGATAGGGTGCCGATGTTCTAAGCATACCAATAAGTAAATGCCCTCAATCAATAAAACCAAGCATCTGTAATGAAAGAAGTCTATATCGTATCCGCTGTTCGTACACCACTGGGGAGTTTTGGTGGTGTATTGTCCTCTTTGTCCGCTATTGAACTAGGTAGTGCGGCAATTAAAGGAGCCCTCGAACAGGCAGGGGTGCAACCTGAGCAAGTCGAAGAGGTTTTCTTCGGCAACGTTTGTTCTGCCAACCTCGGCCAGGCACCAGCCCGCCAGGCCGCATTGGGTGCCGACTTGCCGCTCGGTGTACCATGTACGACGATCAATAAAGTATGTTCCTCAGGTATCAAGTCGATTATGTTCGGTGCCCAGAGTATTATGACTGGTGCGCAGGACATCGTTGTAACGGGCGGTATGGAAAGCATGTCTAATGTACCGTACTACATCCCAAAAGCTCGTTGGGGCCACAAATATGGCAACGGCCAGCTAATAGACGGTTTGGCGAAAGATGGCCTCATCGACGCCTACGATGGTAACGCGATGGGCGTTTGTGCCGATGCCACGGCTAAGAAATACGATATCAGTCGCGAAGCGCAGGATGAATTTGCAGCCAATAGCTATAAGCGGGCGGCCCAAGCAACCAGCGAAGGTTGGTTCAGTAGTGAAATCGTGCCAGTAGCCGTTCCACAACGCAAGGGCGATCCGGTAATGGTTAGTGAAGACGAGGAATACAAGCGCGTGAAGTTTGAGAAGATCCCGCAGCTTCGCCCAGCCTTTACCAAGGATGGTACCGTTACCGCAGCTAACGCCTCTACTATTAATGACGGTGCTTCAGCGATTGTGCTGGTTAGTAAAGAAAAAGCCGAAGAGCTCGGTTTAAAGCCATTAGCTAAGATTGTTGCCTTTGCCGATGCTGCTCAGGAGCCACAGTGGTTTACTACTGCCCCTACCATTGCTGCCCCGAAAGCGCTCAAGATGGCAGGCATGGAGATGAGCGATATCGACTTTCTTGAAGTGAATGAAGCTTTCGCTGTCGTAAGCATGGCTTTCGGTCAAGAGCTTGGTGTAGATTATGATAAGATGAACGTATTTGGCGGTGCGGTAGCCATTGGCCACCCACTGGGAGCTTCCGGAGCCCGAATTGTTACGACGCTCAACAACGTATTGGCACAAAAAGATGCTAATGTGGGCTTGGCAGCGATCTGCAACGGCGGTGGTGGCGCCTCAGCCATGATCATCGAACGAGTTTAACAGTTTGCAGTATGTCGCTTCGCGACTTGCAGTTAGCAGCAGGCAGCTTATCTTCTGCTAACTGCTAACTGCTAACTGCTAACTGCTAACTGCTAACTGAAAAACCCTATCTTCAAAGGAAAATCACTCCAATGAAGAAGTTCCTGTTGTTTGGCCTGTTTGGACTGGCTGTTACCTTCCTTTCTGCGCAATCCAGCGACTACAGCCAAGACGTTTCCTCTATCGATAATATTATTGAAGCGCTGTATGCCTCAATCTCTGGAGAGGCTGGTGAAGCTCGTGATTGGGATCGTTTCCGCTATTTGTTTGCCGAAGACGCACGCCTGATACCAACGGGGGCGAATGACGAAGGCGTAGGCTTCCGTCAATGGACGCCAGCGGAGTATGCTGAGCGTGCAGCGGAGTGGTTTAAGGAAACCGGGTTCTTCGAATCCGAGATTAGCCGGGAAACGGAAGAATTTGCCCACATCGCACATGTATTCAGCACCTATATTTCACGACGGACGGCTGAAGGCGAGATTTTCGCCCGTGGTATTAACAGCATCCAACTCTTTAATGATGGGAAGCGCTGGTATGTGATGAGTATCTTCTGGTCGGGAGAGAGTGAAGACTTTCCTATTCCTGTAGAGTATTTGCCGGAGGATTAAACGCTTTTGGGTGACAAACGTTTTGATTGGCAAGCGCAAGATTTCACTATCTTCGCGGCTAAGTTCCTAACCAATCAACGTCTGTTACTTTACGCTATGGCAAAAACGGCTTTTTACGACCAATTCGTCCGTCGTCATACCGGTCCTAATACCGAAGAGATCGACCGGATGCTGGCCACCATTGGCCTTTCTTCCCTGGATCAACTGATTGATGAAACCGTACCCGCGGATATCCGCATGCAGCGCGAGCTGAATGTACCGGAAGCCCTCACGGAGAGTAGCTACCTACGCGACCTGCGGCAGATTGCAGCCAAGAACAAGCTACACAAGTCGTATATCGGCTTGGGTTATTACGGCACGATCACGCCATCAGTTATTGCACGAAATATTTTCCAAAACCCAGGCTGGTACACTCAGTATACGCCTTATCAGGCGGAGATCGCGCAAGGACGCTTGGAAGCATTGCTGAATTACCAAACCATGGTCAGCGACCTTACAGGCTTACCTATTGCCAACGCCTCCCTTTTAGATGAAGGTACGGCTGCGGCAGAGGCAATGAGCATGTTCTATGGTTTGAAGAACAAGCGGAAGCGCGAAGAAGCAATCAACCAATTCCTGGTGTCGGATAAAGTATTTCCGCAAACCCTGGATGTTTTGATGACACGGGCGGAGCCCCTCGGTATCGAGGTGAAAGTAATGCCGGTCGAGGCCTTTGAACTCGATGATAAAGTGTTCGGCGTCTTATTGCAGTACCCGGCAGGAGATGGTGCAGTAGAAGATTATCGCGCGCTAACGACGGAGGCGAATGATAAAGGCGTGTATGTTACGGTTGCGGCGGATCTGCTAGCACTGACCCTACTGATGCCTCCAGGTGAATGGGGGGCTGATGCCGTGGTGGGTAATACGCAGCGTTTTGGTGTACCAATGGGTTATGGCGGTCCTCACGCTGCTTACTTTGCCTGCAAAGAAAATTTCAAGCGGCAGATTCCCGGTCGTATCATTGGTGTTTCTGTAGACCGCAACGGCGACCCTGCCCTGCGCATGGCTTTACAAACCCGTGAGCAACATATCCGCCGCGAGAAGGCTACCTCCAATATTTGTACCGCACAGGCTTTGCTAGCCATTATGGCTGGTATGTACGTAGTATATCATGGCCCCGAAGGATTGCGCGCAATCGCCGAGCGAACCCATGCCTTCACGCAGAAGGCAGCCTTTGCGATTGATGCAATGGGCTACGAATTGGCTGCTAAGCATTACTTTGATACGCTAACGATTAAGGTTGATGAGAAAACAGCGTCAAGCATTCGTCGTACAGCACTTGCACACGAAATCAACCTTTACTATTCAGAGGCGGGAGTGCAGATCAGTCTGGATGAAACAACGACTTTGGCTGATTTGAAGGCCTTGATCAGCGCCCTGGCCGAAGCAAGAGGAGTGGCGGCCCCTGCAATCGATTCATCGGATACAAAAGGTTTCAACTGGCCGGATGCTTTACATCGTTCGACTTCCTACCTGGATCATCCGGTGTTCAATGCTTACCATACAGAAACGGAGATGATGCGCTATATCAAGCGCTTGGAGAACCGCGACCTGTCGTTGATGCACTCAATGATTCCGCTAGGGTCTTGTACCATGAAATTAAATGCAGCGACTGAGCTAATGCCGGTTAGCTGGGCGGAATTTTCTGAACTCCACCCATTTGTGCCGATCGATCAGGCGGCTGGTTACCAACAAGTCTTTGAAGAACTGGAGGCCTGGCTAAGTGATATCACCGGCTTTGCGGCCTGTTCGCTACAACCGAATTCTGGTGCGCAAGGAGAATATAGTGGCCTGATGACTATTCGGGCCTACCACGAAGCCAACGGCGAAACACATCGCAATGTGGCGCTTATCCCCGAATCTGCACACGGTACCAATCCAGCGAGTGCAGTTATGGCTGGGATGAAAGTTGTTGTAGTGAAATGCGATGATCGTGGTGATTTCGACTTGGAAGACCTCCGGGCAAAAGCGCAGCAAAATCAGGAGAACTTATCCTGCTTGATGGTGACGTATCCATCAACACATGGTGTATTTGAATCAGCTATTCGCGAAGTATGCCAGATCGTACACGATAATGGCGGCTTAGTGTATATGGACGGTGCCAATATGAATGCGCAGGTCGGCTTAACAAGCCCCGGCTTGATCGAAGCGGATGTTTGTCACCTCAACCTGCACAAGACCTTTGCCATTCCACACGGTGGTGGTGGCCCGGGTATGGGCCCAATTTGCGTTAATGAGAAACTGAAGCCATTCCTGCCAAAGCACCCACTGGTTGCAACTGGTGGAGAACAAGGTATATCTGCTGTTTCAGCAGCCCCATGGGGTAGCGCCAGCATCCTTTTGATTAGTTATGCCTATATCCGCATGCTGGGAAGAGACGGCCTCACCGAGTCTTCTCGTATTGCTATCCTGAATGCCAATTACATCAAGGCGCGTTTAGAAGAGCGATACGACGTGCTATTCGTCGGCGATAAAGGAAGGTCGGCTCACGAACTGATCATTGATCTTCGCCCCTTTAAAACGGTGGCTTCGGCCGAAGATGTAGCTAAGCGCTTGATCGACTATGGCTTTCATGCACCTACTTTGAGCTGGCCAGTGGCCGGTACGATTATGATCGAACCAACGGAAAGTGAAAACCTGGGAGAACTAGACCGTTTCTGTGATGCCATGTTGGCGATCCGATCCGAAATCGATGAAATTGCAACGGGTGCAGCTGACGCGGAGAATAATGTGCTGCATAATGCGCCACATACACTAGGTATGGTCACAGCAGATGAATGGGATTTACCCTACAGCCGCACAAAAGCCGCCTGGCCGTTGGATTACCTCAAAGAAGGACATAAGTTCTGGCCACAGGTTGGTCGTATCGATAATGGCTACGGTGATCGTAACTTGATCTGTACCTGCCCGCCCATTGAAAGTTACGCGGAGGAAGGGTAGGGGACTGTCAATCCGCTTGTCAACCGATATGTCAGGCGGGCCGAAAGGTGGACAGAATACCGGGCTGGTCAGCCGATGGAAAACTGAAAATATCACTGCATGATCATAATTACGGGCGCTGCCGGATTCATCGGAAGTTGTTTAGTAGCTCGCCTCAATGAGTTAGGGCGCTATAACCTGGTGCTGGTTGATGACTTTGATCGATCTGACAAAGAACGGAACTGGCGTACGAAGGGGTACATCGCAAAGGTGGATCGCGATCAGTTTATTCCCTGGCTAGATCGCATGCATGCTAATGTTGAACTCGTTTTTCATCTGGGAGCACGCACCGATACCACCGAGCAGGATGAAGAACTATTTGATCGACTGAATCTACACTATAGCCAAGCTGTTTGGCAAAGTTGCTCGCAATATGCCATCCCGCTGATCTACGCAAGTAGCGCGGCTACCTATGGAGATGGAAACCTGGGCTATGATGATGATCATGGCGTGATCGAATCGCTCGTGCCATTGAATCCGTACGGGCGGTCGAAAAATGATTTCGATCGGTGGGTCATGACCCAGTCGACGGCACCTCCAAATTGGTACGGATTGAAATTTTTCAACGTTTATGGCCCCAACGAATACCATAAGGGCCGTATGGCGTCGGTTATCTTTCACACCTTGCGGCAAATTAATTCCACCGGAGGAATGAAGCTATTCCGCAGCCACAGGTCCGATTTTGCTGATGGCGAACAAAGCCGGGATTTTATTTACGTAAAGGATGTGGCAGCTGTCATGCTTTGGTTGTCGGAACAACGGCCTGCTAGCGGTTTGTATAACCTCGGAACGGGGAAAGCTCGAACCTTTAGGGATTTGGCTTCTGCCACCTTCCGGGCAATGGGGCAGGAGCCCAATATTTCCTTTATTGACACGCCGGAAGATATCCGTGATACCTATCAGTATTTCACGGAAGCTACTATGCAAAAGCTTGTAAATGCTGGTTATTCGGACGATTTCCACAGCCTCGAGAGTGGTATTGCCGACTATGTTCAACAATACCTGGCTGATAACAAGATTTGGTAGCTCTATTCTTAGCCGGTAATCGATAGCGAGTTGACACCGGCATAGTAAATTAAATGCCAGCTTCCGTCCAGCCGTGCAAATCGGCGGATCATGCCGTATTGACCGTTGCGGTGTACGATACGCTCAACAACTATTTCTGTGCCTAATTTTGTGAACTCGGAGGTAAAACCGGTGGTTGCAGGGTCAAAGATGCGGTGCATCTGCCAGTCTTCTTTTTGCCAGCGAAAATCGCCATCGGTAGTTTGCGCATAGGAAGGCAGCCCTGCAAGAGGGAAGGTGATGTGCTCCATTTGATAAACGCTATCGCTGTGGAAGCGCTCATAAAAAGCAGAAAAATCCTCGGCATCATTTTGACTGGCCCGACCTTCAGTAAAGGG
>SPJK01006058.1_pt1 | contig 12628 bp, 9 predicted proteins | sample 3741771 | NCBI WGS metagenome assembly SPJK01 (sample SAMN10925997, study PRJNA522277) | cold seep metagenome | isolation source: Elba SIP-enriched marine methane seep metagenome, extraction at timepoint T2 | place: Italy: coast of Elba, Mediterranean Sea | reverse complement strand
GTAAGGCTCGCACTCCGGGACGGGGGCGAAGTCGGTGTGGGCCTGGTTGCTGCAATCGACACGCGTGCCCTGGAGCCAGTGATGCTCGACCATCTGGGTCTTCAGCTCCGGGTGGCGGGCCTGTCCGAGGCTCGGCACGCGGAATCCGGCCGGCATCAGCCACGGGCTCGTGAAGCCGCCGCGCTCCGGGTTTGCAAGGACGCCGGGGCTGACCAGCGCGGCCGGTGACAGGCAGTAGCTGGACCACACCGGACGCCCGTCGTTGCACGCGGAGAATGCGCCTGGATCGTCGAGGCACGGCTGGAGCGCATTCGTGATGACCGTGTCCCGGTTCAACACCCGACAAATCATGCCGATCAAAGAACGGTTTGAGATACCCCGCGGCGAGTGTGCTCTCCGAGTCCATCATCGGGATGAAGTGCATCGCATCGAGCATCACGAGCTTGGCACTCTTCATCCGCCGATAGTGATCCTCCGCGGCCCGATCTGAGATCAAGAAATCGTGACGCCCGTGCATGATCATGGTGGGGGTGTCGATCGACCCCATCAACGCGCCCAGTTCGCGCTGGTCCGTGTCATCGAAGAACCGCAGGAACGCATTCCGCTCACCCATCGGCCCGAGCGCCCCAAAGTGCGGGTACAGGTGCGAACCATGATCGAGCACCAGACGCCCGACTTTGTACTTGAAGTGCTCGAACGCGTACGAACCCGTGCCCTCGTTCTCTTGGGCACCAACCGCCGCGAGCATCGTGAGGGTCGCGACCCGATCCGGGTGCTGCTCGATCATACGAAGCCCGACCGCGCCGCTGTTGGACCATCCCATGATGTGCACGCGCTGCTCGTCACCCATCGCTTCGAGCAAGCGCCAGAGGATTGCGGCGTATGTGTCCGCGCCGTAGTCTTGGAATACACGCCCACGCGACCACGGCTCGTTCTGTGACGCGAAACCCGGGAGATCAAGATAGATCACGCGTCGTCCGTGTTCGCTGAGCTTGGGTGCGAACTGCTCAAACCCGTACGCCGCGCCTGGAGACCCGTGCAACAAAATCACCGGCGGGAGTGTGGAATCCGGATCGCCCTCGATCACCACCCGATAGGGCAGCGGGTTCACATTCACCGGCAGCCCCGTCGTATCCACTTCATATGTCGGTGCATCATGTTTGTCGAGGAACATGTTCACCCACACAATCCGCGCCTCGTCCATCTGCCAATCCGTGATATTCGACGCGAGTAGCAGGAACAAATAGATCCCGACAAACCATTTGAAATGAGATCGCACGAACCCGCGCTTCACGCGTGGGGTGTGCCGCTCATTGGTCGATGGGGTTTCAGGCATTGTGTGTCTGATTGGTTGTCAACGGCACCAGATTTCGTTTGCGGATCTCCGCCGTGCCCAGCTGCCCGCACGCCGCCATCGTATCACGCCCCTTCGTCCGCCGACGATTCACGAACACGCCGTGCTCCATCAATCGCAGCACGAACGCATCGACTTGTTCTTGTGTCGGCGCGGGCCAAGGCGAATCGCGCCGTGGGTTGTAGGGGATGACATTGAGCAACCCGCCGTGCCCCTTGTGTTTCTCGCGATCGTGGTTACGGATGAAGGGTGCCATCCACGCGGCGAGCTGATCCGCGTGCTCAAGCTCCGCGTTCACGCCGGGGATCAGGACATACTCGACCATGATCTTGCGTCCGCCTCGCACCTCACGCAGATCGATCAGCACCTGCTGGAGCTCAGCCATATCCCATTTCTTGTTGATCGGCATGAGCTTGGAGCGGATCTCGTCGTTGGGCGCGTTGAGCGAGAGCGCGAGCCCGAGCTTGCCCCACCCGGGTTGCTGGACCTGCTGCTCGATGCGGCGCAAACCATCGACACGCCCGACCGTGCTGATCGTGATGGCGCTCATGGGGACACGCGCACCGTGGTGATCCGTGAGGCAGGCGATCGCCTTGAGCACCTCATCCAGGTTGTCCATCGGCTCGCCCATGCCCATGAACACGATGTTGTCGATGTGGATCCCCTCGACGAACTCGGCCGTCCACCATTGCTGAACGATCTCGTCCGCCCGCAGCGATCGCATGAGCCCCATCTGGGCGGTCTCGCAGAAATCGCACCCCATCGCACACCCAACCTGTGAGCTCACGCACAGCGTGTGGGTCTTGCGCCCGGATCTTCCGAGCATCGGGATGATGACGGACTCGATATCGTCGAAGTCGATCCCTTTATCTACGAGCCGATGGTTCGGGTTGGGGAGGCGCTGGACGAACTTGATCGTAACGCCTTCATCCACAAGCTCTTCGTGGCGTTTCACGATCTCAGGAACGATGATTTTCGCGGGGGCATCGTGGATCGCACCGTCGCGAAAAATCGCGTGATACGCAGATTTGGCTCGGCCCGGCCCGACGTCTTCCCGCGCACACCGATCCTGGAACTGCTCCAATGTCAGTCCCAGCGGCGATATGGGGTCAATTTCCGTCGCTCGTGCCATAGGGACAAGGATAGGACCCAGGTTCATCTGTTAGGGACACAGAAACAGGGTTTTCAGGGGATCGCAGCCGATTGGGGGCTCAGAAGAAAGATTTACACCACGATTGCTCAGATCAGATTTGCGTAAGGAATCTAGTTTCGTTACGATGTAACAGTTACGTTATTGGCTAGTCATCAATACCCGCATGCGAGAACCATCGTGATCCACACACTCAAGAAATCGACATCTATCGTCCGATCCGGATTCACCCTGATCGAGTTGCTCGTGGTGATCGCGATCATCGCGCTCTTGATCGGGATCCTGCTCCCCGCGCTGGGCGCGGTGCGGGAGACCGCGAAGACGACGATGTGCGCCGTACAGCTCCGCTCGGTGGGGCAGGCAACCGCGATGTACGCGCACGATCACAAAGATCGCATTTGGCCTCGCACCGAGTGGGTCAAGGTCGAAGTCGCGACAGACGAGTGGGAACCCGGCGCGATCTTCGATTACGTCAACGACGCGGATGAGGTCCTCGCGTGCCCGAAGAACAACCGACAAGCCGCGACATCCACCGGCGATGATCAGCAATACTCCGATCTCTTCGGGGATTACAAGGATGTCGGGGTCGATTTCGATTACTCACTCGTGCGAGGCGTCCAGGGCGCAAAAATGTACAAGGATTACATCAATACCTTCGCGTACCTCGACCGTTCCAACGGGTTTAATGGCGCAAGCAGTCAGTATTACACCGCGGACAACTTCGTCGAGAACTCTGCCTACTTCCAGAAGCTCCCCATCTTCGTCGAAGAGCACACCCAGTTCTACAACGCGCATGACGAGTACAACGACGGCGATTGGGCCCGGCTCGATCAGATCACGGAACGACACAAAGACCAGGGGCACATCCTCTACATCGACGGCGTGGCGCGATTGTTCAACGCAAGCGCTGCGGGACAAGAGTACGAAGAAGAGCCGGGCGATTTCACCGCGGACGATATCTACTACGCCGTGCGTGAGAACGGGACCCAATACTTCCTTCAGATGAACGCCGACCCGGAAGCCGGGAACTGGGGATTCCTCAACAACAAGTAATCATCCGGATCAGGCGGATCTGCTCACATCCGGCGCTGTAAACGCACTAGTATTCAACCCTGCCGAACCACTCGGCAGGGTTGTTTTTCAGGGAGTTTCTCATGTCGTGGATGAAGATCAAAGACGCGTTCAAATCCGACCCCGGACAGACCATCACGGTCAAAGGCTGGGTCCGCACGAAGCGGGATTCCAAAGCCGACGGCGGGCTCTCCTTTATCGCCGTCCACGACGGGACCTGCTTCGACCCGATCCAGACTGTCGCACGCCACGACCTGTCCAACTACGACGAGGTTGCCAAGCTCAACACGGGGTGCTCCGTGGAGATCACGGGTGATCTCGTCGAATCACAGGGCAAAGGTCAGTCCGTTGAGATCCAAGCGCACGAGGTCAAGGTCGTCGGATGGGTTGAGGACCCCGACACCTACCCCACGAGCAACAAACGCCACTCCTTCGAGTACCTCCGTGAGGTGGCGCACCTGCGGACGCGCACCAACACGTTCGGCGCGGTTGCGCGTGTGCGTCACGCGTTGTCGCAATCCGTGCACAACTACATGGACGAGCTCGATTACTACTGGGTGCACACGCCCATCATTACCGGGTCCGACTGTGAGGGTGCGGGCGAGATGTTCCGTGTGTCCACGCTCGACTTCTGCAACATCCCCAAAACCGATGACGGCGAGGTCGATTTCTCCAAGGACTTCTTCGGGAAGGAATCGCATCTGACCGTATCGGGTCAGTTAAACGTCGAAACGTACGCATGCTCGCTCTCTCGCGTGTACACGTTTGGTCCAACCTTCCGCGCGGAGAACTCGAACACCTCGCGCCATCTCGCAGAGTTCTGGATGATCGAGCCGGAGATCGCGTTCGCGGACCTGCACGACAACATCGCGCTCGCATCGGGGATGCTGCGTCGATGTGCGTCCGATCTGCTCACACGCCGCGAGGACGATCTGAAGTTCTTCGATCTGCGGATCGAGAAGGGGATCATCGATCGGATGAAGATGATCGCGGACGCGGATGTCAAGACGATCACTTACACCGACGCGATCAAGATCCTCGAAGAGTGTAACGAGAAGTTCGAATACGACGTCAAGTGGGGCTCGGACATGCAATCGGAGCACGAGCGGTACCTCACGGAGAAGCACTTCAAGCAGCCTGTCGCCGTCATCAACTACCCCAAGGACATCAAGGCCTTCTACATGCGGCTCAACGACTCGGGCACGGATGGCGCACCCGCGGACACCGTCGCAGCAGTCGATATCCTCGTGCCGGGTGTTGGTGAGCTCGTCGGGGGTTCGCAACGCGAAGAGCGACTCGACGTGCTCGATCAGCGCATCGATGAGATGGGACTCATCAAGGACGATTACTGGTGGTACCGCGATCTCCGCAAGTACGGCACCGTCCCCCACGCGGGGTACGGGCTGGGCTTTGAGCGCCTCATCCAGTTCTGCACCGGGATGCAGAACATCCGCGACGTGATCCCGTTCCCACGCGCCCCACGTCAGGCAGATTTCTGATGCGTCTGTGCTCCGTCGCAAGTGTCGCGATCTGTGCCCCGCTCGTTTGGGCGGGCGTCCCGTTACCAGACAGCGCGATCGAAGCTCAACGGATCCGATCCGTCGTCGATTCGATGCAATCCGCGATCGAGCGACTCGACTCGGGCGCGTACATGGCACAGATCAACCCGAGCGATCCGGTCCTCGCAACCGAGCATCGCGCGTGGTTCGCGGAACTCTCCGTCGCGCCGGTCGATGTTCTGCAGATCCAGATCGATCCGGAGATCGAGATTGTCCTCGAAGACGACGGATCGATCGTCGCACCGATCGTGTACACCTGGCAAGTCCCGTCCGAGGACTCGCCGCGCCGGTACGACATGCCCGCTCGCTTTGAACCCATCGGCGCATCGCACGGGCAATGGCACTTCGTCGGGCGCGCGTGGGATATCGCGATAACCGATACGCCGGGCGTGCGGATCTATTGCGACGAAGCGCATCGCGCCATCGCGGATCTCGCGTTGCAACGCGTCCCAATCCTCCGCGACGCGATCGCGCAGGACATGGGCATCGATCCCAACGGCGGCGGTCTGCACGAAGTGGTCGTCAAGATCTACCCCAAAATGCACGAGCTCCAGGCTTCGATCTATCCGTCATACACCGCGGGGATCTCGGGGTGGAACGAGCCCGGCGAATCCATCAAGATCCTCGGGCGCGATGAGATGGGACAGGATCGTCTCGATCCGTTGCTCGCGCACGAGATCGGGCACGCGGTCAGCTTTGAGTACGGCCCCGCGATCAACCTCGCACCCTGGTGGACCCTTGAAGGGGTCGCGGAAGTCGCTGCGGGATTGTTCCGAGACTCGTGGGAACGCAAAAACCAACGGATCGCCAAGCTCGCTCAATCGGATAACCTGCGTGAGTGGGACCTGCTCTCGGACTTCAAGGGCGAAGCGGTTAATCACGGGTTGCACGTCTATCTGCAAGGATGGTCGATGGTTGATTACATCGATCGCACGTTCGGCAAAGACAAACGCAACGCGTGGTTCATCCGGCTCGCGCATAGCGATACGCTCGATCAGGCATCACGCGCCGCGCTGGGGATCTCGTTCGATGATCTCGATGCGCAATGGCACGCGTCGTTGATGGACGTTGAGATCGAAGACTAGGGGTTCGCGCTCGCATTGCGCAGCGGGTCGGTGCTCTCGCCGGGCTCGAGCACACGGGTCGGCGCCTGCGAAGGGGTCGGCACGGGTGTCTCACGAACGAACACGATGTAACACCAGAGGATCGTCGCGAGCAGGCACGTCCAGATCGCGACATACCCGATCGAGTCGCGCACCTTCGCGGGACGGTCCTGTACCGGTTTATTGATGAGCAACAAGAGCTTGGCGCCAATCGGCGGCGTTTTCTCTTTGATCTCACCCCAGATGTTGATCGCCTGCTGTTTTCCGATTCGGAGGACGGTTTCCCAGATGGACTCGACTTCCGGGATCGGTGTGTTATCGATTTCCGATGTTGTGTCCTTTATAGACGACGACGCGATCGGTGTTGGTGCGGGTTTGGGTGCAGCGTTGGACGCAGTTAGTTTCTTCGCCGCGTGTGATTCCAAGTTAGCTTCAACTGAAGCGGGCTCGGGTGATCCTGAACCTGTCGCGGCGGGTTCGGGTGTCGGGGCCGGGTCCGGATCTGATGAGAGATCGAGATCGCCCAGATCGAGTTGATCTAGGAGCGATGCCGCGTCGTTGACTCCATCACCGATGCTATCGATGACCTCGCCATCGGCGTTCTCGAAATCGCCGCTCAGAAGATCGTCGCCGATACCCGCGAGTGTTGCGTCCAGATCCGCGAGTGTTGAGGCATCCTCGATGCCCTGTTGTGCATTGTCAGCGGGTTCTGATTCAATCGCGGAGGGCTCGGCTGAGAGATCGGAGACTGGGTCCGCATCTGCGATCTCTTCTGTCAGATCCTCTGCGGCTGGTTCGTCCGCGCCCTCGGGGGTCGAATCCATCAGGCCATCGATCGCGGCAGCGAACGGGTCTTCGTTTTCATCAACACTCGACTCAACGATGTCCGGCTCGTCCGGTGTCTCATCAACAGGTTCGGGTGCTTCGGTTTCCGCTTCTGGTTCGGGGGTTGGCTCGTCTGTTGTGGAAGTATCAATGTCTTCGGGTGCGAGTTCGGAATCTTCCACAGTTGTGTCGAACTCGTCTTCTCCCAAGATCGTTGCGGCAACGCTACTCAGGAGATCGTCGTCGTCCAAGTCCGACGCGTCGGTTGAGTCTTCCTGCTCAGAGGACTCTGGTGTAGACGCAGGTTCCGGTTCCGAGTCCGCTTCAGACACCACGGCGTCAATCGCGGAGAGCAGATCGTCGTTCTCATCCGATGCGATTTCGTCAGCGATGGGTTCCGGATCCTCGATGGATGTAGGATTTTCTGCTTCTGCTTCTGCTTCTGCTTCTGCTTCTGCTTCTGCTTCTGCTTCTGCTTCTGCTTCTGCTTCTGCTTCTGCTTCTGCTTCTGCTTCTGCTTCTGCTTCTGCTTCTGTCTCTGATTCCGGTTCGGGATCGGATCCGGCATCCAGCGCATCAAGTTGTGCGTCGATTTCGTCCGAGCTCAGGTCTTCGTTTGAATCGAGTGCATCGAGGGCGGATTCAAGATCTTCCACAACCGCTTCGGGTGTGTCCTCAGTACTCGTGGAGAGTTCATCCTCGGATGAGTCGAGGAGCGTGTCGATCGCGTCTTCGATGAGGGATTGGGCGTTGGTTTCCACGGAATCGATCGCGTCGATTGCGGCGTCGCCGAGTTCTTGGGGATCGGATTCATCTGCGTCTACGGACGAGGTCGCTGCGGATTCGGGGTCCTGATCGAGATCTTCGGCGCGCAGCTCATCGCCGTCACTCAACAGTGAATCGATGGCGTCATCGAAGTTCATGCCCTCGGGATGGGGGTCTTCCGTACTCAATCTGACGCGATCATCGGGTGAATCAGGTGAGTTCTCAAGGGCTATCGGCCGTTTTCTCCCATTCGATCTTCACGCGGCACCTTGCCCAACGCGCCTATCCTCGGGCATGCTTCGTGAAGAATCTCTCGCCCATTGCATGATGTTCTCGGACCTGATGGGTCTTCAGATCGGTCATCCAATCGAGATCGACGGCGAGGAGGCGCACCACGCGGTGCGCGTAAAACGAGTCCGCCCCGGGGAGCGGATCGGATTGATCGATGGGCGTGGGGGATACGCGATCGGAACAATGAGTTCAGTGCAGGGTTCGCGTTCCAAGCCCGTGCTGGTCATGGACTTAGAGCGGGTTGGGCAAGAGGGGGCAGTCTCCCCCAAGTTCGAGGTCTGGGCGGCGCTGCCCAAGGGGGATCGACTCGATCGGATGATTGAGCAGTTGACCCAGTTGGGGGTCACGCGGTACCGCCCGTTGATCTGTGAGCGATCCCAACGAAAAGAGGACACGGTCAGGGTCGACAAACTCCAACGAGTTGTCGAGGAATCGATGAAACAGTGCCGACGCGTCTGGCAGATGGATATCGGGGACTCGATTCAGTTTGATGACGCACTTGTCCACCCCGGAGGGATTGTTGCGGACGCGTCGGGGCGGCATTGGGGACCTGGAGATGCGTTGCCTCCGGATCCGGCGCTGATCGTGGGACCCGAAGGCGGGTGGAGCAATAAAGAACGGGATCAGATCGTTGAAACCAATGCACGCGTGTGCCGGTTTGGTATGTTCGTGATGCGGATCGAGAGTGCAGCGGTTGCGGGTGCATCGGTTCTGATGAACTCAGCGAACCCCGATTGATTGACGGAGAACACGATGAACTACGGGATTTGGATGTGTGCGCTCGTTGGGTTGATCTCTTCGACACTCAACGCGCAAACGATGAGTAAAGAGCACCGTGAGCGGGCTGAGATTATCGCGACACGCGCGATGACATACCTCGAATCGCGTCAAAACCCTGACACGCTCGGGTTCGATGATGATCCCGAATCGGTGGTTTTGCCCGCGATCACGGGGCTGGTCGTGATAGGTTTCGCGATGGATCCGGGGATCGACGAACGCCACCCAATCGTGTTGCAAGGCACGCGGTACATGCTCAAGCATCAGCAACCGGATGGCGGAATTTACAAGGACATGCTTCCGAGTTATAACACGGCGATCTGTCTCTCGGCGCTTGCGCTCGTGAATCGGACCGACGCGTTCGAAGCCATGCTCAAAGGGCGATCGTTCCTCAAGACACTTCAGCACGGGGACTTCAACTCGAGCAACCCGGAGGATCCGGGGTTTGAGCAGCCGATCGATATCAATCACCCATACTTCGGTGGGGTCGGGTACGGCAAGCACGGGCGTCCGGATCTCTCCAACCTGAGTTTCTTCGTGCAGGCGCTCCACGACACGGGCGTCTCAACAAATGATCCTGCGTATCAACGCGCGTTGGTTTTCCTCCAGCGGGTGCAGATGAACGACGAAATCAACGACATGCCTTACGCGGATGATTCGGATCAGGGCGGGTTCATCTATGCAACCGTTCCAAATATCGAATCAGTCGATGGGCTCGCGGGTCAATCCATGGCGGGGACCACAACGGAGACACTAGAAGACGGTACCGAGATCGTGCGTCTCCGCGCATACGGGTCCATGACATACGCGGGATTCAAGTCCCTGTTGTTCGCGAACCTTGATCATGACGATTCACGCGTGAAAGAAGCGTGGGGGTGGATCGAAGACAACTACACCCTCCAAGAGAATCCCGGGATGGGAATGCAGGGGTACTACTACTACCTGTGCACGTTGGCACGGGCACTCGACGCGATGGGCGTCGAAGAAGTCAGCGGCAACAACTGGCGTGAAAATCTCGTTGATACCTTGTGGGAGAACCAGTACCCCAACGGCGGGTTCAAAGTGCACGAGTCGCGATGGATGGAGAACAACGACATCCTCATCACGGCCTACGCGTTGATCGCGATCCAGCACACACGATTTGAGTAATCAGTCAGTATCGTTCCTCATGAGAAGAACGACGCAATGGACTTCCACGGCTTCATTGCGTCCGACTGCATCAACCTGTTCGTGGGTTTTGCCCTTGAGGTTGACCCGATCCGGATGAACATCGAGACCCGCAGCGATGTTTTGTCGCATCAAGTCCTTGTGTGGACTCAGTTTGGGGCGTTCGCAGATGATCGTCGCGTCGAGGTTCCCGATCTGATATCCCGCGTCTTTGATTTTTGACGCAGCTGCGCTGAGGAAGACCCGAGAGTCCTCGGACTCGTTGCGTGGATCGTCGTCGGGGAAGAGTTGCCCGATGTCGGGGGCGCCGATGGCGCCGAGAAGCGCGTCCGTGATCGCGTGGAGGAGCGCGTCGCCGTCGGAATGGGCGATGGGGCCCCGATCGTGCTCGATCTCGACCCCGCCGAGGATGAATGCCCGCCCGGGGCCGTGCTCGCCGTTGGGTTCGAGTCGATGCAGGTCGTATCCGTGTCCGATGCGAAAGGGGAGTGTCATGGGCGCAATGATCTCAAGTTTGGGAGGAATGTGAACCGGGTTTGGTGGTCAACCGTACCCGATTGTACCGATAGAACGCAGAGAACCGGGGTTTTGCCCGCGGAGAACTGATCACGCTATACTGCAGCGAGGGCACGACGCCCCGCCGGAGAGACCTGAATATGCCGATCCATGCACGTCGACGCACCATGCTTACCCTGACCCTGATTGGGGGGACCCTAGGTACCGCACTCCTTGGAGGGTGCGTGAAGCAGTTGCTCACAAACTCGCCGGGCGGGAACATGCGCTCAGACGACTCGTTCACGTACGTTTCGACCCCGTTCGAGCCGCTGACCGTGACGTTGTACGATTACCGCGACAACGAGCCGCTCTGGACCGTCGACGTCCCTGTTGGGCAGAAGGTCACGATCCGATTCCTCGAGAACAAAGCGAAGGAAGGCACCAATCGTCGTCCGGACATCATGCAATGGGCGATCTACGACATGGACAAACGCCGTGCGGATCTGACGAACAAGATGGCCGTTCCTGGTCCGGATTCACGGATGCTCAAAGTCGCGATCCGCGATGGGATCGATTACCCCGCGGAAGACCCGGATCCGATCGAGTTCAGCGACCCAAATCAGGAATGGGTCCCTGTGGAACCCCGTCGTTACCGCGGCGTCCCCCTCGATCAGAACGCGCGTCAGGGCAGTTACATGTCGGACGATTGACGAGCATCGAAGCACGATCCAAACCGGCCGTATCGGCCGGTTTTTCATGCGCGAACGACTAGGATGTATATGCCCAAAGAAGGAGCCCGCATATGACGACCCAGACGACATCGCTCGAACTCGCCCGGCGTGTGAACGAACTCAAGCCTTCGATTACCGTGGCGCTGAACAACAAGGCCAAGGCGATGAAGGCGTCCGGGGTGGATGTGCTCGGGTTCGCAGCCGGTGAACCCGACTTTGATACGCCTCAGGTCATCAAGGACGCCGCGATCAAGGCGCTCAACGACGGGCAGACGAAGTACACCCCAACGCTCGGGGATATGCCTACGCGACAGTGCATCGCGGACAAGCTGACGAAAGAAAATAACATCCCGGGTCTCACGGGCGAGCATGTTGCGATCGGGGTGGGGGGCAAGCATGTTCTCTACAACACGATCCAGTGCCTCATCGATCCGCCCGCTGCGGGTGAGGAACCCTGGGAGATGATCCTCCCAACCCCCGCTTGGGTGTCGTACCGCCCCATCTGCGAGCTCGCGGGTGGTGTCGTACGCGAGGTCGTCGCAGGGCCCGACACGGATTTTCGGATCACACCCGATCAGCTCCGTGACGCGATCAACCCGCGCTCGCGTGTGCTGGTGATCAACTCGCCGAGCAATCCGTGCGGGACGATGTACTCGGAAGCGGATCTGCGTGCACTCGCGCAGGTCGTGCACGAATCACGCGAGATCGCGCCGCAACTCATCGTTCTGACGGACGAGATCTACGAGAAGATCGTCTACGGCGAGCACGCCCACTTCTCCATCGGGTCCATCCCCGAGATCGCCGAGCGCGTCGTGACACTCAACGGGATGTCGAAAGCCTACGCGATGACGGGGTGGCGCATCGGGTACGCGGCGATGCCTGGCGAGTTCGGCAAGTCCTTCATCAAAGCGATGGGCAAGCTCCAGGGACAAATGACCACCAACATCACGAGCTTCAACTACCCCGCGATCCGCGAGGCCCTCACCAACCCGCAGGTCGACGCGGAAGTCGAGCAGATGCGGCAGGCCTTCGCGAAGCGCGCCGGGCTGATCATGTCGCGCCTCGAAGACATCCCCGGCGTCACCTGCCCCACACCCACCGGCGCGTTCTATGTCTTCCCAGATGTCTCCGCGCTCTTCGGCAAGATGAGTGCGAAAGGCACCAAGGTCACCAGCGCCACCACCCTGTGCGAAGCGATGCTCGAGGAAGCCCACATCGCGTTTGTTCCCGGCGAAGACTTCGGCGGCATCTCCGGCAACCACCTCCGCATCTCCTTCGCGTGCTCCGAAGTGCAGATCAACGCGGGGATGGATCGGTTCAAGGCGTTTGTCGAGGGGATG
>SPJK01074064.1_pt1 | contig 12637 bp, 12 predicted proteins | sample 3741771 | NCBI WGS metagenome assembly SPJK01 (sample SAMN10925997, study PRJNA522277) | cold seep metagenome | isolation source: Elba SIP-enriched marine methane seep metagenome, extraction at timepoint T2 | place: Italy: coast of Elba, Mediterranean Sea | reverse complement strand
GCTGCAGGACGCCAGATGCCTTTCAATGAAGCTGTCAGGTTTTCGAACCCATCATCTTCTGTGCCAGTCGGAGAAGCATCAACGCCACCCGTTTCATAATACTGAATGGCCGCACGAATACCGCCATCCGTATTGCCTGCACCAAGGGCGGCAAATGCCCGATATGTGTCAAAGCTGCCTGCTTCAACTTCAGCTTCGACCTGTGTTCCCTCTTCAGGTGACTTTGTGATGACCGAGATCACACCACCAATCGCCTCAGACCCGTATAACGCTGACTGTGGTCCACGGATGACTTCAACGCGCTCAACATCTGGCGAAAGCAGATTGGCGAAATTGAACTCTCCAAAAATCGGGTTATTCGCTTCGACACCATCAATATAAACCAGTGTCTGGTTACCTTCCGCACCCCGGATACGTACCTGGGTAAGGTTGCCCTGCGGGCCTGTTCGGTTTACCGCAAGTCCCGGAACTTCGCGCAGAATGTCTGAAAGGACGATGTTCTGACGAAGGTCCAGATCGTCGCTGTTGATCACAGAAACGGAAGAGCCGATTTCAGATGTCGCACGAGGAATGAGCGAGCCAAGAACGACAAATGTGTCTTCCGCCTGCACCTCTGTCTCGCTCTCAATTTGCGCGAAAGCCGATTGATTGAAAGCCAGTGCGAAAATTGCCGTGGCTGAAAAGGTTGTGAATTTCGACATAAGAAGCCCCTGATTTACTCACTACCCACAATAGGGGTTTTTATCCTGATTTCATGAAACTCAAGTCACACCCCGGAGACAGTTTCATGACGCATCAGCATTTTTGACATGCATGTGTCACAAATTTTAACTAAGGTCTAGTCACAACAAAGGTCCTGCATCCATGAAAACTACTCAGCTTACTGCTTTTTCCATAATCGCTTGTTCTGTCTTTGGCTGTGATGTGGCGCTGGAGCCCACGGCTCCGACTGCACCCTCAACCGAAACTGAGATAGTGGCCCCGCAAACTCAAAATGTTCAACCATTTCAGAACCCTTACGAAACTGTGGCGGACTATCTGGACTGCCTGCGGGAACAGGACGTGATGTTGATCAGCGCGCATCGTGGCGGACCCGCTGACGGTTTCCCGGAAAACGCACTTGAGACTTTCGCAGAAACCTTGCGCCAGGCACCGATGCTGATCGAAACAGACGTTCGGATGACGGCAGATGGGCTTTTCGTGCTGCTACATGATGAAGAACTCCAGCGGACGACGACCGGCTTTGGGGAACTGGCGGAAACGAGTTTCGGAGATCTGCAGGACGTCAAGCTGAAGGACAATAAGGGCAGGCGAACAGACTTTGACATTCCGGCCCTCGAAGAAGCGCTGGACTGGGCCCGCGGACGCGCCTTTCTCCAACTGGATGTAAAGCGAGGGGCGCCGATTGAGGCCGTCGTTGATGCTGTCGCCGCCGCTGAAGCACAAAGTTACGCAGCCGTGATCGCCTATACCAAGGAAGATGCCATAAAAGCAGCAATGGCCGACCCGGAGATTACGATATCCATCCAGATCCTCTCGATTGATCAACTGGATGCGCTGGAAGATGCGGGCGTTCCGGCCGACCGCATCATGGCCTGGACAGGCATTGAGACAGAGCGCCCGGAACTCTGGCAGGCCTTGAACAAACGCGGCGTAAGTGCTGCCTGGGGTTCGCTCTGGTATCTTGATAAAGAGATCGAAGAGAGCGGTGATGACAGCCAGTTCGCCCGCCTCGCCGAAGAAGGACTCGATATTCTTTCCAGCGATATGCATATGCGCGCCTATAAGGCAGTTGAAAAACGTCAGGATACGAACACCGCTATTGCAACGTGCAATGCGGGTTAAGCTTCTTTCCGGAAAGCCGAGACCTTGGTAAGGAAACCCCACTTTTCGGTTTCTTCTGCAAGACCGACCTCACCCAAAAGGGTTTCGAGGTCTTCTTTGGCGTAGCTGTCGTAATACGGCTCGTGGAAGGCACGCGGGAAGTTCTCAAGCAGCACATCAACGCCTTCACAGTCCCCATACTGAATTGTGTCCACATGAAGATAAAGACCACCCGGCTTCAGGATACGCGCGATTTCTGCGGCTACTTCCTGACGAACTCGCGGTGGCAACTCATGAAACAGGTAAACCGTTACCAGTATATCAGCGCTGATATCAGCAAGCGGTATTTCTTCGGCTTTACCTTCTACAAAAGTAATACCGGGCCACGGTGCGAGCTGGCGCTTAGCTTCTTCCAGATATTCAGGAGAAAGATCAATAGCTGTTGCTGGCAGCTCGGGGAAATTGTCTTTAACGAAGGACAAAAGCCGGCCCGTACCGCAAGCCAGATCTACGAAAGTCGTTTCACTATCAGACTGCCCAGTTGCACGCAAACGGATCAGTTCATCCCGAATGAAAGGAAGCGCCTGACGACGCATGGCGTCCGCAGCGCCTGTGAACAGGGTTTCAACCTGCGTATCATAAATTCGGGCTGACTCATCGGTCAGCCAGCCACCGCTCTGGAAATGAAAGTTCTGCAGATAGTAACGGGGATATTTTTCCTTCAGCTCAGCGTCCAGAACTTCCGAATGACCGCCCTTTCGGTGGGCCCGGCGACTGACATTCGCGGCTTCCCGCATATAATCACCGCTTTTGGAAAGCATTGCAGGCAAGTCCGGCAGGCGGCGCATATCATGTGGCAATTTATAAACACCTGCCTCGATGTTGCGCCATTCTTCCCTGAAAAGTTCCCGGAAGATGCGGACAAGTTCATCCCGATCATAGGGGGCAAAACGGCTCTTCGGTGGCACATGGCCAGGTGGTGTGTAAGCAGCAACCGCATGCCGGCCGGCAAAGTAGTGCAGCGAATACCAGCCGATGCGCGCTGCCTGCGAGAGACCATACGCGACGCGCTTCGCGCCTGTTTCCAACGGGTTGCTCATGCGATTGCTTACTCCCTTTTGAAAATTGCGGCGACCTCTATATGGGGGGAAAAGGTGAACTGGTCTACCGGCTGGACTTCATTTAATTGATAGCCACCTGCCACAAGAAGCGCAGCATCCCGGGCAAATGTTTTCGGATTGCAGGAAACACTGATGATTGTCTGGACATCGCTGCGGGCAAGCTCGTTGACCTGCTCTTCGGCCCCGGCACGTGGTGGATCGATAATCGCCGTGTCGTATTTTGATAGTTCCGGCACCATCAATGGCTGACGAAAAAGATCCCGCCTAATAGCGGTTACAGTGTTGCCGGACTGTGGCGCTGTTTTCAGGATGGCTGCGATAGCGGCGGGATCATTTTCGAACGCATCCGCGTTTGCTTTTTGTGCTGCTATGAAAGTGAATGTTCCGCATCCGGAAAACAAATCAACAACAGTTTTTGACTGTGCCAGGCCTTTCATGACAACTGCCTGCAGCGCAGCCTCACCTGCGCTCGTTGCCTGCAAGAATGCCCCAGAAGGAAGTGGTACGGATAAGCCACCGAACGTGATCACAGGTGGAATACGTTCGAAGAGAGGCACACCGGAAATTGTCAGGCGGATGATGCTGGTTTCTTCGAGGGCTGCAGCGAGATGCTCTCTCTCCGGAAGAGATAAGTCTTCTTCATCCAGATTGCCGCTCAACTCAACATCAAGACCGTTGTCTGCTTCAGTGACTTGAACTGTTAGTTTCAGCCCGTTGCGGTTTTGAAAGAGTGGCAGTACGAGACTGGCAAGTGTTTTTCTGACCTCAAACAATGAAGGGCGCAGGATCAGGCACTCTTGCAAGTCAACTACCTGATGGCTTTGACGCCTGTGGAAGCCGGCAATGCTTGCGCCGCCAGCTCGCAGCAACGCAAAACTGGCCCGTCGGCGGCTCTGAAACGGCGAAGCGATCACAGGCAGGACGTTGACAGTTTCGAGCCCTTCATGCTGAAGCGCGCGCTTGATGACGCCTCCCTTCCATTGCAGGTAATAATCAGCTTGCAGATGTTGCAAGGAGCAACCACCGCAACTATCGCCGTCCGGACCAAAGTGCTGACAAGAAGGTGATTTGCGATGTTCCGACGTGCGGAGAAGTTCCAGCACCTCCCCTTTGCTGCCAGTCACGCGCAAACGCACGATATCACCCGGTGCAGTAAAAGGGACGTGGACGATATTGCCGTTCAATTCAGTCACACCATCGCCCTGCATGCCGATATCGCGAATTTCTGCTTCCAACTCAAAAGAGGGAGGCAATTTTTTACGCGCACTCCGGCGGCGTTTATTTCTCTTTGGTGGCGCCAATTAAAAACTCCCTGTTGCCATCACCACCCTTGATGGGGCTGTCGATATAGCCTTTGACGGACCAGCCCTGATCACGCAACCACGCGGCGATATCTTCAGCAACACCGATCGAGTTTTCATGGCTTTCTTTAACGAGCCCCCCCCGCCCAATTTCAGCAGGTCCAACCTCAAATTGCGGTTTGATTAGGGCACATAGCTCAGCGCCAGAAGCACAGAGTGCCAGTGCCCCTGGTAGCGCCTTCTTCAGACTGATGAAACTGACATCGGTGACAAGGAGCCCGATCGGGTCCGGTATTAACTGGAGTGAAAGGTCTTTCGCGTGGGTTTTTTCCAGATTAATGACGCGCGGGTCCTGATCAATTCTCTGATGCAGCTGGCCATGTCCGACGTCCACAGCATAGACCTTAGTCGCATTCTGCCGCAACAGAACCTCTGTAAACCCGCCGGTTGAAGCCCCAAGGTCAAGACAGGTTTCCCCTTCCGGCGTTACTTCAAAGTTGCGTAAAGCCGCTTCCAGTTTCAAGGCACCGCGGGAGACATAATCATGGACCCGGCCCTGCAGGTTTATTTCATCGTCAGGAGAGATCGTTTTCGAGGCTTTCGCGACGGCCTCACCATTCACTAAAACCTGCCCGCCACGGATTAATTCCTGTGCCCGGGCCCGGCTTTCAGCGAAAGAATGTTCAACAAGATATAGGTCCAGGCGCATGGCACGCTTGATCAGCCAGTTACAACGTTCCAGTCAACCCCGTGTTTCGTTGCATAGGCTTTCAGTTGATCAATATAGGCCTGCTTTTCTTCTTCCTGCAGGTAGAGGGCCTGAAACGCGTTCAGCATCAGCCTGGTCATGTCCGCTTTGGTATAGCCGCCGTCGCGCTGGAACATGACATACATATTCGAAAGATAGCCGGTTTCAAATTCCTCAGGATCGTCTGTATTAATTGAAACACATACGCCCGCCGTATCAAGCGTTCGAATGCGCTCCACATCCTGCAACATCGGGTCCGTCGTCCGTTTGACGGGGCTGCCTGTGAGGCAGATTACAGGGAAAGGCTAGTGGCGGTTACTCCGAGCATCAAGAAACAGGTCTTAGTACATCACCTCTTCAGCGGCTTCTCTTCATGAGCAAGGCTCGTGCCCAGGAACTCCTCCACTGTGGGACCGTTTCTCCAACGTTTATCACGAAAGAAAAAGCCAAATACTTCGTGAAACCATACCCTACGACCCATTTTGTAGTACCACTTTTGAGCATGTCGCAGTTTTGGATCTTTCAATGACCATAACCGCCATAAAGACTTTGGTCTTGATTGCATGATCAACTCGATAAATTTCACCCAGAGAAAAATACGCCACGGTGGTACATGTCTGGAAGCAAGAACCTGATGCTTGTAGTCCCATTTGGAGTGATCTCCCTGGATAACTTTTCGGTGCACCACCTCATTGAAAAACGCCGTCCATCTGTGGGGTGTTAAGTACAGGGATTGAATTTGGTCCGGGTCATATTGCAGTAACTGCTTCAGGACACGCCAGTAATCTCTATCAGTTTCTTCTTCAAAGCCTACGACCCAGGTTGCCAATGAGAGAATACCGTGCTGACGCATCAGCTGAATTGCTTCTCTGTCTTTCGTCGTCGATCCACCTTTTTTAATTCTTTTTAACACCTCTTCGTCTGTATGTTCCATCCCCAACAGAAACCGTTCGACACCTGCTTGCCGGTAAAGGTGCAGATGGGCACGGTCCCGGACAATATCATCTGCCCGCGTGGAGCCAACAATTGTGATCTCTATTTCTTCAGCAATAAGTGCTTCAAGGAAGCGCTTCCATAGCCTGGCTGAAGAGGTAGGGTTTTCATCAGCGAAGTTAAAAACCTCCACGCCATGTTCGCGGTGCAGTCGGCCAATTTCTGCTGCGAGCTTTTCCGGGTTTCGATAGCGCCATTTAGTCCAAAAACCGCGTTGCCCACAATAATTACATGGATGCGGGCAACCTCTGGAAAACTGAATAACGACAGCGCGTTTTCCGCCCCAATAGGAGTAGTCTGAAAAGTCGATCAGCTCCCATCCTATTCGATAAGCGTCAAGATCTCGGATCATTTTAGCGGGAGGCGTCGCGATCGGCTTGCCCTTCTGCAAAAAAGCTAGACCATTTATTGCGTGTAGTGGGGCTTGCGCTGCCAGGGCCTGCACAAGCTGGCGGCAGATCTCCTCACCCTCTCCACGGACAATAATATCAAATTGTGGTGCCTCGGTCAGAATATCACGCCAGTGGTAGGTGGGGAAAACACCCCCATAAATTACGGTAATGCCCGGCACCATTTTTTTTGCCTTCAATGCAATTTCACTGGCGATGGAGTGTACGGTTGAAGAGCCAGAATGGCCCAGCAGTAAAAGATCCGGTTCTGCACCAGAAATTCTCTGCGACAGCTCTTCTAAAGAAATAGGACCAAACTCAGCATCAATTAACTGAACATCGTGCCCATCATCAATGAGTGGGCCAGCGATACTCAACAAACCAAGCGGCGGTAAGTGATCATCAGGAATTCTACTGCCGATGGCAGGATGCGGTGGATTTACGATGACAATTTTCATGACTGTTTCCTTGTTCAGGTAAACAGTCAGTAGTCAGTGAGTTTGGCAAGAAGTGGGTGAGAAAATGGCTTCCTTTAAGCTTGACGGCAGTTCAACCCTCAAGCCCGGATATCGCCGCTTTGCGCAAGCTCTACGCCCAGTGCGTCGGTGACGGCTTTTGCTATATACGGAGCTGTCAGCGCTGCTTCCTCATACATGCGTGCCGGGCTTGCCTGATCCTGATACGTGTCAGGAAGCGTCAGAGTGCGAACCTTAAGGCCACGATCCAGTAGTCCTTCACCGGCAAGGAAGTGAAGTACGAAGGCGCCAAAACCGCCTTGTGATCCTTCCTCAACGGTCACCACTACTTCATGATGGGCAGCCAGCTGGCGAATCAGATCGTGATCCAATGGCTTGGCAAAACGGGCATCTGCAATCGTCGTTGAGAGGCCTTGCGCGGCCAGCATGTCGGCAGCGCGCTGGCATTCCGCCAGACGTCCACCAAGGCTGAGAAGTGCGACGCTGGAGCCCTGCTGTATGATACGTCCCTTGCCGAGTTCCAGAAACTGCGGTTTCTCAGGCATTTCCACCCCAACACCTTCCCCGCGCGGGAAACGGAAGGCAATCGGGCCTTCATCATAAAGTGCTGCCGTGTGCGTCATGTGTACAAGCTCAGCCTCATCTCCGGCTGCCATAATCACCATATTCGGCAGACAACCAAGATAGGCCAGATCAAAGGCGCCTGCGTGTGTCGCGCCATCTGCACCGACAAGGCCAGCCCGGTCCATCGGGAAACGGACGGGTAAGTTCTGCAATGAAACATCATGTGCAACGCTGTCATAGGCGCGCTGCAGGAAGGTTGAATAAATCGCGCAGAACGGTTTCATACCTTCTGCGGCAAGGCCTGCGGCAAAGGTAACCGCATGCTGCTCGGCAATACCAACATCAAAAGTTCTGTCCGGAAACTCTTCCATGAATTTATCAATGCCGGTTCCCCCAGGCATCGCTGCCGTGATGCCGATGATTTTTTCATCCGCCTTCGCATTTTCAATCAACTGCTTGGCAAAAACAGATGTGTATGACGGCGCATTGCTTTTCGCCTTGTGCTGCTTGCCACTAACAACATCAAATTTTGAGACACCGTGATATTTGTCTGCTGAACTTTCTGCCGGGGCATAGCCCTTACCCTTTTGAGTGACCACATGGACAAGCACCGGGCCATTATTCATATCCCGGACGTTTTCCAGAACCGGGACAAGGTGGTTCAGATCGTGACCATCAATCGGGCCGACATAATAAAAGCCGAGCTCTTCAAACATGGTGCCGCCCTGAACCATGCCGCGGGAAAACTCCTCCGCCTTCGCCGCTTTGTCATAAAGCGCCTTTGGCAGGATCTTGGCGAGCTGCTTCGCGAAATTGCGGAAGCCGTGATAAACGCCCGAAGATGTGATGCGCGCGAGATAGGCGCTCATGGCGCCGACCGGCGGTGCAATCGACATGTCATTATCATTCAGGATAACGATCAGCTTTTTGCCCAGGTCACCAGCATTGTTCATCGCCTCATAGGCCATACCGGCGGACATGGATCCATCCCCGATCACAGCGATGACGTTATTATCTTCCTCATGCATGTCGCGCGCTGCGGCCATGCCGAGGGCCGCTGAGATAGAGGTTGCGGCATGGGCCGCTCCGAACGGGTCGTATTCACTCTCACTTCGTTTGGTAAAGCCGGAGAGGCCGCCTTCCTGGCGGATACTGCGCATGCGGTCCCGGCGGCCGGTGATGATTTTATGGGGGTAGCATTGGTGCCCCACATCCCAAATCAATTTGTCCTTCGGGGTATTGAACAGATAATGCAAAGCGACCGTGAGCTCGACCACACCCAGACCAGCCCCCAGATGACCGCCTGTCACGGAAACCGCATCAATCATCTCTGCGCGCAGTTCATCAGCAAATTGCCGTAACTGGCCCTGCTCCAATTTTCTTAAATCTTCCGGATATTTGACCTGGTCAAGCAAGGGCGTGTTGATCGTCATCTAAATACTCTCGTTCCAATACTTTGCGAGGCAAGCTCTCTCCCACACATTCGGGGCAGGATAGTGACATGAGAAGGATAAGACAATGAAATCTGTGACCTTTCAGCGGCTATCCTTAAAAAGTGCGGTTTTTTTGCTTAGTCGAATTGTGCAGGTTCAGCCTTCGGGTTTCCATTTTCATCGAGGATGATTTTTTCAACCTTTTCCCGGGCGGCTTTCAGGCGAGCCTCACAATGGGCTTTCAGGGCTGCACCACGCTCATATAAGGAGATCGATTCTTCCAGCGCAGCGTCCCCGCTCTCAAGTTTGCGGACTATTTCTTCCAGTTCCTGCAGGGCGTCTTCGAAGGATTTTTTGGCGATATCTTTATGGTCGGCCATATCTCTCTTTCTATTGGGCGGCTTCGGCAGTGCGATGTGTCAATTTTGCCAATTCCGCTGCTGTAATTTCATAAGCGCGCCATGACCAGTAGTGGTTGCCACCTTCACGAGAGACGCGTTTCCAGCCACGTTTATTGCGCAGGTGTCTGTCTATCATCCAGTTCAGATAGCCATGGGCACACAATAGCACATCTCCCTCATGGGCAAGCTCCATCAGACGATCCGCCACCGCGGCAACCCGTGTCCAGGTTTGCCTGTGGTTTTCAGTCTCCCCCGGGGCAAAACCGCAAAACCAGAAGGTCCGGGAGACGACGCCCCAAGTGCCGGGACGCAATTTGATGAACGGCACTGGTGGTGGTGGTAAGGGTGCTTCCACAAATAGTGCATCTTTTGGAACCTCACGCTCCGGCGCTGTCACCATGCCGGCCGTTTCAATGGCGCGGGGCAATGTGGAGGAAATGACGTGGGTTGCCTTCGCAGCAACATCAATCAGAGACTGCGGCGGCTGCTCATCCGGGTGCAGGCCGCTTTCGTCATATTGCGCCCACCAGTCACCGTATTCCCGGGCGGTGATACGCACCTCCCGAGACAGATCAGGCATGCCATGCCGTGCTGTAATTATCCTGCCTACCATCGCGGCACTGGCATTAGACGATTTATCAGAGACTGGCGAGCGCTTTCACGTGCGTTGCCGCACTTTTTGCGAGCGCTTCTAAATCATAGCCACCTTCCAGAAAGGAGACGAGGCGGCCCTGACACTGGCCGCGGGCCAGTGCCATCAACTCGCATGTGATCCAGTCATAGTCCTTTTCAAGCAGCTGCAGACCACCAAGAGGGTCTGCGGCATGGCCGTCAAACCCGGCAGAAATAACTATGAAATCAGGATCAAAGTCACTCAATGTCGGTAACAGCCGTTCGCCCCAGGCGCGGCGGAAGGCCTCTCCCCCCTCTCCCCGATCCAGTGGCGCATTTACAATATTCTCGAACAGGCCCCGGTCACTTTCCTTGCCCGTGCCCGGATATTGTGGCCATTCGTGCGAAGAAGCGAAAAAGGCGTGTTCGCGATTCCAGAAAATGGCTTGGGTGCCATTGCCGTGATGGACATCGAAATCGACCACAGCCACACGTTCAAGCCCATATGCTTCCTGCGCATGCAAGGCCGTAATAGCTGCGGAATTGAAGACACAAAAGCCCATGGCCTTGTCCTGCTCGGCATGATGGCCGGGCGGGCGGGCGACAATAAAAGCGTTATCGGCTTCTCCGGCCATGATCGCATCCACTGCAGCGACACCTGCGCCAGCTGCCCGGCGTGCGGCCGACAGGGAATGCGGCCCCATCCACGTATCCGGATCAAGCTGGATCATCTGTTCCTCGCCCGGCGCCGAATTACGCACCGCCTCGACGAAAGCACCCGGATGGGCAAGCTCAATCCGGTCCCATGTCGCCTGTGGCGCCGCATGAACTTCCAGTGTTGAAAAATCAGCGTCTTGCAGCGCTGTCATTACTTTCGTATAGCGCGGACGCTGTTCTGGATGGCCTTGCGGCACTTCATGCAGGCCAAAATCGTCGTGTGTATAAAGGCGTGTGTTGGTCATTGAGCGTGCTACTTATGAGAATATGTGTATGATTACACATTAAGCCGAAACCAGACGGAGTGATATGGAAGATTTCATCGAAGTTGCGATCCGGGAAGCGGGCCTTACCATGACCAGTCAACTGCTGGAAAGTGGACGACACCTATGTACACTTGTCGGCAGGGATGCGCAATTACAACGGGAACTGACCATGGAAGAAGATGTGACCGAAGCACCTAACATCGGTCAGGTCCTCTATTTTCTGGCAGTCAACGCGCAGCTTGCCTCCGAATGTGAAGACCTGGAGGACTGGGCCGAGGAAATGGACCTCGATCCAACGCAGGAAGCCACACAAGCCGCTTATGCCAAAGCAGTGAAGGAAGCAGAAGAGCTGGAAGCGGTTCTCGGGCGCTCTGCTTACGGTGCAATGCTTGGCGGTCTTGCGATCAGTCAGGCAATTGGCATGGCCCGGTTTGATTGAACCTCACTGACATGGCGCGTAGCTGATATTCAGCACATCAATCACGGGCGGTGCGTTAAAACGCATGGGCAGGCCGCCCATACCTGTGCCGCCCGAAACGAATACCTTGCCGTAGCGGGCATTCTTGAAACCATAACGGGTTACCCTGCAGGCGAATGTAAGCTTGCAGGTCAGGAAAGGCAGATTGACCTGACCGCCATGTGTGTGGCCTGAAATCATCAGGTCAAAGTCACCCAGCCAGCCGATATATTTGGCGACATCCGGATTATGCTGAAGATAAAAGGTGAGATCCGCTGAGGATTGCGGCAATACCGGAACGATAGGCCAGCCCCTTTCTTTCGCTGCCCAAAAATCATGCATCCCGATGATACGGACTGTCGCCCCCTGATGATTTGTATCGACCACCTCACCATCAAGTACCTGAACACCGTTTGCCTTTAATACTCTGGTCAATGGTGCAGACAAGTCCGGCTCCCCCTTCAGCCCCTCATCGTGATTTCCCATAACGGCATAGACAGGCATGGAGAGTTCCTTAAGTGGCGCAAAAGTCTGCTCCAGCTTTTCTTTTGCGAGGTAGTAAGTAAAATCGCCCGGCATCACCAGCATATCGGGCCGGAGCTCTTCAACGTGGTTTACAATTCTCTGCATGGGAATGACATTATCAAAAATGCCAATTTGTGGATCCGCCACGACAGCAAGGCGCAAAGTGCCCGTTTTTGAGTTGCAGATGGAAAGTTCATGCTCCTTGGTGAGAAGAAGGCGAGGTTCCACAAAGCGTGCATAAGCCAGAACTGATATTGCACTTAAAGCAAATACACTAGCCAGCCTGGACATCCGGCCGCTGAACCACCCGCCTTTGCGCAACAGCAGAAAAAGCAGAACTGGCACGGCCAGAAAATAAAGATAGCTGGCATAATATATCGCGAGCATTAGGGTGGTCATATGGGTACCTATAGAATAACTAAATTGCTAAATTATGACCGCCTATATCTACACGCCTGAATTGGAAAAGGTATGGCATCTTTGTGATATTCGCGCCATAGAAGCAGGCTATGTTAGCGCGGATCGAAAAGTATAGCCCCGAGGCCCTGCAAAACGCAGCGGAAATTTTACGCCGCGGCGGGCTGGTTGCTGTGCCCACGGAAACGGTTTATGGGCTTGCCGCTGATGCAACCAACGATCTGGCTGTTGCCGCAATTTTTGATGCAAAGGGGCGGCCGAGTTTCAACCCGCTGATTATCCATGTGACCGGCCCTGAGATGGCGCGCAACTTTGCCGAAGTTTCCGACTTGGCAGAAAAGCTGATGGCTGCCTTCTGGCCAGGGCCACTGACGCTGGTTCTGCCCCGCAAGG
>SPJK01067562.1_pt1 | contig 12641 bp, 12 predicted proteins | sample 3741771 | NCBI WGS metagenome assembly SPJK01 (sample SAMN10925997, study PRJNA522277) | cold seep metagenome | isolation source: Elba SIP-enriched marine methane seep metagenome, extraction at timepoint T2 | place: Italy: coast of Elba, Mediterranean Sea | reverse complement strand
CGTCTTGGGGGAGAAGCCTTTTATCCCTTTGGCGGGCCGCCCTGGCATCCTTTCCAGCGCTGGGCCATGGCCTCGGAACCTGCGACGCCATCTCCTATCGGAATGCTGATCCATCCGGATTATGGATTATGGCATGCTTATCGTGCTGCGATACTGGTCCCAGAGATGATTGCGCCGTTCCAATCTGATGAACGACAAAGCCCCTGCCTGGCTTGCGACGAACAACCATGCCTGTCGACCTGCCCGGTGGATGCTTTCACGGATATGCGCGGAGAAGGGGGAGGCTATGATGTGCCAAGCTGCGCCGCCCATATCGCGACACCGGGCGGCGTCGATTGTTTGACCCAGGGCTGTCGTGCGCGGCGCGCTTGTCCGGCCGGGGGAGACTATCATTATGCCCCGGGGCAGGCGGAGTTCCATATGCAATCCTTTCTGAGGGCGCGGGGGTGAGAACCATGACTGAGGATTGGGACAGGCTCGACCTGTCTGAAAACGTGATTGATCAGGATCGTATGCATGCCTTTCGGCTCGGCAGGCTGCAGGCTGAGCTGCGCAAACAGGATATCGATGCGATCTTGCTCTATGATCCGGCCAATATTCGCTACGCGACAGGCATCAGGAATATGCAGGTCTGGGCCTTCCATTCATTGGTCCGCCTTGCCTTTGTCCCGGCGGAAGGGAAGGCGGTCGCCTTTGAATATGCGGGCAGTGAACATCTGGCAGCCGGGTTGGAGACGGTTGGGGAGGTCCGTCCGGCAATTCCCTTCCATTTCGGGCCGGGTCTGACAGAGGGACAAATCAAAGACAAGACGGAACGGTGGGCGCAGGAAATCGAAACTGTCGCGCAGAAATATTGTGGGAATGGCCGTAGGCTCGCTCTGGACAATCAGGTGCCACATGGGGCCGGGGCGGTACTGCGTGATCGCGGCTTCGATATCTGTGGCGGATATGATGTCGTCGCAGTGGCGCAATCGGTTAAGAATGCCGATGAGGTTCGGGCGATGAAGCGATCCATTGAGGTCGCGGAAATCGGTATAGAACGCTTACGGAATAAGATCACACCCGGCATTACTGAAAATGCTTTATGGGCTGAGCTTAACCACGCCAACATCGAATTTGACGGCGAGTATATGGATACACGGCTGTTGTCCTCTGGCCCACGGACCAATCCATGGTATCAGGAATGTGGCGAGAGACGCGTCCAGGCGGGTGATATGATCGCGCTGGATACGGATATGATCGGCCCCTATGGTTATGATGCCGATATCTCTCGAAGCTTTGTCTGCGATGTTGATCGGGCGACGGATCGGCAGAAAGAGATATACCGCATCGCCTATGACCATATTCACCACAATATGACGCTGCTGGGCCCGGGGCGAAGCTTTCGCGAATTGTCGGAACTGGCATTCGCCGTGCCGGAGCAATATCGGGCCCAATCAATCGCGATGAATTGGCATGGAGTCAGCCTTTATGGCGGCTGGCCAACCATCCTGGGACAGGGTTGCTTTGATGAGGCCTCCGAAGATGGAGAAATTGTTCCGGGAATGACGCTTTGTGTCGAGGCTTATGTGGGGGAGGTTGGCGGTCCCGACGGGGTTAAGCTGGAAGAACAGGTCCTGGTGACCGAGACTGGATTCCGATTGCTGAGTTCGTTTCCCTTTGAATTGACGCTCTTATCATGACATTCTGTGTTAGTGGAAGGTAATTACATTAATTGTGTGGGTAATGATGTGAAGGACAGTTTGGCAGTTCTACCGCGCGATGCGGATGAAGATTTCGACAGCATTCTTCAGTCATGGTGCGGCTGGCGGAAGGGTGATGCCTTGCCTTCCCGACGCGACTTGGATCCGGTAACAATGCCTGGATTGCTGCCGTATATCACATTGTTTGATGTGGTTGACGATGGCGATCAATGTCGTTTTCGCGTGCGTTTGGTTGGCACAGAGATTGTTGAGGCCCTGCGCGAAGACACGACTGGCAAATACCTTGATGATCTGCCGAAGACAAAAGCTATCATTGATCGGTGCAGAAGGTTGTGTGAATCCCGGGAACCTTATTTCGTGGCGGATCAACCCGTTACCTGGGTAAATGACAATTATCGGACTTATTCAACACTGGGATTGCCGTTGGCCAAAGATGGCGAAGCGGTCGATATGATCTTGTATGTGATGAAATTCCGGTAAGGTATTCCGGAAAATTACAGGGACGGTTCCGACTATTTCTTCACCGCCCATTTCTTCACCGCCGTATCATCGCTATCGCGGGCTTCCACCCAGCGGGCGCCTTCGTCTGTTTCTTCGACCTTCCAGAAGGGCGCTTTGGTCTTCAGCCAATCGATCAGAAAACGACAGGCGTCAAAGGCAGCGTCGCGATGGGGACTGGCTGCGGCGACCAGGACGATCTGCTCGGTTGGATCCATACGGCCATAGCGATGGATAATCAGGCTCGCTTCCAACGGCCATCGGGCATGGGCCTCTGAATCTATCTCAGCCAGCATTTTCTCGGTCATCCCCGGATAATGCTCCAGGGTTAAGGCGCCGATTTTGGCTTCCTCGCCCGCGACGTCATTCATGTCACGGACCAATCCGACAAAGGCGCATAAGCCGCCGACCCGGGGGTTGTTAGCCGTCATGGCGGCCATTTCAGCGCCAAGATCGAAGTCTTCCCGTTGCACTCTTACTGTCATGGCAGCAACTCTAGCGTTAGGCTTTCACGATCTGTGCAGCTTCAGTCCAATACTGGTCGACTGGTTGCTTCTCGGCCACGGCATAGGCATGACGCCGGGCAATCGCATCAAGCCCTTCAACCACCTGCGGATCGAGTCCCATATCTTTAGTCAAGTTCCCGAGCGCATGGGATTCCGCCTCATTGACGTCCAGGTCGGCATGAACCAACAGCAGAAGCTCATAGATAACGCCGCGCTTGACGTCTTCGGTGTCAAAAACAGATATGCGGTCGTTGGAAAAGATATCGCCCGGTTGGGGCTTGATGTCGCCGATCTGTGCGCGTATCGCCTGGAGCGCGGTTTCTTCACCATCGTCCAATACCCAATCGGCTAGGACAATTCGCTGTCCCAGGGCCACGAACATTTCTTTCTGTTCTTGGTTTAAATTTTTGAGAAACATGGCAATTCAGTGCTGTCGCACCGTCCCTTGCGTGTCGGTCATCTGAGTTTGTTCGGTACTATCCGGCGCATTTGGGTGATGCGTCAACGCTTATCGCGCCGAATTGTTTCAGTCTAGTTACGTTTCATGATCTGCCAGATCGCTTCGGAAGAGATAGGCATTTCAAAATCATGGGTGCCAATTGCATTGGCAATGGCATTCATGATGGCTCCCGGCGCACCAATTGTACCGTTTTCGCCTGCGCCTTTCATGCCAAGCGGGTTCTCCCGCGCCGGATCATCGGTTGCGATCATCTCAAAAGCCGGAAAGTCGGCCGCCCGGGGCAGGGCGTAATCCATGAAAGAACCGCTGAGCATCTGCCCGCTATCCGGATCATAAACCGTGTGCTCGAGCATGGCTTGGCCAATCCCTTGAGTCAGCCCCCCTTGCAATTGTCCGTCGGCAATAGTGGGGACAAGACGCACCCCCAGATCATCGACGGCGACGAAACGCAGAAGCGAAGTCATACCTGTATCAGGGTCAACCTCTACTTCCGCCACATAGGCGCCATGGGGAACTGTTTGATGGTCCCCTTCGAAATCAGCCTCACCGACACAGGCAGGTGGCGCCTCAAACTCGGCATCGGACTCGTCTGCGGCCAGATCGAACAGACCGATCCGCCGGTCGGTACCAACCACGGTAAAGGCGCCCTGACCGAATTCCAGATCCGCGACTGCGGTTTCCAGGGCATCGGCGGCCAATTCCCGTGCCGATTCAATGAACCGGTCTGTCGCCCGCGCGATTGTCGTCGCGCCGATTGTCAGGGAGTTCGACCCACCGCTACCGCCGCCCCGGGGCAGGATGTCGGAATCACCTTCCCGGACCGACACTTTTTCCCGTGCTATCCCAAGCCTACCCGCGACCAGTTCGGCAAAGGCGGTCTCATGCCCTTGCCCAGATGCTTGCACACCGGTCCGCACCTCGATTGTTCCGCCTGGCAGCAGGCCGACCCAACTGGTTTCCGTCTTTCGTCCGCCGGTCATGTGGAGATAGAGACCGATGCCAATACCCCGTATTTTGCCGTTAGCCTCTGCCTCGCTCCGCCGTGATCCGAAACGGGCCCAATCGGAGGCTTCAATTGCCCGGTTCATGGCTGCTTCGAAGCGGGCGAAGGCATAGGTAAATCCATGCGCGCCTTTATAGGGCATGGCGGCTTCGGGAATGATGTTTCGGCGGCGGAATTCAATCGGATCCATCTTGCAGGCTTTGGCCGCTTTGTCGATCAGCCGCTCAACTAGGGTCTGCGCTTCAGGCTTGCCCGCGCCGCGATAGGCATCGGTCGGGGCCGTATTCGTGTAGACCGCTGTTGCCCGAAACCTCATCGCTGGAATGCGGTAGCAATGACCCAGGCTTTTTGAAACACCGGTGCCCAAAACCCCCGCTGCCCCGGAAGACGCATAGGCACCGAAATTGCCATAGGTATCGACCTTGAGCGCCATGATCCGGCCGTCTGCATCAAGCGCCAATTCCGCACGGCTGGTCTGATCGCGGCCATGGGCATCGGAGAGAAACGCCTCGACACGGGAAGAGACCCAGGCGACCGGGCGTCCCAATTCCTTCGCTGCAGCAAGAAGAACAGTCTGTTCCGGGTAATTGGTGATCCGGATACCGAAACTGCCGCCGATATCCGGTGTGACGACCCGCAGCTGTTCCGGGTCAATGCCCAAGGTTGGGGCCAACAAGCCACGAAGCCAATGGGCGCCCTGGCTTTGCGTTGTCAGTGTATAACGTCCGCTATCTTGATCATACTCAGCCAGATAACAGCGATTCTCCATGGGGGAGACTACGATCCGGTTGTTATGGGCTTCAATTGCGACGACCCGGGTCGCTGCCATGAAGGCCGCATCCGTTTCGGCACCCTGGCCTTCCTCATGCACAAAGCCGATTTCAGTCGATTTGGTGGGGTCTATGACAACGGGCAGGTCGTCATACTCAACCTCGATACACTCCACAGCATCCAAAGCATGATCCAGCGTTTCCGCGATAACCATGGCGACGGGATCACCGACAAACCGAACGGTGTCCTTGGCGAGAACCGGTCTTTCAGGCGCATAAAACGGCGTGCCGTCGCTGCTCTTCCGGGCGGCGGGGGTGGTCATCGGATGCAGGCCAAGTCTGTCCAGGTCGTCGCGGGTATAAACCGCTAACACCCCCGGCATTGTCCGTGCTGCGTCTACATCTAATGACGCCAGCCGGGCATGGGCGACGGGAGACCGCAGCACAGCAGCCCGCGCTGTGACCGGTTCTATCAGGTCTTCTACAAAACGTCCGGCACCGGTCAGCAGTCGCTGATCTTCCAACCGGCCGGCAAAAGAAGTCTCGGTGTTCATAGGGGTAAATCCTTGGACGCGCGCGGACGCACACTTTCTCTCGGACCGAGGGATCAATCAAGCCCAGCTGGGCTGTCAGCACTCACAGGAGAACGCTGCCAAAATATTGAAAACAAATAATTTTTCCTATTCCTTAAGAATCTCATGCCATAATCTCATGAATAGCGTCACTGTTGTAGGAGGTGTTATGCGATTATCCGTGCCGAGTAATAATGTCGTGATCCGCGCTGAGGGGTATCGTCTTTCGACAGCGGAACTTCTTTACCGAATGCCGGACTACCCGGACTTGCTGCAGAGTTTCCTTTGGCAGCACTATGATATGGCGCCGGAATTCCCCGTACTGCGGGAGTTTCTGGACTTCTGGCGAGATAATATCGAGGGCGAATTGCATTCAGTTCGGGTGATGCGCTCCGAAATCGGGGCCTGTCGGGAAATGCAATATGCGGATCATTGGGTAACCCTGCATTAGCGTCCCGAAGGAGCATTCTCGGTCAAATGGACTGATTGACCGTCGTTTCGGATGTGATGCCACTTGGCGCAATATTGCCGTCAGGTTAGACTTGTATTGGTTCCGCCCTAGTTTCTAGAACCGAAATCAACCCCCAAGCACGGGAGAAATCAGTCATGCTGAGACGTCGGGATGTTTTGAAATCGGTAAGTACGCTGTCGCTGGCAGCGGTGTTGGCAAGTCCGGCTCTAACCAAGGCGGCGGCGGCGTCGACGGAAACCCTCACGTTGCGGACGGCCGGCGGGCGCGAAGTTGGCGGGGCATTGGCGTTACCCGATCCCGCGTCGGGACCTGCGCCTTCCGTTGTTCTGGTCCATGAATGGTGGGGCTTGAACGATCATATCAAGGCGGTTGCGGCTGATTTTGCGAAGCTCGGTTATGCGGCCCTCGCGGTTGACTTGATGGGGGGAGAGGTTGCGACAACCCCTGAGAAGGCGCGCCAACAGATGCAAGCCGTTGTCGGCGCCGAAGCGGAAGACACGATGGTATCCTGGATCGATTGGATGCGCCGGCATGAGGCAACGACCGATAAAGTGGCGACAATCGGATGGTGTTTCGGCGGTGGCTGGTCGCTGAATGCCTCTATAGCGGCGCCAGTTGACGGCACCGTGATCTATTACGGCAATGTCGCAAAACCCACGGATCATCTCGCCAAATTGCATGGGCCGGTGATCGGTCACTTTGCGACCAAGGATAAATGGATCAACAAGCCGATGGTGGATGGTTTCGTTGCAAATATGGCGGAAGCCGGAAAGGCCCTTACGGTCTATTGGTATGAGGCGGATCACGCTTTTGCCAACCCGACCAGTGCCCGCTATGACAACCAGGATGCCGCGCTTTCCTGGGAACGAACCCAGAGCTTTCTCACTCAGACCCTGAAAACAGGATAGCGGGGATCGGATGCTACGCGGGTTATTGGTTATATTTGCTGTCTTGTGTGCCTGTGCGATGTCTCAGTTTCCGGAGTTTCACCAGCAATATATGCAACGCGTCGGTGGGGCTTATGACGAGCTTTCCCGACAGGTGGCTGGATTGGACGAACGTGCTGCAGCCGCAGAGATGAACCGATACCCCTATATCCGCCGCTTGATCGACAACAATGATGAGGTGGTTCGCCGGGAAGGCGAAGCGCTGTTGGCAATGGTTGGCCGGCACAAGCGGTTAGAGAACCTCTTGAAGGATATGGAAACAACACCGGGCTATCTCCTCGCGGTGAAAACCGTCGGGTATCTGGAAGCCGATATCGCACAGGAAGCGTTGAAGGCCTATAAGCCGGCCCTTCCCTTAACGGTTTCCGGCGCCGGGCACGCCTTTGGCGGGTTCTTGTTTGGTTATTTGTTGCCTTTGCTGCTGCGCTTGCTCGTTCCGCGGCGCGAGCCTGTGCGGGCCTGACAATTCCGCATCTTGGGAGTCACAACCGATGTCTGATCCGTTCGATGCCAAAGAGAAAGAAACCGCGCTGCCGACCCCGGTTGCGGAAACCTTGTTCGCCGCCAGTGCGGGGATGGCGTGGCAGGAAAGTGGCCATGATGGATTTCTGGTGAAGCCGCTATTTGATGCGGGTGATCGTCGCACGATGCTTATGAAGTTCGAACCGGGCGTATTCTCTGAAATGCATGCGCATGAGGAAACGGAAGAGTTCTATGTTCTGGAAGGTAGCTTCTACGACCAGGACCGGACCTACCATCCCGGCGACTACGCCATCCGTGCGCCCGGTTTCATGCACGAAGCGGGCACGAAAGAAGGGGCGGTTCTTCTACTTGTTTATTGGCGTTGATTGCTGATTGGCGTAATTGCCCGTTCCAATAAAGCGTCATAGGCGTAGAGATGATCCTGCAGTAGTTCAATTAGACGCGGTTCTTTTAAGGCAGTCGCATCGAATTCAGCGTGTTTCTTATTCAACTCGTCTGGGGACAGCGGGCGAATACCCTGGCTGTGGATCGCATCTTCATGCCAACCGGAAACTGATTGCCAGAGTTCGGGATTTGCAGTCGCAGTGGTAAAGGTGAAGGCCTTTTGCTTATGCGGCAGACCGGTCGCTGCCCAGAATGCCCCGATTACCCCTTGGGGGTCAGTGCGCGCGGTCTCTGAAGAAAGGACGCAGGCATCAATGCCTCGGCTTTCAAGCCATTGGAAATGCGCCCATTGGGCCGCAATGCCGACTTCCTCCGAGCTCAGATCTGGGTCAAGTTTTCGATAAGAGAGGATGGCTGCTCGTGGGTCTCTGATCAGAAATGCGCTTTGAATTCTTTCAAAGAAAGCCCGGTCATTCTCAAGATAAGGGAGGATGTAGTAGCTCATATCCTTTAAAAAAACCGGGCGTGTCTCGGCTAGTTTAAGGATTGTGTCGCGAATATCTTTATAGGCGGTGGGTTGATCTTCATCCGGCATGAAATGCGGCATATGGCGTTCTTCACGCTCGATGTAATAATCATACATGAACGGCTCATGCAGGCAGGTCATATCCCGTCGCTCCAGCATGATCCGCTCTATGGCGGTCGACATTGAGCGGGGGTGCGACCAGAGGGCAACAATCGGATACATGCGCCTAGAAGCCTAAGTCAATTGACGCAAGGCGTCGTGCGGCTTCATCCAATCCCGCTTCATCCAAATTGGCAAAGGCCAGACGTAGATACTGATCCTGACCTTGTCCGAAGTAGCTGCCCGGAAGAAGCAATAGCCCCGCTTTTTCGATCAACGCACGGCTTACCTCGACGGCGGTTCTCTGGGGAAATGGGTGCCTTAAATACGCAAAGAAAGCGCCGCGAGACATGACCTCATAGGGTGGGGAATAGCGGGCAAAGGCGTCATCCAATGCCGCTGCGAGAACCGACATGCGGCTTGTTTGAGTGTTTCTCCACCCATCTAGGTTTTGAAGGCCATAGAGTGCGGCGCGCTGGCCTATATGTGGTGGGCAGATGGTGACGGTATCGGCAACCTTCTCAATCCCCGCCATGACGGACTTGCCGGCAATCAAGGCGCCGACCCGATAACCGGTCAAGCTGTAGGACTTTGAAAAACTAAACAAATGTATGAAGTTTTCTTCGCCACTCGGCAGGTCAAAAAGTCCATGCGGTGGTTGGTCCGGCGGTAGAAAATCCTTGTAGGTTTCGTCCAGGATTAAAGCGATCCCATGCGAAACTGCGAGATCAAGGAAACGGGCCAGCAGCGCCGGCGAGTAAACGGTTCCGGTCGGGTTGTTCGGGCTTACCAGGGCAATCGCGCGGGTCTTTGGCCCGATCAGGGCCGCAGCTTCATCAGGATCTGGAAGCATCCCATCGGGGCCCGGGGCACAAGGCAGGGGGACCATCTCAATCCCCTGCATGGTGAGCCACATTTCATGGTTGAAGTAATAGGGTTGCCCTAACAGGACTTGATCGCCATGGCCGGCCAAGGCCATCACAGTCATGCAAAAGGCGTGGTTGCCGCCGGCAGTAATCGCGACGTTTTCTGCGTCGATTTTTGTCTGATAGTGCTTTGATACTGCTTCCGCATAGGCTTGCCGTAACTCTGGAATGCCCAGGATTGGCGTGTAGAACGCGGTTTCCGGTGCTTGGGCATCTTTAGCCAATTCTGAAAGCAACGCATCTGCCGGTGGATAGTTGGGGACGGCTTGCGCCAGATCCAGAAGTGGCCCGGCAACCTTCGGATCGTAGTCCTTGGCCCAACCAGCCGCTTCAGAAATTGGCGCAGACGATGTCCTTACAACGGCGTCGTTTAAGCTGGGTTTCATGCAGTTTTTCCTCCCCAAATGACCGGTCGAGGGATCGCAGGTCTTCAGATGTTTCCGGTACTATAATACCGATTGCGAATCGGATTGGCCAAACCTGTCTCGTTCTGGCACGTGATGCATCAAACGCACAGGAGAAAGAAAATGTAAAACAGGGGCTTAACAAAATCTTTTGTGCTTTGAACGAACATGTTAGAGCCGTATGAGCAGTGGGAGTTTGGGGGAATCCGCCGACTGATTGGGATGGCGCTTCATTTGAGGCGCGGGTGCGATTCCAAGAGTAGGACTTCCACAGCGTTGTGAGGAGAAATCGGGACCAATGATGGCCACCCGATCGATGTGTTTTTATTTCGTCCTATTGACGACATGGCTCTTTGCACCCTTTTCCTGGGCGCAACAATCTGGATCAGACTCGGCGGAAACTATCGACGTGGCGCCAGAGTCCAACGCGGTTGTAGACCTGCAGCACATCATCTCGGCCGCTGTTGAAGAGCATGATCGCTTGTTGGGAGCCCGTGCGGATGCCGACGGGCTTCGCGAAACGGCACGCGAAACTCTTGGAGCGTGGTTCCCTAGTTTGGATCTTACCGCTGCGGCGATACGTGAAACGATTGACCGGGAAGGGGCTGATCCGGTTCTCCTACCCAGCCAGGAAATCACCCTGACGATCACTCAGTTGCTGTGGGATTTTGGTGCGACGAACGGAACGGTAGAAAGCGCGCGGCTGGCTCATGTCCAGTCAGAGATCGCCTTTTTCCGAACCCGGCAGGAGCTTATCGTCGAAGCGGTTCAAGCCTATGCCAACCTGCTGCGATCGGTTGATGTTCTGGCCTTCGCGCGCCAATCAGAAGAAAACATTCGCATCCAAACAGGTTTGGAAGAAGTTCGTATCACCGCCGGTTCTGGTCTGACGACTGATCTATTGCAGGCAAAGACGCAGCTTGCCGGTGCGCAGGCGCGGCGGGTGGATGCGGAAGGGGCGCTTGATCTGGCTTTGAACAGATACCGGGCGGTCTATGGGGATGTTCCTGGAAATATGGACAACCTGCCGGCGGTTGAAATGGATCGGTCGAGCCTGCCTTCGGACTTGGAGGGCGTCTTGGCGCTCGCTTTTGAGAGAAACCCGGAAATTCGCGAAGCGGCGATTGCGATTGCCATTTCCAAACAAGACCGACGCGCCACCTACAGCGATTTCCTGCCAACGCTAGATGTTGTTGGGGAAACCAAGGCACTGGACAATGATGGTGGTGCGACCGGGACACGAACGGAATCATCGATCAAGGTTGAACTGTCTTGGCCCTTTAACCTCGGTTTTACGGCGATCAACACATTGAGGTCGGGACAGTCGGCGATCACGTCATCCAGCCGCGCCCTTGCTGACCTGCGTCGTTCGCTTGAAGAGCGGGTGCGCAATGCTTGGAAGCAGCTGGAGACAGCTCAGATCCGATCACAGTTTCTGTTTGATCAGGCAGCTATCGCCCGAGCATTTTTGGATGTTGCTAAAGAGGAACGAAAGCTCGGCCAGCGATCCCTGATTGATGTATTGTCCGGAGAAACAGCTTTGATTAACGCGCAAAGCGACGCGGTCTCTGCGGAAACAGAGGTTGCTTTGGCAGCGTTGGAATTGCTCGCGGCAACCGGGGCGTTGTCCTACCAGCACATTATGGAGCGCGACCGTCCTGAAAGAGCGGTTGAAATCGAACGCGATGAGGATCTTGGTCCAGATTTGGGCGGTGGTGAAGGTACGGTATTCGATCCTTCTGTGTTGGGGGGCATTGCGGATGACGAAGGGACGGAACTCGATCCCAATGTAATTTTCCAACCACCGCCGGGATCTGTCGACGACGAGGAACTGAACGTTCCAGAAATTGAGGGGCTGCCACCCGCTGAGTCTTCTGTTTTCGATGCGCCTGATGATACCGAGCAGACAAACGATATGCCGGCGGACACCCTGCCCTTGGGTGACGGGACGGATGTGGACAGCTTTGGCGACGAGTCGTTGCCACCGCCGGCACCGGCAAATGACGCGTTGCCGACACCAACCATTGAATCAGACTCGCCCCCGGAGCCTGAAGCCGCCCCGGAAATCGTACCGACACCGACACCGGAACCTGCACCAGAACCCGTGCCTGAGCCGGCACCTGCTCCGGAGCCAGAGGTCGTACCGGCCCTTGAAGCGGTCACCGATCCCGCGCCTGAACAGAATTCAAACCCAGAACTTGTTCCAGAGTCTGCTCCCGAATCTGGCCTGGAGGCTGGTGCGCAACCGGCACCATCAGAAAGCGGTGGGGAAGAGGGGTTGCCAGAGCTTTTCCAAGAAAGCTTGGAGGGGGAAACTTCCTTCGATGTTAATGAGCCGCCATCGGTACCGGACGCCGTTGAAGGGGATGATGAGGGAGACCTTGAAAGCCCTCTTCTAAAATGGGCTCAATAGAGGCACACTGTCGCCTGGTGACGTTTGCCACCATTTATAAAGTTGAGCTATTGGGCCGGAGACGGACCGACAGAGGGGCCGAATGTCCGAACTATTCGCCAGATTGAAGCAGCGCCCTTGGGTGACGTCGATGCTTATTCTGGCATCCTTGTTGGCTAACCTCTTGGGACTCGCCTCATCACTGTATGTGATCCAGGTACTGAACCGCTATGTTTCAAATGGCGTGGATTCCACACTCGCGACCCTGACGGCGGGTGTTATCCTGGCAATTAGTTTTGAGCTGGCCTTCCGCAGTGTGCGAATGAAATTGGCCGCCGCGATTGGCGGGGCGCCGGATCACGAGAAAGGCGTTGGCGCCTTCGGCATCCTGACGGCGGCCAAGATGCAGGCCTTGGATCGTATCCCGCCGGGGCAGCGTCGGGAAATCATGTCCGGGCTTGATCAGGTTGAAAACGCCTATTCGGCGCCGAATTTG
>SPJK01029641.1_pt1 | contig 12648 bp, 13 predicted proteins | sample 3741771 | NCBI WGS metagenome assembly SPJK01 (sample SAMN10925997, study PRJNA522277) | cold seep metagenome | isolation source: Elba SIP-enriched marine methane seep metagenome, extraction at timepoint T2 | place: Italy: coast of Elba, Mediterranean Sea | reverse complement strand
TGATCGTGGTCTTTGTCGATGCCTCCCTCGCGCTGATTGAACTGAAGCAGCGCGGTCAGCAACTGCCGAATGTCGGTGTTGATTTTGGTGAGACAGACTTCGCAGCCCTTGCTCGCTCGTTAGGTGGTCGCGGCGTTTTGTGTGAGGACCGCGAGACTTTGGCGGCAGCGCTTGATGAGGCCTGGGATGCGGAGACCTTCACGGTTCTTGCTTGCCGGATCGAACGAAAGTCTTATGACGGACGTCTGTAGGACTGATTAACGTCCTTAACCCATTTCCCATCGCAAGAGTATGGAGTGATATCTCTTATGACCGATACGGCATTGCCATTGGAAGGCCTTCGCATTCTGGATTTGAGCCGCATTTTGGCCGGTCCCACCTGCACGCAGCTGCTCGGCGATCTGGGGGCTGATGTCATCAAGATCGAGCGACCCGGTGCTGGCGATGATACGCGGAAATGGGGCCCTCCCTATGTTGAAGGCAAGGATGGCGAACCGACGCGGGAAAGCGCTTATTACCTGTCGTCCAACCGGAATAAGCGTTCGGTCACGGTCAATATGTCGACAGCGGAGGGGCAGGCGCTGATTAAACGCTTGGTGTCGAAATGCGATATCCTGGTTGAGAATTATAAGGTCGGCGGCCTCAAGAAATATGGGCTTTCCTACGATGACCTGAAGGAAGAATTCCCGGCGCTGGTTTATTGCTCCATCACCGGTTTCGGTCAGACCGGCCCATATAGTAACCGCGCCGGCTATGACTTTCTTGCCCAAGGGGTGGGGGGAATCATGTCGATTACCGGTCAGCCGGACGGAACGCCCGGCGCGGAACCGATGAAGGTCGGTGTCGGGATTGCGGATGTGGTGTGTGGGATGTACGCGACCACCAGTATCTTGGCAGCCTTACGGCATCGCGACCGGACCGGGGAAGGCCAGCATATCGATTGCGCCTTGTTGGATACCCAGATCGCTTGGTTGGTGAATGAGGGGGCCAACTATTTGCTGTCCGGCAAGCGCCCGGTTCGGCTCGGCAATGAACACCCGAACATCGTCCCCTACAAAGTCTTCGCCTCTGCCGACAGTTTTGTGATCTTGGCGGTCGGAAATGACGGACAGTTCCAAAAATGGTGTGAATTTGCCGGGGCTGACGAACTTGCTGCGGATCCTCGTTTCCAAACGAACAGCGACCGGGTTGCGCATCGCGATATCCTCTATCCGGCAATGCATCCCTATATGACCTCGAAGACCAGCGCGGAATGGATTGATGGTCTCGCCGGCCGTGGCGTTCCCTGTAGTCCGGTCAACAATATTGATGAGGTCTTTGAAGACCCGCAGGTGCAGCATCGCAATATGCGGGTCGAAGTTGAGCACCCGCTTGCGGCATCGGGCAAGGTTGCACTGATCGCCAATCCTGTGAAGTTTTCCAAGACGCCGGTTCGATACCGGCATCCGCCGCCCTATCTCGGGCAGCATACGGATGAGGTCTTGCGTGAGGTTCTGGGCTGCGATGATGGAGAGTTGGACCGTTTGAAGACGGACGGTGCGACAGCCTAAGCCACTACAATTGCGTTAAGACCAGGCGTTGAGGCTTGTTTCAAATACCGACCGGAGTACCTTAGGTTATCCAGAAGGGTAAGAGAGGGAGCATGCCGATGTTTTGGATGAAGCATTTCCGCCGATACGTTGTGGTTCCGGCGTTTGCCTTGTCATTCTTAGCAGGCGTTAGTGCCGCGAATGCGCAACAAGGGCCGATTCTGGTGCTGACCGGTAATGGCTATCAGCCCTATGCCAGTAAGGAATTGGCTAAGGGTGGGCTTGCTTCATTGATTGTATCAGCGGTCTTCGCCGAAATGGGTTTTAAGGCCGATCCGGTCTTTGCTGATTGGCAGGCAGCCTATAAGGCGGTTCATCATGGGCGCTATCTGGCGACATTCCCTTGGGTCCATACGGAAGAACGTGAGGAGGATGTGATCTTCTCTGCGGAAATTTTCTCTTCCCGACCGCATATTTTCCAGCATGGTGGGGTGCCCCGTATCCTGTCGCTAGAGGCGATGGAAGGGAAGACCCTCTGTACCGTCAAAGGCTGGGCCGTCGATGCGACCCTGGCGCCGGCAGTTGAGGCGGGGAAGGTCCGCAATGTCTTTGGACCATCACTCGCCGCCTGCTTTAAGGCACTTTACCAACGGAAAGTCGATTTGGTCGCCGCCGAACATCGCCTCGGGGCTGCTGTCGCTGCGAAGATCGACGATTCGAAATGGTATAAGAACAAGCGCTTCGCCAAAAAAGGCACGCCGCATTATGTGCTGTTCACCCGCCAACATCCCAGAGCGCATAAATGGGTAAAATCCTTTAACAAGGCGCTAAACAAGCTGCGTAAGAACGGCAGTCTCGCCGCATTGGTAAAGGCCTATTACGCACAGCAATAGGCCTTTGACGCTGGAGCTGTTCCCTTGACGTTTAGGCGACACCGGCCTCTGATAAGGCGGCGTCAACGGCGGAGCCTAACTTGTCGACGATCTCTTCTACATGGTTTTCATCGATGATGAAGGGCGGCGCCAATAGGATATGGTTGCCGCGTTTGCCATCCAGTGTTCCGCTGCCCGGATAACTCATCAATCCAAGGCCCATGGCGTGTTTCTTGATCGCCGCATGGATCTTCAGGGCGGGGTCCAGCGGTTCTTTCGTGCCACGGTCTGCGACCAACTCGATGCCGATGAAGAGGCCGCGCCCGCGAATTTCCCCAACATTGGGGTGATTGCCAAAACGGCTGCCCAGGCGATCCATCAGCTTGGCACCCTGTGTCCGGACATTCTCCAGAAGGTTTTCCTCTTCGATCACCTGTTGGACAGCCAATCCAGCCGCTGCGGCGGTTGGGTGGCACATATAGGTATGGCCATGCTGGAAGAAGCCCGACCCATTGGCGATGGTGTCATAGACCTCGGTCGTGCACATCATGGCGCCGATCGGCTGGTAGCCGGCGCCGAGCCCTTTCGCGGTTGCCAGGATATCCGGCACAACCCCATCTTGCTCGCAGGCGAAGAGCGTACCTGTCCGGCCCATACCGCACATGACCTCATCCAGGATCAGAAGAATTCCGTGCTTGTCGCAGATTTCCCGAATGTGCTTGAAGTAGCCTGGTGCCGGAACGACGACGCCTGACGTGGCGCCCACCACGGGCTCTGCCACAAAGCCGATAACCTTGTCGGCACCCAGTTCCTCGATTCGGGCTTCCAGTTCATTCGCGGCCCGCTGGCCATAGGCCTCTAGACTCTCATCATCCCGTTGCTCCCGATATGGATAGCAGGGGGAGATATGGGCAACATCGATCAGGATCGGTTCGAACTGTTCGCGCCGCCACATGTTGCCGCCGACGGCCAACCCCCCAAGGGTGTTGCCATGATAGCTCTGGCGTCGGGCGATAAAGTGCTGTCTCTCACCTTCGCCTTTCTCCCAGAAATATTGATGCGCCAGTTTCAGCGCAGCCTCGACCGCCTCTGATCCGCCGGAGACGAAGTATGAGTATTTCAGATCGCCGGGGGCTTTCTCCGCCAGGAAATCCGCGAGCTTCTCAACCGGGTCATTGGTGAAGAAGCCGGTATGGGCGAAGGGAATGGCATCCACCTGATCTTTGATCGCCTGAATGACTTTGGGATGCGAGTGACCCAGACAGCTGACAGCCGCCCCGCCGGAAGCATCCAGATAGCGTTTGCCGTCCGTATCCACGATATAGCAGCCATCACCTTTGGCAGCGGTTGGGGGGACTTTGCCACAGGCACGGTGGAAGACATTGGTCATGAGCGACACTCCCTTGAATGAATGGGCTGAGGTTACGCCCAACATCGCGCAAGAAAAAGGCCCATGAGCGAACTCACGGGCCTTTTTTGAAGATGATTTGGATGGAGTGCTTAGTGCTTCACATCCGACCAGACGCGCTTCTTGACGACGAACATGACGCCGGTGAAGAAGGCGAGGAAGAGCAGGACTTTGATGCCCATACCCTTACGCTGTTCCATGGCCGGCTCTGACACCCAGGTCAGGAAAACCGCAACATCATGGGCCATCTGGCTGGTCGTTGCCTTGGTACCATCCGCATACTCTACCAGATCGTCAGAAAGCGGTGGCGCCATCGAAATGGCATGACCGGGGAAGTAGGTGTTGAAGTGCTTGTCTTCCGGGATTTTAGCCCCTTCCGGTGCCTCTTCCTTATATCCAGTCAAAATGCCGTAGACGTAATCCGCACCGGAGGCGTATTCACGACCCTGAACCATTTTCAGGAAGTTGATCGGGATCGACCCTTGGCCCAGCGCACGTGCTTTAACCAGCAGCGAGAAATCCGGGGGATAGGCACCGCCATTGGAGGCCTTAGCCGCCTGTTTGTTCGGGAACGGCGCGGCGAAACGATCGGAAGGCTTCGCCGGACGGGTGAACATGTCCCCATCTTCATTCGGGCCGTCTTCGACCTCGAACTCTTTGGCATAGGCCTTTACCTGTTCCGGTGAGTAGCCGAGACCTTCCAGGTTGCGGTAGCTCATCAACTTCATTGAATGGCAGGCTTTGCAGACCTCGGTATAGACCTGCAGGCCACGCTGCAATTCTCCGCGATCAAAGCTGCCGAAGTATCCTGAGAAGGACCAGTCCTGTTGCGGCGGGTGGATGCCACCGCCCGCTGCGTCAGCGGATCCTGATCCACTGAGGAGCAGGCCAGCCCCGAGAACCGCAGCTGAGGCGAGGGAGAGGAGTGATTTCTTCATCGCGCTTACTCCGACTTCTGGGCCGCGGCGCCGGCGACACTGCCACCGCCTGCCTTGATAACAGGTTCCGAAATGCTCGCCGGGAGCGGCTTCGGATTTTCCATCCAACCGCATAGCGGCGTTACGATCAGCAGATGCACGAAGTACCAGGTGGTCGCGAGTTGCGAGATGATCAACGCGCTGCCTTCTGCAGGCTGCCCGCCGCACCAGCCGAGGACCACGACATCAATTGCAAACACGATCGTGAACCACTTGTACCAGGGACGATAGCGGCAGCTGCGTACCCGGGAGGTATCCAGCCACGGCAGCAGGGCCAGCAGGATGATCGAGGCGAACATCGCCAAGACACCAGCCAGCTTCGCCGTCATGACCCAGCCAATCGGCGTCCAGGCATACAGGAAGAAGTCTGCCGTGAAGGCCCGCAGGATCGCGTAGTAAGGCAGGAAGTACCATTCCGGCACGATATGCGCCGGCGTTACCAGCGGATCCGCTTCGACATAGTTGTCCGGGTGACCCATATAGTTGGGCGCGTAGAAGACAAAGAAGGCGAAGATGATCAGGAATACGCCAACCCCAAGGCTATCTTTGGCCGTGAAATACGGGTGGAACGGTACCGTGTCCTGTGGCCCTTTGGGATCGATCCCATAGGGATTGTTAGACTTGGTGATATGCAGCGCTACTACGTGCAATGCCACCACCGCGACGATCACGAAAGGCATCAGATAGTGCAGGGCAAAGAACCGGTTCAGCGTCGGGTTATCGACTGAGAAACCGCCCCAGAGCCAGGTCACGATCGCATCGCCGACGAGCGGAATTGCCGAGAACAGGTTGGTGATAACCGTCGCACCCCAGAAGCTCATCTGACCCCAGGGAAGGACGTAACCCATGAAGGCGGTTGCCATCATCAGCAACAAGATCACCACACCCAGGATCCACAGCAACTCACGCGGGGCCTTATAGGACCCGTAGTAAATCCCGCGATAAATGTGGATATAGACGACGATGAAGAACATCGACGCGCCGTTCATATGGATATAGCGCAAGAGCCAACCATAGTTGACGTCGCGCATGATCCGCTCAACCGAGTCGAAAGCATGGTCGACATGGGCCGTGTACTGCATCGCCAGCATGATCCCGGTGAGGATCATGACGATCAGCGCCACCATTGCCAGTGCCCCGAAGTTCCAGAAATAATTCAGGTTCCTCGGCATCGGAAACACGCCATATTCGGCATGCATGTAAGAGAAAACTGGGAGCCTATCATCAACCCAGCGAAGAACCGGGTTTTTCAGGCTAAGTTTTTCGTGACCGCTCATCGTGATCCACTCCTTAGCCGATTTGAATCAGAGTATCGGATTTGAACGTATAAGGCGGCACCGAGAGATTTCGCGGCGCCGGGCCCTTACGGATCCGACCGGATGTATCATAGTGGGAACCATGACAGGGGCAGAACCAGCCCCCGAATTCGCCCCGCTCATCGCCCGGCTTCTGGCCAAGCGGTACGCAGCCGAGATGGGTGCAGACACCAACCAGGACCAGCCATTCTTCCTTGCCGGACTGAACGCGATCCGCGTCGGCTTGAATGTCGGGAAGTGCTGCTGCGTCATCGGTTTGGGCTGCGGCAATTTCGTCAGCCGTCCGACGGCGAATGAACACGGGCTTGCCGCGCCATTTAACCGTCAGGTTTTGACCCACTTCGATCGCCGAAAGATCGACCTCAATCGATGCAAGCGCCAGCACATCCGCCGACGGGTTCATGCTATCGACCACCGGCCAGACGAACCCAACCGCGCCGACGCCACCAGTGGCGACTGCAAGGTAGTTCAGGAAGTCACGGCGGCTGGCCTTTTCATCATGGCCGGCGTCCACCGTTTGTTGCGCGTCCGACATTCTCATCCCCTCAACTGCCTAGGTGACCATGCGCGATACAGGCCTACCCAAGAAATGCGACGGCGCCGCCACGCTGCCCGGTGAAGTCTACCAGGTTGCATGTCGGCATTTAATCGGGAGTTTACGGTCTCATCCCCAGAATGGCGACCCGGTTTGCGACACCCTGCCGCAGGCCAAAGACACCATGATTGGAAGGCTTTATCGCACGCCGCTAAATTAGCGGGCCGTCCGCTGATCCGTTCCCCCATTCACCTTGCCCTCTATACTCCATGGACAGGCCATTGGAAAGCATCGATAAGACGGGAAAGCCACTTGAGCACGCGTGTCATTTACGAAGGACCTTGGGAACCATGAGGATCGCCCTTTACCAGCCTGATATTCCCCAGAATGCCGGGGCAATCTTACGCCTAGGTGCGTGTTTGGGGCTTCCGGTTGATATCATCGAGCCCTGCGGCTTCGTGTGGTCCGAATCGCGCATGCGGCGGGCCGGGATTGACTATCTCGACCATGTGACTGTGGTCCGCCATGCGGGGTGGCAGGCTTTTACCGCCAGTGTGGAAGGGCGTCTGATCCTATCGACGACGAAGGCGGCCCAGCCCTATACGAATTTTGAGTTCCAGGAGAGTGATACCCTGTTATTCGGGCAGGAAAGTGTAGGCGTGCCGGATTTCGTGCATGATTCGGTGGATGCCCGTATCCTGATCCCGATGCGAACCGGGATGCGCTCCATCAACCTGGCCATGTCCGCCGCCTTGATCACTGGTGAGGCATTTCGGCAGGTTGACGGATTCGCACAGCTTGTCTTGGATGGCAGCACTTCACTCAATTCCAGTTTGTGAGATTCTATATGAGCGCTCAGGAAAAGCCGCCGCAACATGCAACGCCTTTGCCGGATGCGGCTGAACAGGCAGTCCGCAAGGAAACAGCGGCTGCATGGTTCGCCTCGCTGCGCGATCAGATCTGTGCGGCGTTTGAGGCGATTGAGGATGACCTGCCCACCTCCCAGGCGCATAGCGATCTGACACCGGGGCGCTTCACCTACAAGGACTGGCAGCGGCCCGATGATGGCGGTGGCATGGGCGGTGGCGGCACTATGGGCATCCTGCGTGGTGGTCGGGTGTTCGAGAAAGTCGGCGTGAACATCTCGTTGGTCCATGGGAAGTTCTCCGAAAAATTCGCAAAAGAGATTCCCGGTGCGTTAGACAATGACGGGGTATTCTGGGCGAGTGGGATCTCGCTCGTCGCCCATATGCGCTCTCCCCTCGTGCCGGCAGTCCATATGAATACGCGGATGATCATGACCTCGCGATGTTGGTTCGGCGGTGGGACGGACCTCAATCCCATGTATCCGGTCGAAGAGGATACGAACGCCTTTCACGGCGCCTTGAAGGCCTGTTGCGATGCGCATGGGGCGGATTACTACGACCGCTTCAAGCCCTGGTGCGATGAGTATTTCTTCATCCCTCACCGTAGTGAGGCCCGGGGAGTCGGTGGAATTTTCTTCGATTATCTCGACACAGGTGATTGGGTCGCTGATCTCGACTTCGTGCAGTCGGTTGGGAAGACCTATCTGGACATTTACCCAAAGCTCGTCCGCCGCAACATGGCGCATCCCTGGACTGCGGAGCAGCGCGAATGGCAATTGGAAAAGCGTGGTCGCTACGCTGAATTCAACCTCGTCTACGACCGTGGCACCCGCTTTGGCTTGATGACCGGCGGCAACCCGGAAGCGGTGCTGATGTCACTCCCCCCGGAAGCCAAGTGGCCTTAAAGAGGCTCGGGGAAGAGAAACCCCCGTTATTTTGTCATAACGAGGCCAATACCTGCTCAATTCGCGACCGGAAGGCTCGATCATCAGGGCGGACTGTCGTGTCAAAGGCGTCAACCATCACACCTTCTGCGTCGATCAGATACTTATGGAAGTTCCATCGCGGCGCTTTTGAGGTGCCGAGGACCGCACGGGCCCATTGATAGAAGGGGTGGGCTTCTTTTCCACGCACGTTGACTTTCTCGCTCATGGGGAAGTCGATGCCGTAGGCGCCCTCGCAGAACGTTTTAATTTCCTCTGAAGTGCCCGGTTCTTGGCGTCCGAAATCATTGCTCGGAACACCCAGTACAACCAATCCTTTGTCGCGGTATTCCGACCACAGGGTCTGTAAGCCTTGATACTGATGGGTAAATCCACAAAAGGAAGCGGTGTTCACGATCAGGACGGCCTTACCGGCAAATTGCGATAAAGGCAGAGGACCTCCCTCAATCGCTGTGAACTCAAAATCATGCGCAGTGTCAACGTCTGGGGGAACTGGGGGCGGGTCAGATTGGGCAAAGGCACTGAACGCGCCCCCTATTGTCAGGATGGTGCCAAAGACGGGATAGAGAAGACGTTCGAACATGTGCTTCCTTACGTAAGCCGGACGGATCAGGATCAGTTTCCTTTGCGCAACCAATCCAGTGTATCATCGGTTGACCCAATTGGCTTGTACTCCGCGCCCAGCGGGGAATCCCATCCCAGCGCGTCTATGGCGGAGAAGACCGCGTTGTAGTCGACCTCTCCGTGGTCTGGCGTTCCCCGGTCAGGGACCGAAGCGAACTGGATATGACCAATGATCGGCATGCAGTCTTTCAAGCATGTCAGAACATCGCCTTCCGTACGACCGACATGATAGCAATCGAACATCAGTTTCAGGTTCGGCGCGTTCACGTCATTGATGATCTCGGCGGCATGGCTTGTATCCCGCAGGAAGTAGCCTGGCGCGTCATGCTGGTTTAGCGGTTCAATCAGCATGGTGAGACCCTGTTTGCCACCGGTTTCGCAGGCATAGGCAAGGTTGGTTCTGAAGGTCTTCTCTGCTGCCGGGCCGTCTGCGAAGCCTGCCATAACATGGATATTCTTCGTGCCTATCTTAATGGCATATCCGATGGCTTCATCGATGGCGGCACGCGCTTCTTCTTCCCGCCCTGGAATAGTGGATAGGCCGTTATCTCCGGCCTTAACGTCACCGCGCCTTGTGTTTAGCCCCAGCATGCTGAGACCCGTTTCCGTCAGCGCCGTCATTACCTCTTCCGGGGGAATGGCATAGGGCCAATGGCATTCGACAGCGTCAAAGTTGGCGGATTTCGCGGCACGGATTGCCTCTGGCAAGGGGCGGTCTGTCCAGAGGAAACCGAGATTGGCTGAAAATTTGGTCATGTATCCCACTCCACATCGAATTTTGTGACGACAGATCGGATCTGCTCTTCGGTCAATGCACGCGCCGGAATACCCCGCATTAGCATTGCGAGCCGGGCACTGTCTTCCAGTTCTTCCACCGCATTGCAGGCAGCTTCAACATCTTTGCCGGCGACGACAGGGCCATGGTTTGCCAGCATAACGGCGCTGCGTTTTCCTGCGAGACCACGCACTGCCTCTCCCATCGCGGGATCGCCGGGCAGGAAGAATGGCAACAGCTTTACCTTCCCCAGTTTCATGATCGCGTAGGGCGTTAAGGGGGGCAGGAAGTTATCCTCATCCGGATCGGGCATCATTGACCAGGCGACTGAATGGCAGGAATGAAGGTGCACGACCGCGCCCGCACTGCTGCGCGTGTCGTAAAATGCTGTATGCAGGGGCATTTCCTTGGTCGGCTTGTCACCGGAAATGAGGATGCCTTGCGCATCAAAACGGCTGAGACGTCCGGGATCGAGGCGACCGAAGCTGGTTCCTGTGGGGGAGACCAGCAGCCCTCCATCCTCCGTCCTGGCAGAGATATTGCCAGTGCTGCCATGGGTTAACCCCCGGTCAAAGAGTGATTTAGCCAACAGGCATATCTGTTCACGAAGGTCGGTTTCACTCATGCATCACCTGCGAGAAGCTTATCCGCCTTGGCGAAGAAGTCTTCCGCCCCGAAATTCCCCGACTTCAGCGCGACGACCAGATCCGGTCGGGCGCGTAGGGCTGGAACGCCGGGATCGATTTCCGGCCCGATCTCAAGCGTTCCAAGCTGCAAGCCTTCGACAATCGCCCCGGAAGTTTCTCCGCCAGCGGTAATTACCCGTGTTGCGCCGCCCGCAACAACCAGCCGCGCCACGTCGGCGAAGAAGGTTTCCAGTGCTTGGGCGGAGACGTCGCGGCCATAGTGGTCCTGGACCTTAGTAACTTCAGCCGGGTCAGCGGAACTATAGGCGAGGGGCAGGCCATCCGCGCCGAGCAACCAGTCTGCCATCTCATCGGCAGTAAGGCGTCCTTCGATAACCTCCGCCGCGACAATCTCTCTTGCCGGGTTATTGGCGGCATGATGGGCGACTTGGGCCCTTGTCGTGAGGGAACAGGAGCCGGAGAGAGCGACGGCTTTGCCGGCCTGACCAGTCCAGGGAACCTGCGAGGCGCTGCATCCGAAATTGGCGGGCAGCCCAAGTGCCACGCCGGAGCCGCCCGTGATAAGTGGTAACGCCTTCGCGGCCCGGCCAATCTCGATCAGATCTTCGTCACGGATAGCGTCGACGACGATATGGCGGTGGCCGGCCTGGTGCTGCGCATCAAGAGACTTTGTAATCTCAGCAGCCCCGGCGAAGACGTGTTGGGCTGGCACATGCCCGACAGAGTGCTTCGTTTGTGCCGCGAGCCAACGCCTGAGATCTGCATCCGTCATTGGCGTCAGCGGATGGTTCTGCATGCCGCATTCATTCAGCAGCTGATCCTTTACGAATAGATGCCCTTGATAAATGGAGCGCCCGGTTCCCGGAAACGCTGGGCAGACGATGATTTTATGGGCATCCAGTGCTTCCGCCAGCGCATCCGCGACGGGGCCGATATTGCCTTGCGGGGTTGAATCAAAGGTCGAGCAGTATTTGAAGAAGAATTGCTGGCACCCCTGTTGTTTCAACCAGTCGAGCGCGTCGAGAGACTGTTGAACAGCATCAGCGGGGTCGATGGAGCGGGACTTCAGGGCGACGACGCCCGCCTGGACATCTGCGCCTGCTGCTGAGTCCGGTATTCCGGTGTATTGAACCGTCCGCATCCCGCCCTTGGCCAAGGTGTTTGCCAGGTCGCTGGACCCAGTGAAGTCGTCTCCGATACATCCCAGTAGCATCATGCTTCTCCCGGCAAGGTAAGGCCCGCGTTCCGGGCATAGACTTTCGCCACTGCCGCATCGTCTTCGCGGCCCAACCCCATCCCGGCGGCGGCAAGATACTGCTGCAGTGCGGCGGCGGTGATCGGTGCGCTGAAGCTGGCAGACTTCGCGATATCGAGCACGATGCCGAGGTCCTTCGGCCAGATATTGACCTGGCTGTGGGGCGTATAGTCACCCGCCACGATATGGGGCGCGCGGTTTTCCAGCATCCAGCTCGTGCCGGCGCATTTACTGATGACCTCAACAAAAGCCTCGGGATCGACACCCTGGGTCATGCCAAATGTCAGAGCCTCGGCCATGGTGGCAATATGGACACCGGCCAAAAGCTGGTTCACGGCTTTCATTGCGGAGCCGGCGCCGGCGGCATCACCAAGCTCGAACACGGTCTCTGCCGTCGCATCCAGGACTGGGCGGGCAGCGGCGAAGGCTTCCGGTGACCCCGATGCCATGATGGAAAGCTGTCCGTTCTCTGCCTTAACCGAACCACCTGAGATCGGCGCGTCGAGGTAATGCACGCCCTGTGCGTTGCAACGACCTTCCATATCCCGGGCAAAGTCCGGTGGGACTGTTGCGCAAACCATTACGACAGCGCCTTTGCGCATCAAGGGAATAACGCCGTCTTCCCCAAACAGGACGTCTTCGGCTTGGGCAGCATTCAGAACCACAACAATGGCGGCATCCAAGTCCCCCGCGATCTCGCTGAGGGCACCTTTGGCACCCCCTTCGGCCTGGAATCGTTCGATTTGGGACGGGACGAAATCGAAGCCATGGGTGGTCTGACCAGCCCGCAGACAGGAGCGTGCTATGCCGTATCCCATGGACCCGAGACCAAAGACGGCGGTTCTTATCGAATTTGGCATGAATAAAACGACCTTGATACTGTTGAAATTGACAACTGGT
>SPJK01037471.1_pt1 | contig 12656 bp, 3 predicted proteins | sample 3741771 | NCBI WGS metagenome assembly SPJK01 (sample SAMN10925997, study PRJNA522277) | cold seep metagenome | isolation source: Elba SIP-enriched marine methane seep metagenome, extraction at timepoint T2 | place: Italy: coast of Elba, Mediterranean Sea | reverse complement strand
CAAGAACTCGCCATGGTTGTTTTGCATCGCACGCAATTCATCCAGCTCGGCATCATAACCATCTGCAATAACGCCTCCCTCTCTCAGCAAAATACTAGGCTCAGGTTTAATCGCCGCTTGCAAGCGCGTTAACAATGCAGCATCAATGTTGAGTGACTGGTTAATCGTTGCCAGCAAGCTTACTTCGGCCATTGGTGTTAATAATGCATCCAGCTGTGGCATCGCTTGCAAACTGTGCATCAAGCTGGATAAATCCCGTGGCCGCGCACTGCTTAACGCCACGCGTGCACTGATGCGCTCAATGTCGGCCATGTGTTTCAAGACAGCATGCAAGCCGTCATAAACGTCATCGATTTGCAATGCTCCCACCGCACGATGGCGTTGGCGCACTAAAGCCTGATCGCGCAGCGGTTCATGCAACCAGCGACGCAATAGCCGGGCACCCATGGCTGTTTTAGTGGTATTCAATAAGGCAAATAACGTTGGCGCGGCTTCGCCCTGCAGAGTTACATCAATTTCCAGATTGCGCCGAGTCGCTGCATCCAGCTGAATAAAGTCATGACTCTGCTCAACCGTAATTGCTTGGATATGTGGCAAAGCTGACTTTTGCGTATCTTTGACATACTGCAATAAAGCACCTGCTGCTGCGATGGCAGCTTGCAAGCCCGCACAACCAAAACCAGCCAGATCCTGAGTGGAAAAATGCTGAGTTAAGGTTTGTGTCGCAGCATCCAGATCAAACAACCATTCACTTAATGGTTTTTGCAGCGTTTTACTCGCGCTTAATGCCGCTGGCGAATAACCTTCTGGTTTGACAATTTCACTGGGATTAATACGTTCGATTTCTTGCGACAATAAGGCTGGCGCCACTTCATGCAAAACAAAGCTGCCTGCTGCCAGATTTAGCCGCGCCAAACCAACTAAATCACCAATTTGCGCAAGACTCAAGATTGGGTAATCTTTTGCATCATCGATCAGCGCACTATCCGTTAGTGTCCCAGGGGTAAGAATACGTGCCACTTGACGTTCAACTGGACCTTTACTCTTGGCAGGATCGCCAACCTGCTCGCAGATCACAACCGACTCGCCCATTTTGACCAATTTAGCCAAATATTGCTCAGCCGCATGATATGGCACACCAGCCATCTTAATTGGCTGGCCATTGCTACTGCCACGACTAGTGAGGTTAATACCAATCAAGCGTGATGCTTTTTCAGCATCCTCAAAAAACAGCTCATAAAAATCCCCCATGCGATAAAACAACAACATGTCAGGATACTGAGATTTCAACCCTAAGTACTGGCGCATCATCGGTGTATGTTTGGCAAGTTCGGCTGGTGTCATAGGCAGGCTTTAGGGAAATCAACACAGTATTAAAAGCGATTAAGAGTGTTGTTTATTGTAATTCTTAAAGCCTTATATCATACCAAATTAGCCCTAACTTATCAGCCTGTCTGCAATATAACCTTGTAGCCCATGCAAAATAAAAAGGCTGCCGAAGCAGCCTTTTTACCTTACCTGTGAAGTCAGTATTAATCAGTAATCAATTGATTGTTTGAGATTAAATTTTGAATCACTTGCAAGTCTGAAGCAGAACCACCGCTGGTTAAATCAACCCCATCGAGCTGAATAATCTGTGTGGTATTTTCGGTTACTGAATTAGTATCCAATTCGCCACCAGCATCATGCGCAAACTTACCTTCGGCACTGATGTGTACGGTAGTCTTATCACCATCTGTTTCAAAATGCAGATAGTTAGACAATGTTTCGGCATCGTTAGACTCTGCAATTAGCAGATCTTTGAGGTCAATCGTATCACTACCATTATTAAAGTCGGTAATAATATCAATGCTTGGACCATCGCTGGAAGCATCTGACAAGCTCCAACTAAAGGTATCGGCACCGACACCGCCAGTGAGAGTATCAGAGCCTGCTCCACCAGCAATATAATCATCTCCAGAGCCTGCATCAATCACATCATTGCCAGCACCACCTAACATTGTGTCATTTCCGTCCATGCCTTCCACAAGTTCACCCTGTGCAGTGCCTTCAAAGGTGTCTCCTTCATCGGTTGCAACAATGGTTGATTCAACCTCTTCGCTATCTTCAGCTTTTCCAAATCCAGGTGCAATATAATCAACTCTAATATTGTCAACTAAACCGCCTGTTGAATTGCTATCAGTGGCTTGTAGCTCAATCCGCATTGACTCACCTGTACCGGTGAAGCTAAATTCGTAGCTGTTAAAACCCACTTGGTTAGCAACGACCGTATCAATGACAACCCCATCCACTAACACATTAACCGCTGAGTCTGAGCCTTGATAGCCTGCTCTAGCTGAATATTCAAAAGATAAGGTGACAGGCTCCCCTTCCTCTGCTTTAATGGTTGTATATAAATTGCTCGCATCACCCTGACCGCGTTCCAATTCAAGCACGTTCCTGGTTTCTCCAGGAATACCGTACACACTCGCACTATTCACCTCTACTCGCCCACCTGCATTGTCAGTAGACCAACCGCCAGGTAAGCCTACACTCATGCCTTGGGCAAGAGCGTCCATATCCAATGTCACAGATTGATTAGCACCATTTTCATAACTAGTCATGAAACCAACATTAATATTATCAACTAAACCGCCCATTGAATTGCTATCGGCGGCTTGCAATTCAATACGCATCGGCTCCCCAGTACCGTTAAAAGTGAACTGGTAGTTTTCAAAACCAACACTATCAGCCTGTATGGTTTCAACAATAACACCATCGACCAACACATTGACTGTTGAGTCCGCACCTTCGTAGCCAGCTCTTGCCGAATAATCAAATGATAGGCTAACAGGTTCTCCTTCTGCCGCATTAATGGTTGTATATAAGTTGCTAGCATCGCCCTCATTACGCTCTAACTCTAGTACGGTTCTAGCTTCACCAGGAATGCCATATACACTAGTACTATTCACTTCAACGTGACCACCAGCATTATCGGTAGCCCAACCGCCAGTCAACCCGCTATTGCCATGCGCTAAACTACCAGCATCAAATGAAACATTCTGCTCCACCAATGCAGGCACACTTAACTGTGACTCCACTGGTACGGCCGCCGCGATGGTCAAATTAACAGAAGCTCGGTCTACTCCTCCTTTACCATCTGAAATAGAATAACTAAACGACGCTGGGCCTGCATACCCATCAAATGGGATAAAGGTAATATTCGTACCATCAAATTCAACTGAACCATTCACCGCATCAGCAACAGAAAGGCCTTCAAAGCTGTCGCCATCCGCATCTGTGTCATTGGCCAACAGTGTTGCAGGGTCAATCACAACAACCCCCGTTTTTTCGCCTTCAAGCGTATCGTCATTCGCTTCTGGCACTGAGTTTTCAGTCGTAGGGGGCTCAGTATTTGGTACCTCATCGACTAAAACAGGTGGTTCATCAGCAATGGCTGGCGCCACTGTCAGATTTACTGTCGCGGTATCATAGCCGCCATTTCCATCTGTCACTGTATACGTAAATGATGCCTCACCGATATAATCAGCGTCTGGGGTAAAGATTACATTACCGCCTTCTACAACCACGGTGCCGTTAACAGGATCCTGCACACTTACGCCTTGCAAGGGGTCCCCATCAGCATCAATATCGTTACCTAGCAAGGTTGCCGGATCAATCACAATCGCGTTGTCGCGCGTACCTTCCAATGCATCGTCTTGTGCCTCTGGCGCCGTATTCGGCTCTTCGAGCACTGGATCCCCGACCACTGACGGTTCGTCAGGCAATTCAGGTGTATCTATATCTGGCTGACCGTCTGGATACAATGGGTCTTCACTGACATAGATATTATCCAGCAAACCGCCAACACCATTGGTGTCTGCAGACTGAAACTCAATCCGCATTGGCTCACCCGTACCAGGGATTTCAAATGCAAAGTGTGTAAAGCCGACTTCCTGAGTATTAATGGTTTGATAAACTTCGCCATCAATCAGAATATGAACCGCAGAGTTTTCACCCTCAGTGACGCCTGCTCTTGCAGAGTAATCAAACTCCAGAGTTACTGACTCACCCTCTTCAGTACCCACATAGGTATAGAAGTTGCCTGCATCGTCGCCATAACGCTCAAGCTCTAATACATTGGTTGGTGTGCCACCGACACCATAAGCATCATGTGGGAACACCTCAATCACGCCACCTGGATTATCGGTATACCAACCTGCCGGTGGCGGATTATCAACACCTGGGGTGTAGTCATTAAAGTGCAGTGCACCTGCTTGTGGTGTATTGGTGTCAGGGGTATCAACCACAGGTGGGTCGCCTGCATCCGTTGAAACCATGCGCACTTTATCAATCGAGACACCAACATTATCAATTTCACCGCCACCTTTGAATTCTAGACGGTTGCCACCATCGCCTGCACCACCTTCTACAGTATAGGTATAACGCTCCATCACACCATCGGCTGGGTTGATTTCGGCAATCACTTCACCGCCCCAGATCACTGTTACCGTATTGTCGGCGCTGGTACCATCAGCATCCATTTGTGCATCACCGACGTCAAAGCTTAATTCGTAAGATTCACCCTCTTTTACGCCCTGGATTGTTTGCATGACATGGTTGTTCGAATGCAAACCACCCAAATCTAACCAGTTATTGCCATCTGTTGCATTCAAGCCTGCACGACCATCGTTGTGCACGTCGATCAGATAACCATCTTTATCAGTCCAGCCTGGGATCTGACCATCTGCAGCAGAGTAACCATAGCTTTCATTATCCATGCCTGTGGTATCTTCAAATGAGCCGTTAAAGATAAAGTTGCCATCATCGCCACCATTATTACCGCCATCATCCTGCGTAATCGTGATTGCTAATGCGCCACTTGGTGTAGACTCTTTGCCACCCGCATTGGTCACGGTATAAGTCACTGCATAATCACCGTCTGGCAAAGGTGAAGTGGGTGTTAACAAACCACCTTCGTAAGTTGCATCCACTTTTACACCATCGATGTAAAGACTCGGTGTGTTATCACCCGCATCCGCAATCGAGAAGCTTGGTGTTGTATCCGCTGTGATATCGTCTGTGTCGCTGACCCCTGTATCAGATGCCGCGATTAAATCTGGTGTATCACCAGGTGCCGCTGGTGTAGGCACGCCATCGACTTTTTCAATGGTAACGGTTGCCGTGTCTGCGCCGCCTTGACCATCAGCAATGGTATACGTAAAGGATGCTGGACCAACATAACCCGCATCAGGCGTGAACAGAATATTGCTACCATCGTATGTCACGCTGCCATGTTCGGCACCTTGCACACTGACACCGTGCAATGGATCACCATCCACATCGGTATCATTAGCCAACAAGGTTGCTGGATCAATCGTGACCACACCTTCTACATAGTCAGTAATCACATCGTCTTTAGCATCTGGGTTTGTGTTTTCTACTGACGTATCAAATGTCGTAATTGTCACACTGACAGGGTCACTGGCCTCTGAAGTATTACCCGCCAAATCAGTCAAACTGTAGCTAACAGTATATTGCCCTTCAGGCAGAGGCGCCGTGGGGGTTAAGGTATAGTTGACTGCGTCAAATGTCGCCTCTACTGGGTTTCCGTTGATGTATAACGTTGGCTGCGCATCGGCGACAGGATCAATGCTAAATGTTGGTGTTGCATCATCAGTGATGCCATCGTTATCATACTCACCCGTATCGCTCTCTTCGGTTAATTCAATATTGCCAACATCAGGGGCAGCGGTATCAATCACCACGGTTAATGGATCGCTCAACGGTGTTTCATTGCCCGCATCATCGGTCAGTTTATAGCTGATCGTATGGTCACCATCTGGCAATGCATCAACTGGGGTTAGTTGATTAGTTTGCGGGTTAAAGGTTGAAGCAACAGGCTCACCATCCACATACAATTGAGGGGTTAAGCCTTCTGGCGCATCGATTTCAAACGAAGGTTTATCGTTGCTGGTTACATCATCCTCATTACTCAAACCTGTGTCTGACTCTGGTGTCATGTCAGCTGGCGACACATCACCAATAATTTGGTCATCAATCTCAATATCCAACGCCTCACTCATTGGTGACTCTTGGCCCTGATCATTGCGTAACGTGTAAGTGATCGCTAACTCACCATTAGGCAAGGCCTGATCTGGCATTAACACACCTTTGTCTACATCGTATGTCGCCGGCACTTCCTGGCCATTCACATACAGCACAGGTGTATATTCACCCGGGTCTTGAATGGCAAACTCTGGTGTCGTATCACTGGTTAAGTCATCTGTATCGCTCACACCAGTATCAGTCTCTGCTGTCATGTCTGGTGCAGAATCTGGTGCAATAATGACTTCTCGGCCATCGACTAACAAATCCACTTGAGCGGTGTCTGTGCCGCCTTTGCCATCCACTACTGTATAGGTAAAAGAAGCCGGGCCCTGGTAGCCATCCATTGGAACAAAAGTCACTTCACCATTGGTTAATGATACCGTACCAAACTCAGCATCCTGCACACTCACAACCGTAAGTGTGTCGCCATCAGCATCGGTGTCGTTAGCAAGCAAAGCATCGACCGTGCAAACCAAAGTACCAACTGTTTGCGGCTCATACGCATCATCCACTGCATCCGGGTTTTGGTTTTCTGGGGTCGTATTAATTTCAATCGGCAAGGCTGGACTTGGCGCTGACTCATTACCTGCTGGGTCAGTCAGCGTATAAGTCACTTCATGCTGACCTTCGGCAACTGGATTCACTGGTGTTAAAGTCTCATTCACTGGCTCATAAACGGACGGCACTTCAACACCATCAATGTATAAAGTCGGTGTGTTCTCACCAATATCACCAATCTCAAAACTAGGTGTTGTATCAGCGGTGTAGTCATCGCTATCACTCAAACCGGTGTCTGTTTCTGGTGTCATGTCTGGGGCAACATCACCCGCATCAGGTGCAATCGTATCGATTTCGATTGGCAATGCAGGGCTTGGCGCTGACTCAACGCCATTGTCGATTAGACTATAAGTGATGTCATGATCACCTTCGCCCAGTGGCTCAAAAGGTGTTAATGTGCCTTCAGCTGCATCATAGTTAGCGAGTACTTTCTCACCATCCACATAAAGCTGTGGCAACAAGCCATCTGGTACAGTTACTGCAAAGCTAGGCGTAGTATCACTGGTTAAGTCATCACTATCACTAATGCCCGTATCAGTCTCTGCTGTCATGTCTGGGGCATAGGCAGGTTGATCTGGTTGCACAGTGCCATTCACTTGCAAGCTCACCGTTGCCGTATCCTCTGCACCATTTCCATCCGTAATCGTGTAGGTAAAAGAAGCATCACCCACATAGCCTTCCGCTGGGGTGAAGATAATATTACCCCCATCAAAAGCCACCGTACCATTCACAGCATCCTGCACGCTGACACCACTAATCGCATCGCCATCAGGATCGCTATCATTTGCCAAAAGGGTGGCAGGATCAATGGTGATTGCACCAATTGGCGCATCATAAACCACATCGTCCACGGCATCTGGCGCCTGATTTGGATTGGTATCAATCACAAATGGCAAGGCTGGGCTGGGTTGTGACTCATTGCCTGCTGGATCAGTCAGGGTATAACGCACCTCGTGATTACCATCAGGTAAAGCCTCTGTTGGCGTCAATGTATTGTTAGCTGGGTCAAACGTTGTAGCCACAGGGCTACCATCTACATAGAGTGTTGGTGTGTTCTCACCAATTTCACTAATCTCAAAACTAGGTGTTGTATCTGCAGTGTAGTCGTCACTATCACTCAAACCAGTGTCTGTTTCTGGCGTCATGTCTGGCGCATCACTTGGTGTTGCTGGCGCTGTCGTATCGATTTCTACTGGTAGTTTTGGGCTTTGTTCAGACTCAGCACCACTCGGTCCTGCTAAGGTATAGGAGACCTCATAAACACCATCAGGCGCTTCGTCAACAGGTGTCAGCGTTTTGTTGAATGGATCATATTGAGAAGGGACTTTAACACCATTAATATAAAGTGCTGGGGTAAGACCTTCCGGATTCTCAATCGCAAAGGTAGGTGTATTGTCCGCCGTTAAATCATCCGTGTCACTCACACCTGTATCCGATGTCGCTAACAAATCAGGCGCAGTATCGGGCGCATCTGGCTGAACGGTACCATCTACATTATTTAGTGTAACCGTTGCCGTATCTTGCGCGCCGTTTCCATCACCAATGGTATAAGTAAAGGATGCAGGGCCTTTGTAACCGACATCAGGGGTAAAGAGTATATTGCTACCATCAAACTCAACCGTACCATTTTGTGCACTTTGTACACTAACACCCGTTAAAGTATCGCCATCTGGGTCGCTATCATTTGATAACAGTGTCGCAGGATCAATGACAACAACACCTTTAGGCGCACTTTCAATCACGTCATCAACAGCATCAGGCGCTTGATTAGGGTCATCTTGTAAAATCGTTTCGATTTGGCTAAAGCTTAAGGTTGAACCATCTTTAAAGTGAACAGTACCCGCTTGCGCACCATCATCAGAGGCATCCGCCTGCGCATCAATGAATACTTCGCCTGCGCCACGTAAGTCCAAGGTGTCATTATCTTGGCTTTGATCAGGCCCATTGCCGCCGACGATGACATCACCATCGGCATCGGAGGCTTTATTCACGACAAAGGTGTCATCCCCGCCTTGACCATACTGTGTATCTGCTCCCTCACCACCCATAATGATGTCATTACCGCTAACCGGGCTTGGTACAGCAACCTCACCGATCACCTCGCCACCGGGTAAAGCTAAAGCAGTACCAACCACATTGGTTTGCAGTACAACATCATCAAAATCATAGCCGCCGTCATCTTCAAAATTCAGGCGAGCACTATCACCAGTAACATTGCTGGCACGAACAGCACCTCCATTGTCAGACCAGATCGTTGTACCGTTAGGTACGGTAATACCAACTTTAACGCTGTCTCCGGCTTCTAAATCCAGGTTAAAGGTACGTCCAACATTGGCGTCGTAGTTATCAGTTAAGGTCACAACAGTCACATTGCCTTCACTGTCTGTGACTTCGGCAAGCAAGGAGCCATTATATGCGCCTGCCTGGCTGACGATCTTGACGGTTAATTGGCCTGCACCTGTGTCTGCATCAGTGCCCTGATCACTGTCACCAAAAATAGTATCGTTACCACCTTCACCTTTGATAGTGTCATCACCCGCACCGCCAATGATGATATCAGCCTGATCAGTGACTTTGTCACCTTGTGCATCGGTATAGCCTAAAGCAATATCGTCATTGCTCTCCGTGCCATGTACGATGCCATCAGGACCAATATTTTCCACCACATCTACGTTCACAGTTGCTGTTGATGCCACGTGCGTTTGGGCGGAAGCCAACCCATAAATGGTCGCACCATCAGTCTCAACACCCGTCAGGATGATTTCACCCTTATCAATGTCAACATAATAAATTTCATCGCTAGCGGTCACGCCAGCAATTAAGCCTTCAGCAGTCAGTGAAATACCGTAGCTCTTACAGTCAGGCAAGTTATTCACAACCACATCAGTTTCTTTTGAGGCCAAATCATAAGAGACTAATTGATCATGATCAGTCGTAATATAAAGCTTGCCATCGGTATAAACCACATCACCTGCAGAACCTAATTTAGGGATATCTAGTACTGTGGCTTTTGCTGTATCCTGGTCAATTTCATAAATTTTATAATCAGACACGCCATACAATTTACCTTCTGCACCCGCCACCAGGCCATTAATATTATCGCAAGCCGTCTTGCCGATATAGTTCAGATCACCAGTGTCTTTATCAACGCTATAGAGTGTATGGCCATGTTCCATCACAAACAACTCGCCACCTTCGCCCATCGCAATGTCATGGAACACCTTAGGCGTATCAACAATGACATCTCTCTCTCCACTTTCAAGATCAAGCGTACCGATTCTACCGTGAGCGTCCGTGTAATAAGTGAGCGTATCACTCGGCACATTGTCAGTAACACTATACTCAAACTGTGCAGGGCCTACATAACCAGCATCCGGGGTAAACACAATCGCACCATTGACGAAAGCAACCGTGCCATTTTGCGCATTTTGTAACGAAACAATTGAAATAGCATCACCATCTGCGTCATAGTCATTCGCCAGTAATGAAGCCGGATCGATCACCAAAGGCGCGCCAGTTTCACCAGTTACGGCATCATCAATGGCCACAGGTGTTTGATTGATATCGACAATATTCAAGTTTACAGTCGCCTGATCAGTGCCACCATTGCCATAACTGATCGTATAGGTAAACACTGCAGGGCCTGAATAACCACCATCTGGGGTAAACGTGACGATGCCATTTTCCAAACTGACGGTACCGTTCGTTGCTCCCTGTACACTAACAACCTCTACTTCATCATAGTCTTTTGTGGTGCCTTTATTCCAGCAGCTCCAATTGCTCCAAAACCAATGACCTGAGCTGCTACTGGTCGTCGTGTAACCAGTCGTATCATTACTGAGTAAAGTGCTGACGTTGATCTGAATATGATTAGCTTCATCAACCGTTAAACTGTCATCTTTTGCCTCTGAGGCAATACTTGATTGATGGTTATAACCTGAAGATTTGTGATGATAAAAAATTGTCATTGTATTTTCCCGCGTATTCCTTATGTGTTCGGATGCGCAATAGTTGCTATATCAACAACCCTATCGGCAACTGGGAAAATATATTTAGGTTAATGACTGGTTGAAAAATGTTAAAGAGTATTTACTTGGACTGTTTAAATGGGCTACGCGCTTCCAATTCATTGACATAAGCGTGCATGCCAACTTCTTCACTTTGCAAGGCGGCTTTAATCGCATGAGAGAAGTCTGGATGCGCGATCAAATGAAATGAGCAAGTGGGTCTGGCGATAAAGCCACGGGACAACTTATGCTCACCCTGCGCACCACCTTCAAAAAAACGAATGTTTTCGGCAATACAAAAGGCTTGGGCCTGATAATAACAAAGCTCAAAATGAAGGTTGGATACATAGTGTGCCGCACCCCAGTAGCGTCCATACAAAGCCTCATCATCATAGATACAAAGCGAGCTCGCCACAGGCTCACCTTCTCGATAAGCCATAAACATCACAATGTTTTCTGGCATGCTTGCACCAATTTCTGTAAAAAATTCAAGGTTTAAATATGGAGATGAGTGGTGCTCAAGATAAGTCTGGGTGTAGCAACGGAAGAAAAACTCCCATTCCTCTGGCATGATATCCGCACCTTTGATCGTGCGGCACGAGACTCCTTGCGCGGCTACTTTTTTACGTTCCTGGCGAATTTTCTTTCGCTTTGATTGAGATAATGTCATCAAAAATGCATCAAAGCTTTCATAAGCATGATTCTCCCAGCGAAACTGCACACCATTTCGTCGTAGCCAGCCAGCGCTCTCCAGTACTTTTTGCGCATCTGAATCAGGAAAGTTAACATGCGCAGACGAAAGTTTTTGATCATAGACCAACTGTTTTAACCCCTGCTCCAACAGGCGACGGTCGCTGTCATTACCTGCCAGCAAACGAGCACTGGTAATCGGCGTAAAGGGAATGGCTGCAAGCAGCTTGGGGTAATAAGCCAGGCCATGACGCTCATGCGCATCCGCCCAGGACCAGTCAAAGACATACTCACCATAGGAATGGTATTTTAGATATAGCGGCACTGCGCCTAAGAGCTGGTCGCCAGATTTAAGTAGCATCGGGCAAGATTGCCAGCCAGTTTCACCGCCAACACAATGCGCGTGTTCTAAAGCGACGAGAAATGCGTGTTTCAGCAATGGTGTACTGCCAGCAAGTGCGTCCCATTGTGTGGCATCAACAGCCGCAATGCCGTCAACAATTTCGATTACTGGAGTCATTCATATTGATCAAAGTAGTCTCTTGATCAAAATCTTAACCACAGATAGATAAAAACACCAGTCTTGATGTTAGTAAGGCTAGTTTATATTGGAAGAAAAAGGAATTAGGTAGGGGAAGGTGAGTAGCTTATAAAGCCGATTTTGTACTTTCGTCGTTTGAAGCTTGTGTACTCTTGCGATCTGATTGTCTGACACTTTCTCCAATCAACCGGCGCATATTAACCGCATCCTGTGCAGCCCTGTGACGTTGAACCATACGGGTTTGTGCTGCTTGTAGCTCATGCAGTGCAATCAGTCCGTCATCATTCTGATCAACTGCACTAAAATGTCGGGCAATTTGAGGCAAGCTTTGCGTCGCTTCCTGACGGTTAATATGATTATCAAAATCAACGTCAGCTGCAAAAAATCGTTCTTTAATACTCTCACGCATCATGCGACGTCGGGCTTCAATTTGTGCATGGTCCTGATCGACTGTTCGCGCGTATTCATCCAAAGCGCGCCTTAGCATCAAACGCTTCTCTGGACTGAAGTTCAACTCGATGGTTTTTTCGAGTCCTTCGACATCATTATGGGGAATAGATTTGGGTGAGGATGCATTATCGGATAATACTAGATCTGAATTTAAATCGGTTGCACCAGAATTAAAGGCCAATACGAGCCCTATACTCACGGCAGTGAGTAAGCCCCCTCGAGTCATTTGTTTTGTTGTGCGTAACTTCAAGTAACTATCTCATCAATGGTGTCGATGACAATTATTTCAGCTTATAATGAACGAGCTTTGTAACTTGTTT
>SPJK01105961.1_pt1 | contig 12659 bp, 10 predicted proteins | sample 3741771 | NCBI WGS metagenome assembly SPJK01 (sample SAMN10925997, study PRJNA522277) | cold seep metagenome | isolation source: Elba SIP-enriched marine methane seep metagenome, extraction at timepoint T2 | place: Italy: coast of Elba, Mediterranean Sea | reverse complement strand
TGACCGATAAAATGATTATCGAACGCTACTCGCATGTCATGCATATCGTCTCCAATGTCACCGGGAAATTAGAATCCGGCCGTGATGCCTTTGATGTCTTAGCAGCAACTTTTCCGGCCGGTACGGTCAGCGGCGCACCAAAAATCCGCGCCATGGAAATCATTGACGAACTCGAACCGGTCAAGCGTGGTGTTTACTCCGGTGCTGTCGGCTATATTTCCTGGTCCGGCAATCTGGACACGGCGATAGCCATTCGCACTGCGGTGATCAAGGAAAACACCCTACATATTCAGGCTGGCGCGGGCATAGTCTACGATTCAATACCTAATAATGAATGGCAGGAAACCATGAATAAAGCACGTGCGATTTTTCGTGCAGTCAGCATTGCCGAGGCAGGCCTGGAAGGGGGAGAAAACGCATGAATATTGTCATGGTTGATAATTATGATTCATTCACCTATAACCTGGTGCAATATCTGGGCGAATTAGGCGCAAATGTGCAAGTGGTGCGCAATGACCAAGTCAGTGTCGATGATATCGCTAATATGGCGCCGGACAAAATTGTCATCTCTCCCGGTCCCTGTACTCCACATGAAGCCGGTATATCGGTAGCCAGCATTCTGAAATATGCCGGCAGCATTCCTATTTTAGGTGTCTGCCTTGGACATCAAAGTATCGGGGAAGCATTCGGCGGCAAAATTGTTCACGCCAAAAGCAATATGCATGGTAAAACTTCACCGGTTTTTCACAGCGGCCAGGGCGTATTCAATAATCTAAACAATCCTTTCATCGCCACTCGATATCATTCACTGGTGATTGATCAGGACAGCTTGCCGGACTGTTTGCAAATAACTGCCTGGACCGAAAATGAACAGGGCGAAATAGACGAAATCATGGGCGTACGACATAAGCAACTGGATGTCGAAGGCGTGCAGTTTCACCCGGAATCCATTTTAACTGAACACGGGCACGATATGCTGCGTAATTTTCTGGAACAATAACTATGGATATTCAAGCTGCACTACAACAGATTTTAGAGCGCGGGCATCTATCCGAATCTCAAATGCGTAGCGTCATGCAAACCATGATGAGCGGCGGCGCCACCCCGGCTCAAATTGGTGGCTTGCTGATAGCCTTACGCTGTAAAGGCGAAACCGTGGATGAGATCGCGGCTGCGGCACAGGTGATGCGGGAATTATCGACCAAGGTTGATGTTTCCGGCGAGCATATTATTGACACCTGCGGAACCGGAGGTGATGGAGCCAATACCTTCAATATATCCACTACCGTTGCGTTCGTTGTCGCTGCCGCCGGTGGCCGGGTAGCCAAGCACGGTAACCGTTCCGTATCCAGTTCTTCCGGCAGTGCCGATGTGCTGGAAGCCGCTGGTGTTAACTTAGATCTCGATGCCGCACAAGTGGCCGAATGCGTAAATCGCATTGGCGTTGGTTTTTTATTTGCGCCACGTTACCACGGCGCTATGAAACATGCTGTCGGCCCCCGTAAGGAAATGGGTGTACGTACCTTATTTAATTTGTTGGGCCCTTTATCAAATCCTGCTAGTGCGCCCAATCAATTGATTGGGGTTTTTTCCAGTCACTGGTTAAGACCTATCGCTGAAGTTTTAAAAAAATTAGGTAGCGACCATGTTTTAATCGTTAATGCCGAGGACGGGCTGGATGAAATCAGCATCGCTGCCGATACCCATATTGCTGAACTTAGACATGGTGAAATCAAGGAATACACCATTAACCCCGAACAGTTTGGCCTGAGCCGTAATGCTTTGACGGATCTGGCCGTTGATGGCGCACAACAAAGCCTGCAGATCGTCAATTCTGTATTGAATAATCAACCCGGACCTGCCCGAGATATCGTACTGTTAAATGCCGGTGCTGCTATTTACGCAGCCAATATTTGCGACAGCCTGAGCCAGGGTGTCGACAAAGCTATACAAGTCTTAGCTGACGGCAGCGCGGCGTTGAAATTAAAGCAACTCATTGAACTCAGCCAATCATTCCGTAAATCATAAATCTATCTGAATTACCATGACCGATACGCCTGATATTTTAAAAAAAATCCTTGCTACCAAAGCCGAAGAAATTAGCCATCGCAAGCAACGCATGCCGGAACTGAATTTACAGGAAATTGCCAGGGATATTGAAGCGCCACGTGGATTTTACCAGGCTTTAAAAGCCAAAGCGGAGACAAAAAAACCGGCGATCATTCCTGAAATCAAAAAAGCATCCCCCAGTACAGGCGTGATCCGGGAAGATTTCCAACCGGTACACATTGCACAAGATTATGCCATGAACGGCGCTACCTGCTTATCAGTGTTAACCGACAAACAATATTTTCAGGGCGCTGAAGTTTATCTGCAAAAAGCCCGTGAAAGTGCACCTTTGCCGGTGTTAAGAAAAGATTTCATGATAGATCCCTATCAAATTGTTGAATCCAGGGCTCTAGGTGCGGACTGCATATTATTGATTGTCGCAGCCTTAAGCGATACGCAAATGCAGGAACTTGCAGCAGCCACCCGTGAACAGTCAATGGATATTTTAGTTGAAGTGCATGATCAAAATGAGCTGGAACGTGCTTTAGAATTGAACAACCCCTTGTTAGGCATTAACAATCGTGATTTACGCAGCTTTGAAACTTCCTTGCAAACCACCTTAACCTTAAAGCAACACCTGCCTCCTGATTATTTACTGGTCACTGAAAGTGGTATCCATACACAGGATGATGTGCAGCTAATGCTGGATAACGATATTTATACTTTTTTAATCGGGGAAGCCTTCATGAAAGCACCATCACCTGGTGCAAAAATGCGTGAATTGTTCACAACATTATAGATTGCCGCCCATTATGATATTGCAACCGCTATAATCTTAGTTCAATGTTGTAATAGCTGGTTTAATCCTTACGGGCAAAGGAACCGCTTGATATTTTTAGTTTCTTTGCAGCGAGTATGTTATTTATGAGGTTCATCTATTATAATGATAACTGGTTAAATGCGTCTATACCACAGTTCGATCCACTGTTAATAATCCTGTCCATAGTCGCGGTCTGCGTCTCCAGTTTTTGCGCATTCCGCATCGTTGACCGTATGGAGCGGTCAGGATCTCAAGCCTGGCGTCTGATTTGGATGTTATCGGCTGCGACTATCCTTGGTCTTGGAATATGGAGTCAACAATGTTTGGCTTTACTGGCGTTAAGTTTACCATTCCCGATTCATTATAGCTTGCAATTAACCTTGTCGGTATTAGGCCTAACACTGTTATTCAATCTTCTGGTTTTTGGCTTATTAACCAAAGGTGGATACCATAGCGGCAAATCAATGCTTTGCGGTATTCTGTTTGGACTGGCTTTAATGATTTCAGTCACAGCCGGTATCGGTTCTTTACAAATCCAGGCTGATATTCTGTATCCTAACTCTGAATTCACTCTAGCTGCGATTATTGTTTCAAGCTTATCCGGCTATGCTTTTTTCATCCAATTTAAACCTCTGCAATCATCACCTGAGCCGCTATTGCCGACCCACATAAAAACAGCAAGCGCCTTAAGTACTGCTGCCTGTGCGGCTTTATACATACCACTTTCAGCCACCCGATTTGAATACAATGCACTAAAGCAGCTTTCAACTCAGGCCATTCATGTACAATTTTTGGCTTATTTAATCGCAGTGGCGCTTATTTCACTGGCATTTCTTTGCTTGCACACTTTATGGTCAATACGAAATCATCGAGCAAGTCTGGAAATAAAACAAAAAGATGAAGCTCTGAGAATTGCTGAAACGGTTTTTCAAGCTCATGATGCAATCATTATTACCGACCAATCGACCCGGATTATCAGTGTAAATCCTGCCTTTTCCACCATTACCGGGTTTACCGAGCAGGAGGCGATAGGTAGAACGCCAAAGTTGATACAGTCCGGTAAGCATAATAAGTTATTTTTCAAAGAATTATGGGAGGCTTTATTACATGATCAAAGCTGGTGCGGTGAAATATGGAATAAACGCAAAGACGGTGACTTGTTTCCTTGCTGGCAAACCATTTCCACGGTCAAAAATGCACTTGGAGAAATCACTCATTATGTTTCATTTTTTTCCGACATTTCAAAATTTAAAGAAAATGAACAAGCGATTGAACGTCTCGCATTTTACGACCCGTTAACCGACTTGCCGAACCGGCGCTTATTAGAAGACCATTTAGCTCATGAATTTCAAACCGCCAAGCGCTATCACCGCTATGGGGCATTATTATTTCTGGATCTGGACCGGTTTAAACTGATTAATGACTCTCTAGGACATTCTGTAGGCGATGAAATCTTAAAAATGACTGCTAAACGCCTGCAGAATATATTACGTCAAAGCGATATTCCGGTTCGACTCGGTGGCGATGAATATATTGTCTTGATTCCAGCGCAAAATAAGAAATTAAAAGAGATGGCCTCCCAAGCACAATCAGTTGCAGAAAAAATCATCAAAGCGATCAACGAACCCTATATGATTGATGAACAGGAACTGTTCTTATCCACTAGTATCGGAATATCACAATTTTCCGGGAATGAAGAAAGCCCGGAAATCATTATGAAGCAAGCCGATACGGCAATGTATCAAGCCAAAGAAGCAGGTCGCAATACCTTTCGATTTTATAAAGACAGTATGCAAAAGCAGGCTGATTTTAGGTTGCAATTGGAAAAAAACCTGCGCCAGGCTTGTTTTAACGAAGAATTGGATTTACATTATCAGGCACAGCTATCCAGCCATAGGGAAATAATCGGTGCCGAAGCACTGGTGCGTTGGCAACATCCTGAACTGGGCATGATTCCTCCAGCAGATTTTATCCCGATTGCCGAAGAAACCGGTTTAATTGTGGATATCGGTGCTTGGGTTCTAAAAACTGTATGCGAAAAAATACAGGCTCTGGATCTGCAAGGAATAAATATACCGCATGTAGCCGTCAATATCAGCCTTAGACAGTTTCATCAAGCGAACTTTTCCTCTATGGTCAAAGACACGGTGGCCAATGCCGGTATTCAACCGGAACGGGTTCTATTGGAAATTACTGAAAGTGTATTTTTAAAAAACGTCGAGGATACCGTGGCGATTATGGAAGACCTCAAAGCAAGTGGCTTTCGTTTTTCCATTGATGATTTTGGAACCGGCTATGCCTCATTAAGCTTTCTCAAACGCTTGCCGTTTGATCAATTAAAAATTGATCAATCCTTTATACGCGATTTAATGCATGATTCTGACCATGCTTCAAGCGCAATCGTCAGAGCTATTATCGCCATGGCGCAGAGTATGGGATTGAATTTAATTGCGGAGGGCGTGGAAACTGAACAGCAATTGGCCTTTTTAAATCATTATGGCTGTTATTGCTATCAAGGTTACCATTTCAGCAGGCCTTTATCTTTCCAGTCATTTCAAGCATTTTGCCAAGAACACCCTGTTTCGTCCGAACATCAGGCCTCGGAATAATTCTAAAAAATAATTTTCCACGGCTTGTAATACAAGCGCATGCTATATAAACCCGCATTCAAACGATTTTTTATGGATAATTCCTGCCGTAAAATATTTCCGAAATTTCTTTAAAAAGCCTATCTTCAACCAGCTTGCGTTGGTTAATATTGAGACTACTTTGCTTTTGGAATAAATAACTTTCCAGATTAAAATCATTCAACCGCATTTTAGTATGAAAGATATTTTCCTGATATACATTAACATCAATCATTTGATATTTCTGCTGTGTATCCTCCGCAATATATTCTTGGATCGAGGTCATATCATGATCTATAAAATGTTTTTTGCCAGTAACATCACGGGTAAAGCCGCGAACCCTATAATCCATTATGGCGATATCCGATTCAAAACTATGGATGAGATAATTTAGCGCCTTTAGCGGCGAAATACGACCACAAGTCGAGACATCGATATCAGCTCTAAAGGTGCTAATATTAGTATCAGGGTGGCTTTCAGGATAAGTATGCACGGTGATATGACTTTTGTCCAAATGCGCAACCACTGCATCAGGTAATGGACCCGGTGTCTGTGTATTCATGCCTTGAGGAATAATGGCTTCCTCTGCGACCAACATAGTAACACTGGCCCCTTGAGGTTCATAATCCTGATGTGCGATATTTAAAATCTGTGCACCGATTATGTCACTGACATCTTTTAAAATTTTGGTCAGCCGTTGCGCATTATAGGCTTCATCAATATATTCTATATAACTCTGTTGCTGATCGGAGGGGGTATAGCAAATATCGTATAAATTAAAACTTAAGGTTTTGGTAAGATTGTTAAACCCATGTAATTGCAGCTTACTCATTAATCAAAAAAGCGTATTTAATCGCAATTAATCAACTCAAAATCATGACTGATTTCCACTGCTTTACCCAGCATAATGGAAGCTGAACAATATTTTTCAGCTGATAACTGCACTGCGCGTTTAACTACTGATTCTTTCAGATTACGTCCGGTAACAATAAAATGTAAATGGATATGGCTAAATACCTTCGGTACCGTATCGACTCGTTCTGCAGTGATTTCAGTCTGACAATCAACAATATCGTTGCGGCCTTTTTGTAAAATTTGCAAAACATCAAATGAGGAACAGCTACCCACACCTAATAATAATAATTCCATCGGGCGTATACCCATGTTTCGGCCACCATGTTCCGGAGGGCCATCAATGACCACTGCATGACCGCTACCACTCTCGCCAACGAACATCACTTCATCAACCCATTTAATTTTTGCGCGCATCTTTCTTGCCAATTTGTAAAATGTAATATAGATTATCACAAATAACTTAGTAAACCCGCTATAGTTATCCTAATAAAAATTAATTTAACGTGGATTAATCAGACACGATTTCGGTTTTGTAGCATTTTTAAAAAACCTTAGCATTAAAGTTAAGTGGGCACTTTTTTAAAACAGCGCACCTCAGGTTGATGTTCAACAGAAACCGATCCATCTGATTTTCCAGATTGTAGCTACTAAAGCACCAGTATATTTGGGCCAACATGCATTGAAAATGGGGTAGATTATGGATACCGAGGCATCATTGCAACAATTATTACAACTATGTCACAAAAAAACCTATCCGAATAAATCGGTGGTATTGCGACCCGGCGACCCGGGTGATAGATTGTTTTATATCGTAGAGGGATCAGTTAGCGTTTCGGTTGAAGATGAAAGCGGCCATGAACTTATTTTAACTTATCTCAACAAAGGCGATTTCATCGGCGAGATCGGGGTTTTTAAAGAACCTGAAATACGAAAAGTCATGGTGAAAACCCGTTCGCAGTGCATACTGGCCGAAATTTCCTATGATCGTTTGTACTACGCATTAGACCACGAGTTATCAGATCAGGCCGCAGGATTGCTGATGCTATTTGGTAACCAGTTAGCATCAAGGTTGTTAATTACCAGTCGTAAATTTTTTGATCTGGCTTTTATGGATGTGGAAGGACGAGTCGCCCGAACCTTGCTGGATTTAAGCAAAGAACCGGATGCCATGACCCACCCGGATGGCATGCAACTGCATATTACCCGTCAGGAAATTGCACGGATTGTCGGTTGTACCCGGGAAATGGTCGGCAGAGTTTTGAAAGAATTGGAATACAAACAGCTCATTGAAGCGCATGGCAAGACAATTGTGGTTTATGGTACGCGTTAACTTGGTGTTGTCTATCAAATAAACGTGTGTTCGTGCTCATCCCCCAAGGTAACGATAGTATCGTAAGCTGTAGTCGACATAAGCACTTTTGCATCAGTGCTCAAATTATTCAGCAAATCGGTAATATCGTTGCCTATTAAAGCTTCAGAACCCATACAAACATCTTCATTTTCCCAGTCTAGTAAACTACTGTTATTTTCAATGTTCAGTAATCTGTTTTTCACATAATTTATCATTTTCTTTGCTCAATTATTAAATTCAAAACCATTATGTGAAAGGTTTGTTAAAGTTTTGTGAAAATTCATAATCCTGGAAACCATGGGTAAATAATTATTCCAGGATCATATAATCAATCATTATCAAAACAGTAAGACTCGTTTCAATCAGCCTATCCAGGCTTCTTCAAATCCGCCCTATACGCATTTATGACTAATAATTTAAAAATATCGATCGAAGATTTGAAGTTTTCGGTCGAACTCGGCGATATCGATTTTAATCGGGCTCCACAGACAACCGAATATAGCCTGCTTGGTCAGGAACGAGCAATACAAGCATTACAGTTCGGCATTGCAATGGCTCATCCCGGATATAACATCTATGTCATGGGCGAAACCGGAACCGGTAAATTATCACTAGTTCAACAGCAACTACAACGCGGCACTGAAAACAAGGAAGTAGTCTGTCCTTATGCTTACGTCAACAATTTTAAAGCGATAAAAGAACCCAAAGTCATTAAACTGCCACACGGACAAGAGCAGACCATCAATTTTGAAATTGAAATACTTTTGGACGATATCCTTAGCACAGTGCCCGCTGCTTTTGAAAGTCCATCCTATCAACAACAACAAAATATCCTGGAACAACATTTTGACCGGCTTTATACTCAAGCATTAGCTGAAGTGGAAAAAACCGCTGCAACGAATCAAATTGCTTTGTTCAGAGACAACAACGGCATCACATTTAGCCCGGTTAAAGATGGCGGGGTATTGGATGAAGATACATTTGCCTCATTGTCGCAACAGGAACGGGATCGCTTTCATCAACAGGTCTCCAAGCTGCAAGAACAACTATCCGAGCAATTACTACACTTACCGCAGTGGCGTCGTGAAACTTCGGAAAAACTGCAGCAACTTAACATCGATACGTTAAACAACGCCATAACCCCTTTATTTGAAATCCTGCTACAGCGCTATTGCGAATGTCAACCGCTGATTGCTTATCTCAAAGACATGCAGCAGGACCTGGTCCGGTTCACCTTAAAGGATTTATTGTTACAGGAATCCGGTATCGATATATCGGAACTTAAAGATAAAAGGGACCGTTTAATCGCCCGTTATTTACCCAACATAGTGATTCATAGTCACCCGGAAACCCAGAAACCAAGCATTTATGAAGCCCACCCTACCTTACAAAATATCTTCGGGCGTATTGAATACAGTCATGATCAGGGTTTATTAAGCAGCAGTAACAGAGATATCCTCCCCGGCTCCCTGCACCGTGCTAACGGCGGCTACTTGATACTCGATGCTGTAAAATTATTGGAACAGCCTGAAGTCTGGGAAGCGCTAAAAAGGGCGGTTAAATCAGCTACTTTCACCATAGAGCAAGGTTCAGACATACAGGATGCCTCACTTTCCAGTCTGAAACCGGACCGGATACCCCTGAGCATTAAAGTCATACTGATCGGTTCAAGGGATATCTATTATTTATTACAGGAGGCGGATAATGAATTTGATGAAATGTTTAGGGTACTCGCCGATTTTGATGACTATTTTTATTGTAATTCCGAACATCTACAAAATTTTGCACAATTAACCGTACGCCATTACCGCAAACTTGCTGATAAACCCATGGACCACTCAGCCATAATTGAGTTGATCAAACACAGCACACGCCTTGCGGAACACCAACAACGTCTGTCTGCCCGAGTTAACGAAACTCTGGAAATCATTACTGAAGCGGAATATTACCGGAACCAATCCCAAGCCGACAGTCTCCAGCACAGCCATGTAAAGGCAGCCCTGACCGCCAGAGAGCAACGTAGCGGAAGAATTGCGCAAACGCTGTTAGATGAAATGCTGGACGGTACGATACTGATTGAATGCACCGGAACAGCAGTGGGAAAAGTCAATGGCCTAACGGTACTGGATGTTGGTGACAGTAGTTCCGGCGCGCCAACAAGAATTACTGCAACCGTGCACCCGGGCTCCAAAGGCGTTGTTGATATTGAAAGGGAAGCTGACCTTGGCCAGTCCATACATTCCAAGGGTGTGCTAATTTTAACCGGCTATTTAGGCCACTGTTATGCCCAACATTTTCCTTTTTCATTCTCAGCCAGTATAGCCATCGAACAATCCTACGGTTATATCGATGGGGATAGTGCTTCCTTAGCGGAATTATGCGCTCTGATTTCAGCGCTCACGGAAATACCTTTAAAACAAAACCTGGCTCTGACCGGCTCCATTAATCAATATGGAGAAGTTCAAGCCATTGGTGGGGTTAATGAGAAAATAGAAGGCTTTTTCAGCCTCTGCCAGGCTCGGCAATTAACCGGAGACCAAGGCGTAATTATTCCGGATGCAAACCGGCAAAACCTGATTTTAAACGATGCCGTGCTGGAAGCTATAGCTCAACAACGTTTCTCAATTTATGCAGTGGAACATGTCGATCAGGCTTTATCATTAATGACCGGAATGGAAATCGGCATCAGCAATGAAAAGGACGAGTATCCCGAACACAGCCTAAACCACCGAATTATCAGCCGTTTAAAACAGATTACCGACATATCCTCAGAAAAAGAGGAGCATGAGCATTCAGAACAGGATCAGGACCAGGAAAAATCCGAAAATAACAATGCATAGAATGACGCATACTCTGTGTGCTACTGAACTGATTATTCTAGGATCATTCGTTTAAAGTATTGTGGTTCTGCCAAGGCCGCCAGATGAATTTCTGCATTATAGTAATCGGTTTCCAGGGCCTCAGGGTTGATCGCCTGTTCCCGAAAGGCTGGGATAGCGCTTTTACCGGCCATAGTCAGACTCCACCAGCCGGATGGATAAATGCATTGAGGAAAAAACAAAGTTTTCAACTGTTCAAACCCGGCTGCGCTCATGGCCTGACGCATATCGCTTAAAATATCAAGATGCAATAAGGGTGATTCGCTTTGCTGTATCAGCAATCCATCTTTGTTTAGACATTTTAAGCATTCCTTATAAAAACCGACATTGAACAAACCCTCAGCCGGACCGACCGGATCGGTGCTATCGATGATAATGATGTCCACACTCTCAGCAGGCGCTTCTTTGACCCATTCTATGCCATCAATAAATTTTAATTCTGCGCGCGGGTCTTCATTAGATTCGCATAATTCCGGAAAATATAATTCCGACAGGCGCGTCACCCGCTCATCAATATCGATTTGTATTGCTTGCGTCACTGTTGTATGTTTTAACACCTCACGTAAAGTGCCACAGTCACCGCCACCTATAATCCAAACGGTTTTCGGATCTGGATGAGTAAACAATACCGGATGGCTGATCATCTCATGATAAAAAAAGTTATCGCGACTACTAACCATGGTACAGCCGTCAATAACCATCAAATGACCAAAACTTTCGGTATCATAAATGGCTATGGTTTGATAAGGAGACTGTTCCTCATGCAATTTTTTTTTGATTTGTAATGAAAAAGCGGTGTGGGTACCGGCATGTTCTTCGGTAAACCAGTCAGGGTCAACTTTCATTGCATTCACATATGGAAAATTAGCTAAATAAACCGGTATTATAGTCACTATTTTAACTGGCTTGGTTGTTGATTTAGCAGTACCGGATATCTGTTGATAGCGATGCAAAAACGGTGTTGTGTTATCAACGTTAAACGGCCGAAAAACTATGATTGATTACATGACCACTAAACATCCTTTGCAACAATGCCGTGAAATCTATGCCATTAAATACTGGTCAGCAGAATATTTTGATATCAATAATCAAGGGCATGTTTCGGTCAGACCGAATCTGAACCGCAATTACAATATTGACTTATACACACTGGCCGAATCCTTATCCGATCACGATCTGTCATTTCCTGTACTGGTCCGGTTCATCGATATACTTCAAGACCGGGTGCGCGCGCTAAAGGAGGCATTTACTGAAGCGTGTGCAAAGCACCAATATCAAGGCATCTACACACCCGTTTATCCAATCAAGGTCAACCAGCAGAACACCGTAATTGAAGGTATCTTAAAAACCGGACAAGTGGGTCTGGAAGCCGGCAGCAAGGCTGAATTGCTGGCTATACTCGGTATGCCGGTGCAACATCCGGTGATCTGCAATGGCTATAAGGACAAAGCTTATATCCGCTGCGCATTAATCGGATTAGCAATGGGCATGGATGTCACATTGGTAATAGAAAAGCCCTTGGAACTAGATATCATTATTGAGCAAGCACGATCCTTGCAGATTCAACCACAATTGGGCGTCAGGCTCCGCTTATCCAGCATCAGTGCTGGTAATTGGCAAAACAGTGGCGGCGAAAAAGCTAAATTCGGCTTGCAAGCCGGTCAGTTGCTACTATTAATCAAGCGACTGCAGCAGGTCAATATGCTGGATTGTTTAAATCTGATGCATTTTCATGTTGGTTCACAGGTTGCCAATATTCACGATATTAAAACCGCATTACAGGAAGCAGCTCGGTTTTATGCCGAATTACACCACATGGGCGCAGCCATTCAGCGGGTCGATGTCGGCGGCGGATTGGGAGTCGACTATGATGGCAGTCAATCCAGAGCGGCTTGCTCAATGAATTATAATCTCTGTGAATATGCAGATAATATTGTTGTCGCTTTCGCTAAAGTCTGCCACCAAAACCAATTATCACACCCCGACATCATAACCGAATCAGGCCGAGCCATGACTGCGCATCATGCTGTACTGATCAGTAATGTTATCGATATCGAAAAAACTGCTATTCCTAATGC
>SPJK01105764.1_pt1 | contig 12665 bp, 10 predicted proteins | sample 3741771 | NCBI WGS metagenome assembly SPJK01 (sample SAMN10925997, study PRJNA522277) | cold seep metagenome | isolation source: Elba SIP-enriched marine methane seep metagenome, extraction at timepoint T2 | place: Italy: coast of Elba, Mediterranean Sea | reverse complement strand
TACACCGGCCGGGTCTACATGGGCTCCTCCAAAGTCGTCGACTACGCTTTGGGCTCCGGCTTGGTCCTTCCTGAATGCGTGCACGGCGGTCCAGGTCGAGCTGGTGGCGGAGAAGAGTTGGGCGGCGTTCGTGGCGTGAAGCACTTCATGCAGCGCACCGCTGTCCAAGGTGCCCGCCCCTTGGTAGAGCGCTTCACCGGCACCAAAGCCTAACTTCGCCTTTCCTCAAGGCCCAAACAGTGCTGCACCGGGTCCACCTCAGCCCGAAGGCTTTGCTTTTGACCCCGCAGTTGCGGAAGCACACGAGTTCTCGCCAAAACCGGGTGAAATCCTAGCTTTCGATACCCTTTTTGTCCCTCAAGTCGCTTCTTGTGCTACACCTGCATACATGAAGCTCGGCTTCAAACCAGGCTCTGCTTTTGTTTCGGGGATTTCGTACGAAAGCTCCAATCTGAAAGCACTCAAAGCCTCTAAACCCGAGACGGTGGTCCGGATTGATATGCCCAAGCTGGACTCCGAGGTGCTGCCAACCTTCAGCCACAATATTTTTCATTTGGGTTCTTGTGGCTTAGGCGCGGAGTCGGGTTTTGGGCGGAAATCTATCTACGGCTTCTGCGCAGGCTTAGCTCTGACTCTCTCCGGCTGCTCCACCACCGGTGGGAATATGCCCACCAAACTCTCTTCTGGCTTAGTTGAGGACCATCCAATAGTTAACGAACTTAGCGTTGAGACCAAAGGGACCCCAGCAGCCACGGTTCAAGGTGCCTTATTTCTTATTAGCCAGCATCAAGAGAACTATAAAGAAGATAGTTCCTGGTTCAATCTTGACGCCAACCATCCCCTTCCCGCCAACGTGGAACTCAAAGGGATGGAGGGTAAATCGAAGTGTAATCTATTTGCTCAGCAGGCTATCTATCTAGGCGGCTTTGAGCCAGCTCGCTACGGCAATCAGGCTATCGGCGAGTATGCCAATGCCAACCAAATCTGGAAGTGGGGCAGCGCCGCGATCGAGCAATTTGGCAATCCTGAGCGCTTCAAAACTATCGCAGAGGCCCCTTTGAATGACTTGAGTCGCAAAGAACGCCTCGAAGCGATCATCGAAGTATTAAAGCAAGCTGCTCCGGGTGACTTATTATTGGTCGACCATGGACCCAAAGAAAACGGCGAGGCCGTGGTTAACCGGGGGCATGCTCGAGTGGTGCTTAAGAACCATTATCCCAGCGGACAGAACTTAATCGAGGTCGGTCACGCCACCGATTTTTATGGCGCGGTAGTAGAGCGAGAACGGCCCGAAGAACTATTATCTGAGCATCATATCTGGATTCTGCGTCCTAGTGCTCCCATCGAAGACCCAGCAGTTATCCATCCTGAGCAGCTTCAAAAAGAAGAAAAGCCGATCGATGTTTAGTTAACTTATGCGGCTTTGCCCGTTGGCAATCGAGTTCATAAGATTGTTAGTGGTGGAGGAGAGAGTAGAGATCTCCTTCTGCATGCGATCGATGTTAGTGAAAGATGATGAGGCGATTTCTTCAGCGGTTTGAGAGATAGTACGGACCACGCGGCTTTCTGAGTCCACCTCGGTGGCGGTTCGTGCCAACTCAGCGCTAGCGGTAGCCTGTTGTGCCGCGGCCACCGAAGTCTCCTCTGCGAGTTGGTTAATATCTTTCATGGAGTTGATAAGATCTCTCACCACGCTAGATACATTGCCTACTGCATTATTGAGGTCTTCCGTCATGTGCTCGATACTATCTGCAGCTTGAGCTGCTACGTCGGCGAGGGCCTTCACCTCGTTGGCAACCACCCCAAAACCTTTGCCATGCTCTCCCACCCGAGCCGCCTCGATGGACGCATTGAGAGCGAGAAGACGAGTCTGAGAAGCTACCGCAGATACTTCTTTGATAGATTTGGATATGCTCTGAGTATGGGAGTTGAGCACGTCTACTCGCCGATTCGCTTCTTCGGTTGTTTTGACCCCTGAGATAGATGCCCGTGCTGAGCTGGAGGCAATGCGCTGCATTTCCTGAACTGAGGCGACTAACTCGGTGGCGATACTAGCGCTTGAGCTTGAGCATTCGGAAAGCCGGGTGCTTGCTTCAAGTAGCTCCTGGGAGTTACTGCGGGAGTTATCAGTGATAGATCCCAAACCACGGCTAATATCAGAAAGCTCCCCGGAGGTCTGTTGAATGGTTTCAACTCCCTGATCAGCCACACCCACTAAGTCTTTTAGCCCCGCCACTAAGTTCTCGCGTTCTTCTTCAGCGATGCGATCTAGATCCTTAGACCAGCAGGTGAGGGCGGCAACAGTCTCCTGAGCAGCTTGGTGAAAGGCTTCGGTGTCTTCTAATAGTTGATGGGGTTCTATCTCCAGCTCAAGGTCAAATGAGCTGAGTTCATTGAGCAAGACGAGCTGTTTCTCTGCGGCTTCCAGAATACGGTTGGTACCAGCTCTAGGGGCCTTTACATACTGTACGGGGTCGAGGCTCACCTTAATAGGGCCCCCGTAGGCTAGCGAACGTGCAGTCTCCTCCAGCAAGACGCGTTGCTTGTCTGGTGAGGTATCTTCACCAAGGCTTTTGGCAAAGCGAAGCTTGCAGACCACCTGGTTGAGCATACGTTGGCGACCCGCAACATCCACTAGTTGTGAATTGGCGGCGGGGGATAGATGGGCTGGAGGTACGAAGCTAGACATCTTAGATTCCTGCTATTTCTTGGCTAAAACTATGCGGCCCGATTTTGGGGAGGCGGTTGTTGGTCACGGTCGATAGATACGACTTCAGCCTTCGTCGTAGCAGGCCGGATGAACAGCGTGCTAACTAGGGCCAGAACGACCACCGCCAGCAGAGGGACGAGATTGGCCACTATGTTCTGAGGCATCCAAGACTCGGCCCATAGCCCCGCTACAGGGAGATAGAAGCCTGCTAAGCCGCCCAGGGCGCCGACCATGCCCCCGACACCTCCGACGGATTGAGGAAACTCATCGGGGATGGCTTTTAGGGTTGCAGACATTGCAAAGCCCATAGCTAGACCCGCCACAAAGATACAGGTGCCCATCACCAATAGCGGAGGCGCAAAAAGCGGCGGAATAAGTAAGGCTATAGTGACCATAAAACTATATTTGAGGACCTTCTGGGCACCATACTTATCGGAATAGGCACCGCCCGGCATTCGCGCGAGGCTGGTAAAGGCGGTGAAGCTGGTGGCGACTAAGCCGGCGGTTGCAGCAGAAAGCCCATAGAGTTCGACGTAGAGGTCATTGAGAATCAGGGTAGCGGCGATAAAGGTACCGAAGCTAGCCATATAAAAGAGGCCAAAGACCCAGACCTTGAAGTTGGTCAACGGCTTGGTCATTTCCGCAAAAGAGCGTTGATGGGCCGCCTTGGGGGAAGGCGGATGCAAAGCGGCATAAGCAAAACCGCCTAAGATAATCAGCGCACCGAAGATCCTAAAAGCGACGTTCCAGCTGGTGAATCCCAATAGTAAGGGCAGGGTCAAAGTGGTGACTGCGGTTCCGATATTTCCTGCCCCGAATATACCTAGAGCAAAACCTCGACCTTCAGGAGGAGTATTCACCGAGATAGATTGTACGCCGACGACGAAGGTTGCTCCGAGTAGTCCACTGAGTAAGGAAAATACTAAGGCCGTGCCGGCAGTAGTCGCGAAGGATTCTCCAATTAAAGAAGCGCCGCCTACGATCATCAGAATAGAGAAGACTGAGCGGGCACCGAATCTGTCCGTGGCCATTCCCAAAGGTACGCGAGTCACCGAACCTATAAGTATAGGCAGGGTCTTCAACCAAATTGCCCATTGGGGAGATAGCTCAAAGGCAGCGGCTAACTTTTTAGCCGAGGGACCAAAGATCACCCAACCAGCGAAGGCCACCGCAAAGGAGACAGTGTTAAGCCAAAGTAGCGAAGACTTGCGCCTCATTACTGTTACAGAACGGTAAGAATCAGTGTGAATAAGGCACACCGTGGATTAAGGGAGCGCCCTAGACGTACTAGCTAGGTGCAGGAGTCTAAATTTGTATTCAAATCCGTATTCCTAGATTGATTGTGCTGAGCGTTCCATTATCAGACATACAGGGTATGAGGGCTTCCATCTAACTCTCTTTAGCAGAATTGGTTGGAATAGTCGTATTCTGAGTTGAGTCTGGACAATTCTAGGAGAAGAATAGTCTAAAGCGTCCGATTTTGTGTTTGAGAAGTGTTCTTTTCGGAGGAAAGTTCGCGTGGAGGGCTAAAGTATTGCGGTGAAGTTCGCAAATAGTGCCCCTGATGCAGTTTTTGCAGAACTATTGGTGAGGGAGTTTATCAGGATGCCTAGGACTACATGGGCGTTAGTGGATAGGCGTTGATGCTGCAACGGGTACCACCGATAGGTTCGACGAGGGTCAGATTGATTGGGTCAAGGTCGACCCGCAGCCCATAGGCTTGTCCGTATTTTTTCCAAGGGCCATAGATGACACCGCTACAGATGTGGATAATGTCTCGGCGGCATTTGTATACCCGACGTCGGTAGCGCTGAGTTTTATCATTCCGATGACGGGGAATGAGATAGTCCCTGGTGATTAGACCGTCGAAGTCAGTACAGTAAAGTGTCTCACCGGGTTGGGTGGTATAGGGAGTATCGGCGCCAACGGTTCGGCAGGTCTGGATCGACATAGTATGCCCACTGGTCGTAGCTACTGTCCCTGAGCCACCGACTGTAAAGCCTCCAATGGAGATACCTGCGTTTAAGGTTGCCGAGCTGGAGCTTTGTAAAGTTACCGACCCAGAAGTAGTAGTGCACTCCGACCCAGTGATTTTTGTAGTGGAAGGAGAGGTGGTATCGTTGGTGATTTTCGCCCTAAAAGTTCTATTCCCGGTGAAACTGGGGCTTCCTTGGAGAACGGGCGTTCCTTGGACTATATTTCCAGCAGTGACTTCATCCTTGAACTCCCATCTATCAGAAGACGTGCATTCACATATTTCTAATACTTCAGGGTTGATTTCGCCTGAAGGTTCCTCTTCCGAGGCCCGGTCTTCGCTAGTCGCAGCTTCAGACGAACTATCAGGACTCGGTTCGCCTTCGAGGTAGGTTTCTCCGGTATAAGTATCGTAATTTGGGTCTTCAACTCCTCCGCAGGCTGCAGAGAGGGCTAAGAGCATGGGTGTGAGCGAGATAAGATGCGCGGTTCGTTTCACATCATCCCTTACGAAGATACTTATAGGTATCTGACGAACTAAATTTGCTAAAAGATGGATTTATGGACTTCCGGACAGCATCTAATAGATGCTTGCTTTACAACCCAATACTCAGGGGCGTACTGCGCGGGCTTAGGAGACTTGAAACTATGGGGTATCATAAGGGAAGACAGGTTCGAGGTTGGGTATATAACCAATGCTCGTTTCTATGTCTCTACTAGGCAGGGTCCAGAGATAGCTATCTACCTTAGGCACTGGCGACTGGGAAGAGCTGCTGCTAACTATCAGCTTGCCAACGGTGGCTGCGGCTAGCTCAAAGCTTGGGAGGCGGGAGTGTATGGTGCCAACTATCTCGCGACGGTTTTGCGGACCTTCTGGTTCATGTTTTGGCATTCAAGCCTGGTCTCTCGATGGAGGTCGATAGGTATGGGAAGGGATTGCTCGCCCTTCTTGTAGCTTCCTACGTAGGGGGACCAAAGATCTGACGCAGTATTTTGGTTTTCTATCGTTGGGCCCTAACCAGGGGCCACAACGGTGGCAGGGCCCTTCTTTTTGGCGCGAAAGCTCCACTGACTCATCTTGATACGCCTCAGGTCGAGGCGTCTTCGCTTTTTGTATCAGCTTACTACGGTTCAGGATGATCCATCCGAATGTTGATGGGCGATGGTTGATGCGCGTTCACCCGCTTCAGCGCCCTTGTCACTGCCTACACCGGCAGATTTGATGGCGGATTGGTATGTCGCCGTTAAAGGTCGGTGTGATGGGCCTTTCTCTTATGAAGCTTTAGTGACTAGGGCAAAAAGCGGGGCTCTGCGGCCAGCAGATTTTGTTTGGCGAGCAGGGTTTAAGCATTGGACCGAGCTCTCTGAGCGGCCAGATTTAGGGCAACTTCTGCCCGCAAGGCCTACTTTGGGTGTGGTGGCACCTAATGTAGACGCTGCGGAGAAGGCAAAAACGGAAGACCTTAGCCTCACGAATGACTTGGTGGAGAGTCAGTGGCTGGGGGAGATAGATAGCAGCGATGCGCGCGCCTTTGACGAGGCGCTAGCGGCGGTAACAGCCCGAGGCGAGGTGCAGTTACCGCCGATTCCGATAGATGCCGAACGAGAGGGATTGCCGTTATTCGATCTGTCGAGGGAGTCCCGTCCCGCGGTGGAAGCGGTGGAAGCCTTGCTCAAGGAAAGAGCAAAAGCTCCAATGGAGGTTGAGGGTGAAGCTACGGTTTCTGACCTCCATCAAGAAGTGACCGAACAGGATGAAGCGGTTGCCTTGACGTTGTCCCACCGGAGACGCCCCGCCTGGATAGTTCTAGGGGCGCTGCTGGGATTCTCTCTATATGGTTTGCAACACTATTTTGCAGAACCAGAAATAGAAAAAGGTAGCGTATCATCTGCCCAGGAGGGTCTTCAGGAAGGGAAGCCTGAAGTTGATACGATACCGGCGGAAGATAGTTTAACCGTACAACCATCGGCGACGAAGCCGGTGGAACAGCCTAAACTAAATTCCCCCGCCGCTGGGTCCGAGGCAGGGACGTCGAAGACCCAGGGAACGCGGGAAATAGATTCTATTCGCGCCGCTTTGCTGCCTAAAAAGGCAGCACCGCCTCCTGAAAAAACTATCGAAGCGACGGTAAGGAAACCGCCTAAGATAGTTTTGAAGAAGAAAGAGATAGTTCCCACCGATGTTCTAGTGGCTTTGCCACCGCGCATTGAACCTGAAGCCCTAAGGCGAACGGTTGCTTATGGCGGCTCCGACATCAATCGTTGCTTTCGAGCCGATCGCCTTGGCGAAGGCTTGAGTAAAACCACCAGCTTTGCCTTAACTGTGCGTAACTCAGGCAAAGTGGTCAGAGTCCGTGTAGTAGAAGGGGACAAAAAGAGTTCAAAGGTAGTTTCTTGCCTCTTGCGTAAGATGCGCCGGTGGAACTTTGGCCCCTTTGAAGGTCCAGATAATCAAGTACAGCTAGCAGTGAAACCAAGTGGCCTAGTGAGGGCTAAGCTATTGGATAAACTAGCCCAGGCTTTCTAGAGGATACTTCCTCGCCCGGAGCGAATCCGATAGTTTAAACCATCGGAAGTGAGGGCTAGGCGCTGAGAGCGCACTGCGGCTTTGAGCCAGGCGCTATAAGTGGAAGTTACTAAGTCCTTCCAGGCTTTAGAATCTATCTCGATACGCTCATCCCGGCCGTATTCATTAAGGGCCAAGCGATGCCTGCTCCAGATTTCTTCGACGGTATCCGCATCAAGAACTATCCTTAGATCGACTTCCTTGGGACGAATAAGGTTGGAAAGAGCTTCCAAAGTGGTGGTCTCAACCCTCTTCCCCCCTTTGAGCGGAGTAATAATGTGCAGCATCAGCTGACTTTCTTGGATGAAGTAAGTCTCGATACCCATGATGAACAGTGAATGTTCTTCGGGGTGAACGAAGGGGACCAGCAATAGTTGCTGGGTAAAGCGCTGCAAAGCAGGAATGTGAACCGGACCGGAAGCGGGCCGGAAGCCCATGTGGTGCAGTTTGAGGCCCAGATAAGCCAAAGGTTGCTGGGCATCTAGAGGGATCTTGCTCTGGGGACTATCGATGATCAGCGGCTCGATAGGCAGCCGCCCTCGATTACGACCCGATAGCCAGCCGGGACGACCGAGCCACAAAATCGCTACGATGCCTATGACACAGCTCAAGGCCAGCGTGACGTGGAAGGGGTTCAATCCCATGGCTCCTATGACCATTCCAGGTCTTCACCCATTGGAAAAGCCTGAAGGGTCGCCGGGGCGTGTTTTGCATGGTACTGGGCAGCATGGCTTTTGGCACAGCGCCCATCAAACGGGCGCTTCAGCAGGGTCTATGGGCTTCGAAAAAGCTGCAAAATACCGGGTCTCGGTTGTTGATGAGTAACGGAGACGGCCTCTTTGCTTGGCTTAGGCAGGTGGCTAAGTCTTCGTTAAAGGGGCCGATTTCGGTGGTTTCTTCCCTCAAAAAGACGCCGAGTTCAGCGCCAGCACCCACTCCTGCCGCCGAGCGCGCCAAGGTCCCGGCCGCCCCCGCTCCAAAGCCCGAGGCGCCCGCGCCGGCTCTGAAAGCCGCGGAACCGAAATTCGCGACTTGTGAGCCTCTACCTAAGGGTGAGCCCGAGGAGCAAAGCCTGGTTTTGATGCGGCGAGGACCTGGTCAAGCCTTTGCCTATTGGACTTTACCCGAGAAGGACTTGGCGTCCAGCCGAGCCCCGGGCGCTCAAGCTTTACTGGAGCTTATCGATAGCGAAGAGGGACATTCCTTGGATTCGCTGCGAGTGACTACCTCCAGTGGCAGATACTATCTCGACCTTCCTGATGCTGGCCGGAAGTATCATGCGCAGATAGTTATCAAGGACGACCAGCAGACCCAGCTCATCGCCCGCTCCGAAAGTATCACCACCCATCTGAGTGAGACCAAGAAGTCGTCGCAATATGCCCCGACTCGGGTCCACCAAAAAGTACTCAATGCCGCTGAAAAGGGCCATTCTCTAAGTTGGGCTAAGGTTACTTTGCATCAAGCAGCTTCACAAAGCCGGCCCCATGAGACGGTGATTTCGCCCCTAGCGCGTTTCGTCTTGGGAGAGAATGTACATAACTCTCCTGGCTATTCAGGCAGTCTAGGGCAGCAGATAGTTTCTCAAACTATTGAGAAGAAGAAGAGTGAAGCCTCCGCCTCCTTAGTTAAGACGGTCACGCTCAAGAGCTCTGCTCTTAAAGAGGCCATTTCACATCAGCGTTTGGAGGCTCAAAAGATAGTTCCCGGCTCTAAGAGGCACGTGGTCAGCGAGCCTGTTTCGGAAGTGTCTAAAACTATCCCTGAAGCTCCTTCTAGCAACGACGCAGAAGAAACTATCTCTACTACACAGCCCAAAGCAACTAACCCCATCCCTAGGGAGCAATGGGGACCTGCGCCTGAGAGTCGACCCGCGACCGAAGAGAGCTTGTTGCATCGAGGACGGCGACGATGGCCATCGAAGATCGACCGCACGCGGTAGGCGGGGCCAAAGGCCGAGTCTTACTCATGCTACATGGGCATCTGCCTTATGTGCGCCATCCTGAGCATGAATACTTCCTGGAGGAAGATTGGCTCTTTGAAGCTATCACCGAGTGTTATTTGCCGCTGTTGCGCAATCTCTCCCAATGGAAAAAAGATAGATTCCGCCAAGCTATCACGCTGTCCCTGAGCCCTACTCTAATGGAGATGCTGGCAGACGAATTGCTGCAGAAGAGGTACCTGCGCTATCTTGAGCAGCGCATTCGTCTTGCCGAGGATGAGTGTCAGCGTCTGCAGGGCCAACCACAACTACTAAAGTTGGCGGAACTGTATCGGGGCCGCTTTCAGCAATCAAAGGCGGACTTTGAAAACTATCAAGGCAATCTATTGGCTCGGTTTTCTCAGTTGAGGGCCGAAGGTGGCTTGGAACTATGTACTACCGCTGCTAGCCACGGTTTTCTACCTTTGCTGAGACACTCTCCAGGTCTCCTAAAGGCCCAGATTAGCCAGGGTGTGGCTGCTTTTGAAGAGCATATGGGCTTTCATCCGCCAGGTTTTTGGCTGCCTGAGTGCGGCTACGAGCCGGGGATAGATGATCTACTCGCCGAATCAGGCCTTACCTATACTTTTCTTGAGTCCTACGGCCTTCATCAAGCAACTCCGCCTGCGGATGCAGGAACTTATCGCCCGGTCCTTACCCAAGGGGGCTTGATGGTTATGGGCCGCGATGCCACCGCTTCTCAGCAAGTATGGAGTGCCGACGGCGGCTATCCGGGTGACCGGCGCTATCGTGAGTTTCATCGAGATATAGGTTTCGACTTAGACTTCGACCATCTAAAAGCCTACCTACCAGAGGGTGTGCGCAAGCATTTGGGGCTCAAATACTATCGAGTCACCGACCGCCGCGGAGAGCTTAAAGATAAAGAGCTTTACAACCCAGAAGAGGCTCTAGAAGTATTAGAGCAGCACGCAGAGCACTTCGTGCAGCAGTCCGCGAATCGTATCAACCAAGCGGCCCAAATGATGGCCCAAAAGCCCCTTTTGGTCGTTCCTTTCGACGCCGAACTCTTTGGCCATTGGTGGTTTGAAGGCCCAGAGTTTCTTGATTTGGTAGTACGGAAGATTCGCCAACACCCCGATCTCGACCTGACTACGCCCAGTAAACTGTTACAAGCCGGTGAGTTGATGCAGGTGCTTGAGCCAGCGCCGAGTACTTGGGGTGAGCGCAGCGATGCGCGGGTTTGGTGTAATGAGCACAACGATTGGATTTGGCCTCGGCTGCACGCAGCTGCAGATAGTATGTCCTTTTGTGTGAAAAACTATCCAGAACCCTCTGAAACCGTCGAAAGAGTGCTTAGGCAAATGGGTCGGGAGTTGCTTTTGGCCAGCGCAAGCGATTGGCCCTTTATGCTGACGGGCAGACAAACCGAAAGCTATGCAGAAAAGCGGGTTCGTACTCATCTTGACCGCTTTGATGGTTTGCAGGGGATGTTGGAAGAAGGCAGCATAGATTGTCAGCAACTATCCCAATGGGAAGAAATGACTCCCTTCTTGGCGAAGATCGACTATCGCTCTTTTCTCAAAGGCGCCTAAGATGAAGCTCGCCCACTACTCAGACATTCACGTTACTCTTTCTCCGGTGGGCCAAGGGCTCAAAACGGTCCTCGGCAAACGGGCCATGGGCACGTTGAACTATTATGTCGGAGGAAGAAAGCGGCACTTCGATCAAGCTGAAGCTCGTATCCGCCTACTCTTAGAAGATATAGATGGCCAACAAGTCGATCACGCTCTTTGCACAGGTGATATTACCCAGATGTCTTACGAAGAGGAGTTCGAACTTTGTCAAAAAGCCTTTGGCGAGCGCCTGAGTCAGCCAGAGCGATATACGGTTATTCCTGGGAATCATGATCGCTATACGCCGGAGGCCGATAGTTCCAATCGCTTCGAGAAATACTTTGGTCAACTGGGTAGCCCAAATCGCAAGTATCCTCATCTTAAGGACCTGGCTGAGGGAGTCTCACTGCTTCTAATTGATGTAACCCGGTCGGCTGGGATGCTTGACTCATCAGGCCTATGCGGACCTGAACAGCAGCAGAAGCTGGAAAAACTATTAGCTGGATGTACTCAGAAAGATAGTTTTACCATCTTAGCTATGCACTATGGAATACTTCGAGCTAACGGCAACCCGGATCGGCCAGGGCATAGTATTCGCGACATAGATAGTTTACGGATGACCTTCGCTAATACCAACTATCGATTGGACATGATCTTACACGGCCATATGCACCAATCCTATTCAGTGAAGGTCGAAGGCAGGGATACTATCTGCGTAGGCTCCGCTACCGATCTCGCCCACGGGCCAGGCTATAATATCTATACCATCGACGGTGCACAAAAGAGCTATCAGCAGAGCCGCCGAGTATGGTCGGTGCATCGCGGTGCATTCGTAGACCAGGCTGCAAACTAATTTCAGGGGCCTGAAATTGCTCTAACTGCCTAAAAGCACTGCCTCCCTTTTGGGGCGTCCTCTTGACCGCTTGTTGCGACCAACAGCCTTGTCTAGCTTGGCAGCATGCAGACCCGTCTCCTTTGGATGGTGCCGGCGGCGCTCCTCGTTTTGCCCTCCTGCGGCAAAGAGAAGCCTCAGGAAACTATCAAGATGGACTCCCGCCTGGTCCTCGATGGCAATGGACGTGTTCCCGACTTAGTTTGTCCAGGGGCCAAGGGCTGCCTGAATGGCCAGGGGGACTTCAAGGTAGGCGTGGGCATTCAGGAGATCAATCCGGAGGTAGAGGCTTTTCAGGATTGGAATCAAGATGGACGCTGGAACGAAGGCGAACCCTTCGAGGATGTAAATAGGAACGGTAAGTTCGACCCGGTGTGGATGGCGGGCTTCGGACGTGGACGGATGGCTTTGGGTATCCACGATGATATCTGGGCCCGAGCACTTTCCTTCTCTCAGGGGGATACGCGGATAGTTATCCTGTCCTTGGACTTGGTGGGATACTTCCACGACGACATAGTCTCAGTGCGAAAGGCCGTACGAGCGTTGAACTTAGACGTAGACCATCTATTGGTGGCCTCAACTCACCAACACGAAGGGCCCGATACTATGGGGATTTGGGGAGAGTCGGTGGTCACCAGCGGTATCAACCCCGAATATCAACGCAAACTTATCGATAAAGCCTCAGCAGCAGTGACCATGGCGGTTAAAAACGAGCAAGTGGCAACTATGGTCGTGGCCAAGGCCGACGCTAAAGACTATGTGGCCGACAGCAGAAAGCCGATAGTTTTAGATAGTGCAATCACTGCGATCAACTTTCTGGACAAGTTAGGTTCGGTCTACGCCAACCTGGTTGTTTGGGGCAATCATCCTGAGGCTCTTTCTAGTAAGAACAAGCTGATTACCTCGGACTATGTTCACTACCTTCGCAGGGAGTTTGAAAACCGTTATAGTCAGTCAGTTGCCGTCTTTTT
>SPJK01015611.1_pt1 | contig 12671 bp, 11 predicted proteins | sample 3741771 | NCBI WGS metagenome assembly SPJK01 (sample SAMN10925997, study PRJNA522277) | cold seep metagenome | isolation source: Elba SIP-enriched marine methane seep metagenome, extraction at timepoint T2 | place: Italy: coast of Elba, Mediterranean Sea | reverse complement strand
GGCGTACAGAGTGACAGTTTCGTCGCTAGAAAAAACGAACCCCATGACGCGAGCGCGCCTGCGCGCGCTGTGAGTCGCAAAAACTACCGCACCGACCTTTAATTGCGGCAAGCTTTCAAGTGTCTCGAAATCTCCTGTATCACCCGGGCAACCACCAACCAAATGGATATAGCGCACCGCTAAATCACCGTTATTAAACGGATTGAGAGTGTCGTCTTGCATTCTGCGACGACCTAGCCTTGCCATCGGTGGTCTTGGGTCCGGTGGATAGCCCACCATGCAGTCGGCACCTATCCTTTCCTGGAACCGGCTTGCACTGACACGGCCCTCTGTTGCCAGATCGAGTTTTTGCGCCACAAATGTGCTTGCCCGCGGCGTTACGCAATTTGGGCCTCACTCTAGAAACCGTTGAGGCCTCCAATGAGTTCACCGCAACCCGTTTTCTCTTTGGTGGCCTGTATAGGTAACGCGCTGCATCGATCGGACCATATAGCAGCAGTCGGGCCCTATTCTTGGCTGCCCAGTAGTCCCACGCGTCGCGGTGATGGCGTTCAACATAGACCTCCATTTGTTTGGTCAGGCGAAAACAACTAGCCATTCTCACAATAGCGAACCGCACGGCCGGTCGCTTCATTGCCCTAGATGCGCGTTTTCGAAGCGCGACCGACGAACAACCCTCCCCTTGCCCCAATCGCTTGCACGCATCGACCGCGGTCCACCGGTTCAGGACCAGTAGAGCAAACGCATACTCCCATTCGCGCATCTCAGGTGGCTTCGCCTTCAATCCATCAATTCGAGGGGCGTTTCGCTTCGAGCTTGCAACCCTGCTCGCATTCGAGGTGTCGTAGGCACACCCGCACAGAACGTTAGCGTGCGCATTCGAAAACCCCCATGCAACCAACTCGCAGAATGCCACGCGCCGGACATCAAACAACTGATCTGACAATGAGTGGCGATAGGCCATATCGTGCTGTGTCCTTCCTGGCGCTGGCACACTGTTAATCTACTGTATTATCAGCGTTGAAGCTATGCTCTGAACTAGCAATCCTTTCCCGTTCTCAAGAGCAAGAAAGACCGCCGACAGGTAGCCTAAATCCGCCTATTTTAGGCAACGTGGGAACGTCTACTTTGCTCTACAATAGAGGTGGCAGCATCGCTTCTTCACATCACCGGGATGACATTCCAGTCTCTAAATGTCTTCGATGTCTGTTTGCGCGTACGCCGGAGGTAAATCGAGGTCCCAGGTGTGCTTAACCTGCAATCCAATTTCTTCGGCAAACACCGTCTGGGCTGGGTCATCAGTGTACAGTATTTTGGCGCGATTCACCTTGGCAATCATTGCAATTTGGCGGTCATATTTGACTTGTTGCCAGCCGTAGCTGGTCCCTTGCTTCTTGCGACCGTCTTTTATCGCTTGGGCGGTTACGTCCGCCAAATCAATTGCGCACTTTTGACAGAAGGGCCCGACCTCCAACGCTGTTGATTCATCGATGATTTTGAGAGCTTTTGCAGTATCAGGCGCCGCCGTGAGCATTTCAGCCAAGGCTGGAGATGGAATGATGATCCGGTCCTTGCGCTCGCTAAGCGAGTCGATCAACGCCTGCACCCTTAGCGCGCTATGCGAAGCTGGCTTTCCAGTTGCTGGGGTTGGAGTCGCGGGCGCAGCGGGATTAAAAACCAACGTAAGGAAAGAGTTGTCAAACGCCACAATCATTAGGCGGCATCGTCTTCGTGGTTGATTCTTGCGAGATCTCCCAGCGGATCATCCGGCCAGTCAATCTCTAGCTTTCTCACACGGCTTACAGCATCCCGTAGGCTCTCGGTCACAACTGGTGTGAAGTCAGTTATCGTAAAGCTGCCTATATCCCATTGGCCGCTTTGTGTATTTTTTGTCCAATGCCCTCGCCCAGAGACTCGAATGTCGTCGAAAAGGAAATCACGCATTTCCTTGGCGAGTGCCTTAGTTGTTGTGCAGTAGACAACCCCATAGTCATCTGTGTTGAGTCGGACTCTGGCATCCTGATTGTTGCCGGCGATATGGTAGAGCTCACCCACAAAAGCAGCGGTGTCGCGGATACGAATAGGCTCAACACGATCAAGTTTTGGAATTGGGAACTCGACTACATTGTTTCCTCTGGCGTCCTCAAACGTCGCATTCGTACTGTCTTCTGCAAGCATCGCACCGATGTTGTTTCGCGCATTTATCGCTCCCTGAGGTGCTGTCCCTGCTTTCAGTTCAAGGAGGCGTTTTGTGACGTGAGACGCGGCGGCTCCATCGAATTTGATTTCACTAGCGTGACTGCTTTCAAAAACCTGCAGTAGTCGCATTTTTTCGGATTCACCGAGCATGTTGGCTAAATTTTGGTAGTACTCCAGTATTCTCCCAAACGGCATGGTTTCGGGAGTGAAATTCTGGATACGAAATGTGAACTGCGTTGTTTCGCTCATCGTCGGCTCCAGCGCAGAATCTACGCCGCTTGAGAGTCCCGGTAAAGTGATGTCTTCCCAGATAATTCTTTATGAGCAATTACGATTCCGGCTCTACGCTCATGTGTTACGGGTATATTTTGCACTCGTTTTGACACTGCTGACCTGAGCTACGGCGTCGCTTTTCGGCTCGCTGCGCTCGCAAACGCGGCCGCGTCTTTAACCCTCGCTCCAGGTTTTCCACCATTCTGCAGCTCAATGCCGCATTTGGTGAGCGCTTTAATGATCTGCTCTTTGACACGAGTCGGAGAAGTTCGACCCGACTCAAAGTTTCTGATCTTCATATGAGTTTTCGGATCATCGTCGATCATCGCAGCCAAGTCTTTGGTCCGAAATGACAGCAGAGCCCGCCCCGCGCGCACATGAATGGGTTCGAGGTTTTCTGCCGTAACCTTAGCCATCTAACGCTCCTTCGAAACGATGTTCTCGCCGTAACCCATACGATCGATTAGCACAAGGTGTGCACTGCCCTTAACCGAAAAATGCACACAGTGTGCGAATTTGGATTTACAAAATGCACACAATGTGCAATAAATGGGTCTTCACATCAATGGAGCCGCCCATGTCAGAAGCCACAAATCCTCTACCACCAATGCCGCGCCCAAAGGACGTATTGGAGGCCTATAGAACCGCAGAAATGCGAAGCGACTTCTACTCGCAAAAAAGCGAAGCCGTGAAGAACCCCGAAAAAGCAAAGGCGTTCTCAAGCGCGAGCGATGAACAAAGCGATCTTTCAGCTGAGCTTATGAACGTGATCATCCATACCCGAGCCCGAGAGCTCGCAGACGTGCACGCCAAACTTGTGCTGCTCAAGGACCTATTTGCGTCTCATTTTGAAGAGCCAGACTTCATAGTTCAGGACCAAGCCAAGCTACTCAAACACAGCATCGAGTGGATCGAGATGTTTCTCGCCTGTCAGCACGAGAAAAAGCCGGTTGCCGTCGAAGACGTTACGCCGATCACACCAAAGAAAGCCGCCTGAGGAGAGCTACCATGTCCACACGAGCCAAACCAAAGCCTAAAGCAGAGACTGCCGCCATCGAGACGGCTTGCCCAGTTGAAGCCCTGATGCGTGAGCATGCCTCCCTAATGCGGGCTCACGATCTCGCCAAACAGATCGATGACTCGATTGATGACGAGGACGAGCGTGAAGCGAATCCGATCATGTCCGACTACTGCCCGCAACACCTTTGGCATGTCATGCTCCAACGCATCAACGCATTGACGTCAATGGCTGTACAAGAGCGCCCGACGTCAGAGATTGGAGCTTTGTATCAGCTCATTCTCGCACGGACTGAGGCACCGGTCGCGGAGCTATGTTGCCATCACAAGAAAGGTGATGTGCGGGGCCTCAATGACGCTTGGGATTCCGAGCTGTCGGCGCACGCTATGATCGACTCCGTAATCTACTTCATGCTGGACCGAACCAATGATCCTGACATCGATAGAATCTTGAAACTATATGGTCCGCCTTCACCGATGAGCAGTGAGACGGCCGTTCGAAACCTGGTGGACGCTGTCCGCAAAGGAAAAACTGACCTCAAAGTCGTCAGCTAACAAAACAGGGCGGGTCATAGCCGGGGTTTCTCGGGGCGTCCGGGCGGCAATCGGAGCGTCGCCCGCCTTTCACGCCGCTCAAGAGAGAACTGAATGACAGAAGCACCTGTGACGCTGGACCTGACCCAATGCCAAGATCTGGAGACAGCATGGGACTGGACCGAATGGTTGATGATGGCGGCAAAACACATGCCGGAAATCCAACCCGAAGAGCTTCACGTCATAGCATTGTGGATGTCCTATCAGCACGCATGCGAGTATCTCTCCCAATGGATGGCAGCCCGAGAATTGTCACTTGTTGATTCCGAACCTCTGAAATTTGCGCTCCAGGAGCTGGAACAGGCAGTTTTTGCGGCGATCACCAATACTGAATTTGAAATTGAGTCTGCTGCAGGACTGACAATCATACTCTCGATCGTCTCGACCAACCTCAAGCTGAGTGGTGCGACAATCGAAGAGTACCGCGAAGCCTTGGCATCAGCGACAATAACCGCCTCGGCGCTTGCGTACAAAGAAGCGGGAATCGAGTTTGATGGAGATAAGCCAATCCCGCCAACGATGCATTGAATATCGCGAAGCGTTCCTAGCCAGCCCACTCCGTGATAAACCCTCATTCAACGGGATGGGTTTATGCTGCTGATCGAACTGTTTCTTGGGTGGCTCTTTTGGACATCGCTATTGTTAGCGTTCCACATTATTGTGGCAGTAACGCGGGCTCTCTTGTGGGAGCTCTCAGAGCGACTTCAGAGATCCACTCACCATCCACCAGCAGCTCTATAGGCGCATTCTCCAACTCGCTGACAGGCATTTCATAGCTGTACGGTAGACGCTTATCTCGAATGCCATTGCGGCGATCTTCTGGCGTTACTCTTAGCTCGCTAGCGCGTTTCTGTTTGATCTTGTTCCACAAGACCTGATCGCCTTTCTGACCATGCTGACCTAGCCAGCGCCAATATTCTTGACTGCGGGCGTTCTCGTCACGAATGGCCTGCTGAATAGAGTTTTCCTTGGCCTGCGCAGCTGTACGCTCAACCTCGCGACGTGGTTTGAGGTTCGGTGTTTTCGGCAGGCCCTGGTTTCTGCGGGCTACTATGTCATCCAGCGCGGTGTTTGCATTGCGCATAATGGCCTGCACAAAAGGGCTCTCTTGGCGTTCACCATGGGGCTTGGTCGACGCTTTCGACTTGTTCATATACTCATGCGCAAGCAGGCCTGTGCCACCGGCGCCAAACGCGAGCAGCACTCCTAGCGGACTATTTAGTGGATTGGCGCGCCCGACAGACGGCTCGGGCATTGGATTGACCGCAGCGGGTTCCTGAGCGCGCACATTCTCCCCGATCTGCTCCATATGCGCTTGTTGCAGCCGACGCTTCTTGGCGGCTTGCGTTGCTTTCCCCATCTCTCTCGCCATGCGTTGGGCGCGGCGGTGAAGGTCGGGGTCATCGAAGTCAATGGAGCCGCGTTCGCTCGGTTTTCCTCTAAGCTGACCTGACATCCAGACATCGACTTTATCGATCATGCGAGCCGATGTGCCCTCACGAATGCCCGCCATCACTTCTGGCTTGATTTTTCCAAGGTCGACACCTGCGGCCTCAGCAAGCTGACGAGCGCGAGCGTAGACGACATCCTCACGGAACTTGGGCGAGTGTTCGGGCCCAATCCGTTTGTCGCCTGGCAGCTTCTGCTGAACTTCATCAAGCGCCTGTTGATAGTAGCGAGAAAACTTTTTCGCTTCCATTTGCGAAAGCTTGGCATTTAGATCACCGGGCTTGCCGTAAATCTCCTCAAATTGTGCGCGCTTCAGTCTATCTATGTCAGCCTGCGTCACTTTCGGCTTGCTTCCAAACCCAAAGATAGCGCCGCGCTCGCTGTCTTTGCCTTTGGCTGCGATGCGGTCCATGAGGCCGGGCTTAGTCGCGCTTCCAGGTGCAGGCACAATTACCGCATCTTCGCCTCTGAACACGACCATGACGTCAGACACAGGAGCATCTTTGTAAGCTCCGTCTTTGATGTTGCGCAGGATCAGGGAGTCATGACCCGCAGCCTTTGCCTCATCGATAAGGCGCTGAATAACCCGGTCATTCGCCTCTACCCCACCATAGTCGTGAGTCATCGGGTTTTTGACTTTCGGATCAACCGGCAGAACCCGTGCGTTTGGCCCCTGTGCATACTGTGAAGCAACGTCTCGATTACTCGACATGAACACACCGCCACGGGCCATGTTATCTGCTGATGACGCGGGGGCGTTTGGGTCGAGGGCACCGTCGAATGGTCGGCTGGTGCCGTGATAGTATTGGGCCTCTGGAACATCATCGAGACGCGGGCCGGTGATTTCGGGCGACCGCCTGCGCGGGAGTGGGTCAGGACGTCCCCGGCCTGCCATCATTTTTCCACCCTTACCGCCTAACAAGCCTGCACCGGCCCCTGCTACGATGCCGCCGCGACCTTCTGGGGTCAGCAGCGCATCACGCCAATCAACCTTGCCGTCATTGTTGTAGTCTTCCAGACCGATCGTGCCGCCAGAAACTGCTCCAACGCCGGTCGTTGCGAGTTCTGTGCGGTCTGACGGAAGCAGGAAATGCAGCATGCTGTTCTGCGCAGCTTTCTTCTGAGGTGGAAGCGGAGCCGCCGCAGCGGGCTCGGCGCCAGCTCCGCTACCGGTTGGCGAGTTGGCTTTGGGTGCTCGATGCTTGCCGATGTCATCGATTATGGCCTTCAGCTGATCATCTCCACTGGCGAACAGGATATGCCCCAGTTCCTTATTGATCGCCTCATCATAGATCGCTGGCTTGGTAACCCGCCGGACAACAGCCTCAGTCGCGTCCTGTGCCGCTTGCCCAGTGTCCCGGCCATACCGAAACAGTTTCTGCACCACGGATTCGGCGAGCTGCTGGTTGCCGCCCTGTTCGGCGACGGCAGCATTGTTGCGGCCAGTCGGCGACTTATTGAACAGATCACGCCCACTCTCAGCCATACGGATCTCGCGATCAAAGCGACCCGAGGTGCGAACATCGCCATGCTCATAGCGTCGCTTCGGATCGCTGCTGCCCTGGTACTTATCGCCAACCACGGTTCTGAGTCGCTTGCTACTATCAGAATTGCCGGTGGATGAAGCTGCGCGCTCCTTTTGGACCATGGCGGCGATTTCATCGTTCGAGGCATTTGGATATTTGGCTTTCAGTGCTCCTGCCCGGGCAATCACGGTTTCATCTAGGCCCAGCAGCATCTCTTTCATCTTTTCACGCTGACGCTGGCTGCCATACAACTGGCGAATAACCGTTGTCGGGTTGGTCGCGGTTTCAATCATGTCTTCGGCGCCGCGCATGTAACCCATGAGCAAGGCGGAATTGATGGTGTTGCCTTCAAACACGTCAATGTCGCTGTCAGCGTGCCGCTTCAGGTCTCTGGCAAATTCTTTCTGGATGTCACGCAGCGCGGTCTGCCTCTTTGCCGCCTTAACGCCAAAATCGAGGGCCTTGGAAGCGGCTTTCAACTCTGCAGCAACGCGCCGGGCCTCACCTAGCCCTGTTTCTCCGTCCACGATGCGTCGTAAACGATACGCAGGCCCTTCGAACCCTCTGGCGAGTTCTGTTCGCTTGCTTCCGAACCGGGTGGCATGTCCGGCATCTCCGAGCATTCGGATGATGTAATCGTAGGCTCGGGTGGATAGTGGCCCGACCTGATTCGCTGCAATCTCGCCTCTTCGTAGCCGGTCAATCTCATCTCCGAACCGGGCAAGCTCATCAGCAGTTTGTCTTGCCACAACCAGTTCGCGCTCTGAACGAGCAACACCAACCGCATAATCCGCCGCTTCAGAAACGGCATCTCTCGCTTGGGGAGAATGCGTAAAGACGGGTAGAACGCCATCACGGAACGAGCGGTTGCTAATCGACTTGGAGTAAGCTTCGTCATAGAGCGGCTGTGGTAGCGAGAATGCTGCCTCTTCTAGCTGAGCCCCATAAGTATCAAAATCCGATCCATCTAGTCCAGCGGCCTTTCGAATATCGTCTCGGATGCGATCTGTGGCCTTGGCAGCGCGCGCCTGTGTTTGCGTCCGGCCATATGATTGCGCATCACCTCCGACCGTCGCCAGCGCTCTAACCAGTTCATTGATCTTACCAGCGCCCTTGTCGTTCGTTGCCGCGCTCGCCAGTTCGAACAGCATTTCATCGACAGTTGAGTATCCACCATAACGGTAAGCTTCCAGAGCGTTGATTAGGTCGTCTTGTCCGATCTGGTCTTTATCCAGGGCCCGGGCAACGACGCGGTAGGCGCGGGACGTCGGATCGCGCGAAACACGAGCATCATTCAACTGGGTAAGTGTTTGATCAATCTGTTGCCGCGTGGGCTTTGGCGTGAGGGTGCCTTTGGCAAATGTGGGCTTTCCCGCCTGCACACTGGCTTCAACCGTGTTTTTGGTGGTCGTTACACCGCCGCGCAGCAAACGATAAACCGGCGAGGCCACAGCTCCGAATGCATAGCCTTCGGGATGCTCAACCGGATTGAGGTATTCCATGCCACGACCAACGCGCTCCGATGTCGACATAGCCTCGCCTGTGTCCGCCTCGATGTTGTTGGCGCCAATGGTGGCTTCGTACAAAGCGTAGTCGGCTCCGGCGGCGCCAGTCGCAGGTAGGACGGTCCTGGGCACATAGCGCCCCAACTTCGCGGCGGTTGAGGTGCCTGTGGGCGTGAGCGCTCGCACGGCCTGTGGCGCCAGAACTTTCGAGCTCGCAGAACTCAGCAATTTCGAACCGCCTCGGAAAACTTGAGCGCCAGGTGCAACATATCCAGCAATATCACCGCCCAAGCTGGACATCGGGTGGGCTTCACGCGCTTCGCGCTTCATATCCCGAAACTGATCTTTAGCGCTGCCGTCGATATAGTCGCCAACCGCAAAATCAATGAGCGAGGTTGCGGCATCGCCGATCACGGGCATTCGAAGCGAGGCATCTGCCATGCTCTTCGAAGCGGCCTCCAGTCGAGACATCTTCTTTCTCTCAGGCGGGCGGCCGCCATTGCGTTCGTACTGATCAATCGCCCACAGCTTGCGCTCCTGGACCTTATGCGGATCATCGAAGCGGCCAACTCCGACGCCTTCAAAGCCTGCCTGATCGTAGTATTGATTCAGGATATAGGCTTTGTGCTTCTCCTCATCTGAAGCATCTGCTCGGGCGCGAAAGCCCATAGCGCCGGACTCGATGTCGTTTTGCAGATCAGCATCGATCTTTGCCCTGAATGACTTGCCAGCATTTAGTGCGGTACGCCCGATGAATGCTTTGGGCTTTGCATTATCAAACCGATCGAAGGGATTCGCATTTGCCTGGTCAAACTGATCGAATGGGTTCGCTTCCTGCATTATCTACCCAAGGCAGCTGCAGCAGCTCCCGCTCCATATTTCTTATCAAAAGACGCCGCCAAATTTGGGTTAGCCACCAGGTACTGGATTGCTTCTGGCGGTGGTCCCGATGGAGCATCTGTTTCCTGTGGCTGCGAGAGCCATTCTTCAATCGAGACGCGATCCCTGACCGGTTTTCCGTCCGGACCGAACACCGGATGCGCTCGGGAATACTCGTCCCATATCCGTTCGGCCTGATTAACCGAACCGTAGCCGTAGTCGGCTTGGAAATCTCGAAGGAACCGCTCGTTCGCGGCAGCGTTGTCTGCGCCAGCTTGCAGTGATTGCGCGACGCTGATGTTGGATGATCTCGGCTTGTTGATAGAAACGACCGCCTGCTCATAGCGCTTAGCATCGGCATCGGTCATTATGCCCTCGCCAGCAGAGCGCATCATCGGGATCATCTCTGCCGTGATCCCCTTGAGACCGGCAGTTCGGTTACTGAAGACCTGGCCGACATCGGCCAACCAACCGCCGCCTTGAGCGTTGTAGCCTTTAGCGTCTGTAACGAACTGTTGCGCCAGGCGTGCAGCCTTCTGCGCGTCGCGTGTTCGAGCTTCTGCCTCGCTGATCGCATCTTGCTCATTGCGGACAACTGCCGTTTGTACGCCCGTTGGTAATCCAGAAAGACCAGGCGCTAGGCCGCTACCGTTTCGATCCGCAGCATCGGCTTCGGCCTTATCCACGTCGAGATTGTGCCCAGCAATTCGGAGGTTGTGGTCAGCCGTCCATTGCTGGTCTAGCACTGAATCGCGATGCAATCCGTAGCCGTAATCTCGGTCCAGGTTGGATTGGTCGCGAGCTGAATCCTCCTTGCGCCAGCGCATATCGTCCGCACGATCAGAGCGGCGATCCGAGTACTCAGTTTCGTAACGCTCATCAGCTGAGCGATCGCGGATGACACCGTACATGAAGGACCGATCATCGGGCGCCAAAGAGGCAATGGCTTCGCTTTGTTGCTTGGGATCGTTGAGTCCCATGGCGCGTACGAGCGCGTTTCTGTTTTTTTCTTCCTCATCCGCATGACGGTTGCGCATCATCGCTCCGCCGGCCACGCCCGCTAGGTTGGCAATTCCATCTTGAAAGTTACGACCCGCGAGCATGGAGAGTCCGCCCATCAGGAGGTCGCCATTGGTGAATCCGGCCCATCTTTCTTTCTGAAGGTGGGGTGTATTGGAGCGAGCCGGGACCTTGTGCCCTTTTTGCCGGTTTCCAGAATTGATGATTTGCGTAGCCGTTGGCCGTTGATGACCTTGTAGCAACTGGTTCATCGGGCTGGGCGTGGGCGTAGTTGGTTTACGCGATCCAAGAAAGTACTGCAGCGGATTGAAACGCCACACATCCGCACTCATGGACATTATTTTGGTCCTTAATCTGCTCTCCCTCAGATTAGCAGGGTTCGAAATTATGTCGCGTATTCAGTATGTTGCGGTGCGTTTCAACGTGTCCAAATTTGCGCATTAGCGACCATTCTATGTCCGTTGCGTTGCCTCGGGTGACTCCCGCTCGTAGCATTCGCGGACGGGAAAGCACTCGAAGGATGGAACCAGTGTCGAAGGTGGTGACACTCCGCAAACACGAACGCATCAGCCGCAGCTCCGAACAGCCAGGCTTCATTCGTGATGCACTCATGTTTCGAAGCGCGAAGCGGTGGGGAAAATCGATCTTTGAGGGATCAAACGTGACACTCCGCTGTCACAGCACTTCCTGGGAACGCGTAGGTGGACCGGTCTATGATCTACCAGAAGACGAACAAGGATGGGTAAAGCGCCAGTCTCGATTTGGGTGGGTCGAGAAAGACGGCATGAAAATTGGCGCACTCGAAGCCGTTCGCTACGAGGTAGGTCTCCTCACAGGGAACGAAGAGTTTGCCTTTATCATGGACATGGACAGCGGTTACGAAGCCGCCTTCGGAGTAATACTAGCCGACGCGTGGGAAGACCTCACGCTGGACGTTACGGACTTCGGCACAATCATTGAGCTCCGATACGCTTGGATTGCCCCCGACGCGTCGCTACATATTTCCATGGCAAAGCTCTTTGAGCGTTTGCTTCAGCCGTGGCTCAATACGCATGCAGTTTTGGTCACAAAGGCGTTTCCGCTGGAATATGAGGGCTACATTGAGCCGGGCGAAGAAACGAACCCATCATTGGACTTTTCGTTTCGTCGACGGCGACGCGCGCTTGTGCGGTTGTTCTCACAATCAGGCTTCAAGTCATTCCCAGGACACGCTGGCGCGGATGGCTGGATGCTTCGAGTCGCAGATCGCCTCGCTGGCGTCGTCACACCTCCGTCGTCGGGCATGCTAAATCAAGTGATACGTTGATTTTTGCTCGGCCTCTCAATGTAGCCCCCAACTACAACTCAATATTTCGGAACTGTTTCAACCGCATCGCTCAAGAACGCCTTGTAAATCGGCTTCGAACAAATCTGTATCGCGACCTATAACCCTGAGGTCTTCATTTATTCCTTCAAGCACCTTGCCGTAACGTTCAACCTGGTCAATGTGCCCATCAACCACAACGCTCAATGCTTCAGAGACGGTGGGACCGCTTTCCTGCACCAGTGCAAGCAAAGAGGGAGTGAGTTCTGAGATTTCCGCAAGCTCCGCCGCCACATGTTCGTTGAGCACGCTGGCCACATTATTGCGATGACGAATGAGGAGAGCGCTATCGCGTAGCGCTAGAAGCTCCCTTCTGCATTCGATATGAATCGCTGTCTGAGGGTGGTCGTTAGTCGCTTGTTCCACGCTATCAACTCGTGCGACTACACGCGTCAATTCTTGCTCGTTTTCGGAGCTTAGCGATCGAGCGTCACGGGTTGCAGCGAGGAGGAGCGATCGTGTTTCAAGCTCCAACTGTTTAGAATCTCTGGCATCCATCCGATCGATCGAGAATCCAACGATGCCGAGCGTCACGCCTGTCAACGCTATCAAACCAACCGCTATTGGGTTCGTTGAGAAAAGACGTATGAAGTTGCGCACGGTAAGGCCATAGTCCTTTATCGAACCGAATGAAACTCCTTATCCGACGTTAGCAAAGCCTCAAACGAAGATGCACTCATCCAGCTTGTCAATCTTCGACTTACTCGTAAATGGTCAGCGGAGCACCCGCGTTATTTTCCACCTAACGCCCACCTAGAACGCCCACCAATTCAGAGGCCCCACATACCGGACCTACAGCGCATTGATTTTATTAAAGAAATGGTGCCCCCACACGGACTCGAACCG
>SPJK01079478.1_pt1 | contig 12676 bp, 10 predicted proteins | sample 3741771 | NCBI WGS metagenome assembly SPJK01 (sample SAMN10925997, study PRJNA522277) | cold seep metagenome | isolation source: Elba SIP-enriched marine methane seep metagenome, extraction at timepoint T2 | place: Italy: coast of Elba, Mediterranean Sea | reverse complement strand
GTGTACCTGGCTCGCCAATTTTAACCATCGACTTATCAAGCAGCAGTGCATTCCCCGCGTTATTACCATTGAGAATTTGTAATCGTGGTGTTGATACGGCAGCCTCCTCAGGTGATGAAGGCTCATCTTCCTGCGGCGCTACCTCAGTCTCTGCTGTTGCCTCCTCAGCCGCCTCCGTTTCGCTTGCTGTATCGTCATCATCATTACCCGTTTCTTCTGCGGATGTTTCCTCAATTGATGCCGCCTCAACAGAGGTAGCACCTTCATCAGCGATAGGCAAAGCTACTACATCATCCGATTCAGATTCCGGCGCACTTGTTGCGGTCTCCACCGTAACCGTATCGACAAATCCATCTTTAGGCGCATGCTGCAAACCTTCTGTGAGGTACTTTAAACTGTACTTGCCCAAACCAATTTCATCACCGTGATTGAGGGTTTGTTTTGTAATGCGCTTTTGGTTGACTAAAGTGCCGTTGGTGCTGTTGAGGTCCTCAATATAAGCGCCTTCATCTTCAATAATAATGGCCGCATGTTCGCCACTAATAGCCAAGTTATCAATATGGATATCATTCGCGGCACGACGCCCAATCGTCATTCGCTCCTTATCTAAAGGATATTCTTGAATCACATTTCCATCGAGTAAAAAGATTAACTTCGCCATAATGCCCTGACACCTTAAATTAAGTTGATAACCGCAACAATTTACTAATCCAATCCCGTTTAATAGGGAACGTATCTTTTACCAATGCAATGACAACTGAAATATTATCCTTGCCACCATGATTATTTGCAAGTTTAACTAAATTTGCTGCCGCCAAATCAATATTTTCACCAGCTTCAAGCAATACCGTATGGATATCCACATCATCAACAAGATCGGTTAAACCATCAGAGCACAAGAGATAGTAGTCATTCACATCGACATCATGCGTGTGCATCTCCAATTCAACCTCGGCATCCGTACCTAAAGCACGCGTGACTAAGTGACCATCATTTGAGCATTTCGCCTGCTCTGGTGTAATTACACCTGCATTGATTTGCTCTTGCAATAAGGAATGGTCTTCTGTGAGCTGGGTGAATACGCCTGCGCGCAAACGATATAATCGAGAATCGCCAATATGCCCTACCACCAGCTGATTATCAGCGAAAACGCCTGCCACCAATGTCGCACCCATGTTTTCACAATGTGCATGCGCTTTAGCCGCCTTATAAACCGTTTCGTTTGCTTTTGATACTGCTGCATCCAATTGACTAGCAACAGCTGTTGCAGAAGCATTCTTATGCGCGCCACTCGCATATTCTGCTAATTCTGATGTCACCACTAAGATGGCAATTTCACTGGCAATAGCGCCACCTTTGTAACCGCCCATACCATCAGCCACCATCAAAAGGCCTGTGGTCAGTTCGCTGGCAACAGCATCCTCGTTACGCTCTCGTAACAAACCGATATCGGTGAGCCTTGCAACGCTGATGGCTTTTGTTACATCCATTCAGAACAGTCTAAAAATGTAGGTAGAATAGAAATTATATACAATAACTTGATGTTTTTTTGTTTAACTTAGCGTCTCAATGAACATTCAGCAATCCAAGCGACACTACTCTTATGTAAAAGGCACTAATGCAACCGCTTTACACTTTTCAAACGTTCAACTTCTTCCACTAGTTTTTTGGCAAGTAAGTCATTCGCATGTGACGTCAAATGAAGCCCATCTCCTTCAATAAAGAAGTGTGAAGCTGGCTTACCTGTATCGGCGAAAATATCAGACGTATAAAGAATATTAAATGGTGTCTGCTTTAACAACTCCGTGTGCCTTTTATTTTTATTTTTATAAGCATAACGGTTAAACAGCTGCTTAAGGGGTGACACTTCCATATCATATAATGTTTCAAACTTAACAAAAATCACTTCAGCACCCCTCTCATCAGCAAGTGCAACAAACTCTTTCATAAAGTGCTGCTGCAATGCAACTGCATCTTGATACTCGTCCACATCATAATAAAAATTTGCATCGACTCTTAGAATAACATTACGTAGAAAGTCTGAAATCGGCAACAAGCTCAGCCGTTTATAAAGCATATATTTATAATACTGAGAATCTCCTTTCTCAAGGGCAGAAACCTTACCTATGTTATCGCCAGCATGTTGCGCCTCAACCGGTGGCAAGTGTTTTATTAATTGATCTCCTGACAAATCATAGGCCGGCTTCATTAGCGGGATAGATAAATCATGATTTACGAGTGGGATAAACATGTTTGAAATAGCTTCTACGCTATGGTGAATACCAACAACCAAGACTTTAGGTTTGTATTCAGCTAAGTTATTTTTGTAGTATGTGAAAGATTGGTCAATTGAATAGACTGCCGTTCCGAAATCGAGCGTTTTATAACCACGACCATTCAAATAATAACCTGGGGTATCCTCATAGCCATGGCCTGTTCCATGCCCACCAACAACTGAGCTTCCTAATAAGAAAATAAGGTCATCATTTTGGTTCGCTTGTGAGATTATATCCTTACCACGCATTTCAACTGGCACACGTGAACCTAATGAACATGTCACCCATTGACCATCTTTATAGCCCGCTTGGTTAACCCAGCCAGATTCTTTATCATATGCCAGAGGAAACTCACCGCTGAAAAACTTATTAACTATCTGATGATAACGGCTTTTTTTATTTTTTTCATACTTACTAAATGATAAGAACCGCTCAAAATACCAGTCATCATCGATAATAAAAGATGCGGAAACAGATATCGCAATATCAACCACGATAATCGCCAACAAAGCTTTGCTGACCAATATACAATTTGGCAATAAAGCATGTAAACTTTTCCAGTTTAGGTCCATAGCATTCTTCTTAATATTATTGGTTTACTGCATGCGCTTTCAGACTAAATTCATTAAATCCAACAAAGCCGTCAAATACTTCTCAGCGATAAATAATACTCATCCCCACCTTTTAGCATTTGACTATGCAGTTTACTCTTTCGTTAATTAACATTTAACTTTACGAGTTCCTTGGTCACTTGCTCTGCTAAGAGCTTTGTTCCCCTTTCATTCAGGTGCGCCTCACCAGTCGGAAAGAAAAAATGATCAATCGGCTCGCCGGTTTTCAACAATACATCTGATAGAAACAATACATTCATCGGCATTTCTTTTAACATCTCATTGTGTATTGAGTTTTTATCTTTATAAAATACATGCAACGGGTTCTTCAACTCATCTTGTGCTTCAAATTTAATGAAAAGAACTTCTGTATTATTTTTCTTTGCTTCCTTAACAAGCTGCTCCATGAAGTAAGCTTGGACTTCAAAATCTTTTTTGTACCTATCGACATCGAACAAAACCTCTTCGCTACCATTCACCCATAGCCACCTAATAAAGTCAGAAATTGGTAATAAGCTCATATGCTTATAGTATTCAAATACAAAGTAGTTGGGGTCATTCTGCTTTAGCGCTTTCAAGAAAGAGCTAACATTGCGACTTCTCTGATCCGCTTGCGGTGGATTCTTTCTGATTAGCTTTCTATCTGGGGTCAATGAGTATGCTGGTTTAACCCATGGATCCCAATTATGTCCTTTAGGCCGGAATGGGGTATACATACTTGTCACCGCCTCAGCTTCAGAATGAATACCAATGATTAAAACATTAGGATCATACTGAACTAAGGTGTCATGATATAGCGAATAACTTTGGTCAACCGAATACATGACAGAGCTAAAATCATAAGCATCATAATGCTTTTCTTCAAGCTGCCCAACCAATCTATTTTGATACTTAAGCTCGAAACCAAGCATTGCTGAACTTCCCACTAAGAAAACCTTGCTCCCATCATGCGCCTCAAGGTTTAAATCTTTGGATGGTGATTGATGAGCGCCATTAGGACCTACATGCCACTCCCAATGTTCATAAGGGACCTTAAAATCAGGTGTATTAACCCAACCATTGGTTGATGGCTGAATTCTAAGCCCGCCATTATAAAAAGATGAGGTGACTTTGTCATAGTGCCCATCACCCACTCCATCGTCACCAAGCCGCTCAAAATAAAATTCATCGGAAAGGAAAAATGGAGACAAAGCAGATATCAACAGATCTGCCAATACAACTAACACCAAGGCCTTCAATAAATATACTGCTTCTTTTCGTAATACAGTCAGACTTTTCCAGGATATATCCATAGTACTCTTCTTAATATTGTGTATTCACTGCATCCGTTATAAAGCTCATCAATCACCCAGCATTTGAATTTCTTTGTGAATTGCTTTTGCAAGTAAATCACAGCCAGTCGCTGATAAGTGCACAGTGTCGTAACCTTGGTATAAATCGGATAATGAGTTGCCAGAATCAACAAACACTTCTGAAAGGTAAATCACGTTCATATCTGTTTCTTTTAGCATTTGATTATGCAGCTTATTCTTCTTTTGGTTGTGTAAAGGCAGGTGTCTGAGCCACTCTAAATCTTCATGCGGCTCAAATTTCACAAAGATGACTTGCGTGCCATCATCGTTTGCTGAGTTTACAATTTTTTGCATAAAGTAATGTTGTAGCTTAAACGCTTTACGATAGCTTTCTTCATCAAAAAAGTATTGTTCAGCGGCCATCAACTTCTTCCTAAACAAATCAGAAAAAGGTGTCAGACTAAAGTATTTGTATAGTGCAAACTTATAATAAAGAGAATCCTTTGCCTTTAACACGTCAAGCATCTTGCCGTAGTCTTTTTCACGTTGATATGCTACTGGCGGCTCTTTTTTCACCAGCTCTCCATCAGCCAATGTATAGGCTGGCTTCAAGAAAGGGACTGACATATCATGCAAACGGAACGGCACAAACATGTTTGAAATCACTTCTGCATCATTGTGAATGCCAACGACCAGAACCTTGGGTTTATACTTTGCTAGCACCTCTTTATAGAATGCATACGTCTGGTCGATAGAATACATAATCGTGCCATAACTAAATGCCGTATAACCTTGCTCATTCAGTAGGTTTACTGGTGCTTGTTCATATGGCAAACGATAGCCACTCAAAACAGAGCTACCTGCCAACAAAACAAGATTGTCACGATTGTTTAGTCCCTCAGGCGGCATATTCACCTTCGGCAAATCAACAGGTGAGCGTGCTCCTAGGTAATCAGTCCCCCAAAGCAAACCCTTTTTCTCATAGTTAGCACTATTGACCCAACCTGCTGCTTTATCAGCATGTAGCTTATAGTCTTCGTCAAAGTATTGCTGCGTAATTTCAGCGTAGCTTTGTGTGCCTTCATATAAGCGAAATTGAATATACTTCTTAAAATAAAATGCATCACTAAGAAAAAATGAGGCCCCAATAGAAAAGATAATATCAAGAAAAAATACAAGTAACACAATGTTAACGATCGTTTTCACCTGTGGCCAAAACGACTTAACAATACCCCAATTCATTTCTACTTTTTCTGACATACTCTATCCCTAAAACTGGAAGTAAATAAATGAAGGTTTAGAAGTACCATAAAAGTAAACGAGGTAGAACAGTGCATACATGACGCCGTAGCGAAGTACAACTGGCAGCTCGTAAAACCTATCCTCGATTGGTTTTTTCGTTGTAAACAAATCAATCAAGAATATTGGCAAGATATAGAAGCCTATGGTTTTTAACTGTGTGAGAAGCTCCCAAGTAAATGGCGACTCTGTGAACAATGTTGTAATCAGCGTACTTGACTGTTCAAATGAAATAGCTCTGAAAAAGATATCGCCAATAAAGATGACATGGAATGTCACTAATGCGCACAAGATATGCACGGTGTACTTCATCAATGCACTTGCATCTTTCTTCACCTTAGGTAGGTAGGTCGAAATGATGCCGTAACCAGCCAAGGCAATACCATTGTAAACACCCCAAAGCACATAGCCCCATGCCGCCCCATGCCATAAACCCATGATAGAGAAGGTCAGCACGGTTACTAAATAAGGTGGAATGCTTTTCTTTTTGAACCGCGTAAACGCAAGTGGGTAGTATAGATAATCCCGTATCCAAGTCGTTAAACTAATATGCCATCTATTCCAGAAATCTTGGAGGTTCCGCGCTAAATATGGTGCTCTAAAGTTATCCATCAGTTCGAAGCCCATTAATTTAGATACACCTCTGGCAATATCAGTGTAGGCTGAGAAGTCGCAGTAAACTTGGAATAAAAATGCATATCCAGCCACCAATACCATGGTACTGCTGGGCGATGCACCAGGTGCAAACACTGGATCGACAACATCCCCAAGATTGTCCGCAATAAAGAGCTTCTTAAAAATACCAATTGCAATTAGAACAAGTGCTTGTTGCGCCGCCTTTAAAGTCAAGCTTCTTGGAGCAAGTACCTGAGGCAATAAGTTTTTCGCCCGCTCAATTGGCCCTGCAACCAGTTGCGGGAAGAAAGCCACATACAATGCATAGTCCAGCACGTTATCCGCTGGCTTAAGCTGTTTTCTATAGACATCCAAGGTGTAACTCATGGATTGGAAGGTGTAGAAGGAAATACCAACCGGCAATAATATATTCAGCGTTGGGCCTGATATATCATAGCCAAAAGAAGCAAACAGGCTAACAAAATTCTCTAAGAAGAAGTTGTAGTATTTAAAAACACCCAATATACCCAAGTTGACAATCACACTGAGTGCGACATATCGCTTCCTAATCGTCTTATCAGAAGTGGCATGAATCGAGGTTGCACAAAAATGATCAACTAAAGTTGTGATAATAATTAGGATTAAAAATCGCCAATCCCAAGTACTGTAGAACAAATAACTAGCGATTAGTAAGAAGCGATTTTGACCTTTATGCCGCAAGGACAAGTAAATGGCAAAGACGACACTAAAAAATACTACAAACTTCAAAGAGTGAAATATCATAATTTTCGTTTTTCGTTATTTAGATAATAATTTCAGCAGGTACTTTTTGACTTAAAAAGTTAATCGGACTTGCGCTAGGACCATAAGCACCACAGTTAAAGAACACGATGTAATCCCCCTCATCAACTTCAACATCGCTATCAACATTACTTGCAATAATATCTTGCGGCGTACAAAGTGGTCCAGCCACATCAAACTTAAAGCCACCTTCTACGGCTTTCTCTTTTTCGGTCATGACATCTAACTCAAAATTTCGCTTAATGACTTGTCCCATACCACCAGCTAGTACATAGTTCGCACTTAAGCCACCATCAGCAATTAAAAATTCTTTTGTGAAAGCTTGCTTACGGTACAAGATTTGTGTCACAAACACGCCAGACTCCCCAACAAGGAACCGACCAGGCTCAATAATCAACTTGATGTCTTTAGGCAGTTGACTGAGCATTTCTGAACCAATCAACTTCTTCAAATTGTCTGCATAAAGCGATAAGTCCAAATCTGTTTGGTTAGGAAAGTACTTAATACCAAGCCCACCACCAAAGTTAATTTTTTTAACTGTTAACGACGTATCCTTTGTTAATGCAATGGCGTGCTCAATGACAACCGCATACTTAGCCACAAGTTTATCGGCATCGAGCTCCTGTGAAGCTAAATGTCCGTGAAAGCCAGTAAAGTTAAGTACATCTGCATTATCTTCAATAATTTTAAGCGCAACCTTTGCATCTTCGACCTTTAGACCAAATGGTGTATCGCCTGCCATGCGCATCCCGGAGCGTTCATTCTCTAACGTCGGATTCAAGCGCACACCTACATTGGCTGTTTGACCTGAAGCTTTACAAATCTCAACAATTTTCTCGGCTTCTTTAATGTTTTCAATATTAATAGAAGCAATATTGTTATCGATTGCTAAGGTTAACTCATCTTGACGTTTCCCCGGTCCAGAATACTCAATTTTCTCTGGCGCAAAGCCTGCTGCAAGTGCACGCGTCAGCTCCCCTTCTGAGGCAACATCAGCACCAATGCCTTGACTCGCTAGTTCTGCCAACATATTTGGGTTTGGGTTTGCTTTTAGTGCGTAGTGAATATCAAACTGACCATGCGTGGCTGTTTTAAGTCGGTTAATTTGATGATGTAGCACCTTCTTAAAATAGATATACCCAGGAGTTTGATAGTCATCGATCACCTGTTTTAATTCTGCTTTTGGAACCAGTGCATAAAAATCATGTTTATTCATAATGAGAAATTTCTTTTTTGTTGGTTAATATGTTTTTCGCTACGTCATTTAGCTTGCGCAGTTAATGTGGGCACATCGATTTTCCCTGATGCGGTTCTTGGAAACTCATCATAAATCAAGCAAGTTGTTGGCACCATATAAGATGGGAGCCTCGCCATGAGAAATTTCATAACATCCTTGTCTGTCAGTGTTGAGCCTTCTGTTTTTTTCACATACACAGTAATCGCTTCTGATGGCTTATCAAATGAAGAAGCTGCTTCAATCACCGCTTCATGGGTACAAAGTTCTTTTTCAATTTCTTCTGGGTAAACGCGATTCCCTCTTACTTTAAACATCCTATCTTGACGTCCATGTAAGTATAAAAATCCATCCTCATCCAAATGGCCCAAGTCGCCTGTAAAAACTACTTTTTGATCCGCTTGCCCTAAATGCTCGGGCAATGGCTTTAACTTACCTTCAGTATTGGCAGGATCACCTATATAGCCAAGCATAGCCCCTGTTCCTTGATGGATAATCTGACCAGCCTCTCCTGTTTTCACTGGTTTGCCAGCTTCATCAACAATATAGAGTGTCACACCATCTACTGGCTTACCAACAGAGCGGTGTTTTTCATCAAAGTCTTTCGCTAACAACATGCCGCTTCTAAAGGTCTCTGTCTGCCCATACGTTTTAAAAATATTGACATCAGGTAACAATTCTCTGAGCTTCTGACGATCTTGATCACCCATATCACCACCCGATATCGTAATATAGCGCAGCGTGTTATTCACTTCACCGAGCAGGTCTAAACTACCATTAATCACAGACAACCAAATTGATGGCACACCGGAGACACCATTTACTTTAAAGTCGACAATCGCACTGACAATATCTTTGGGCATCCAAGAATTCAGTAAAGTCAGGCTGCAGCCTGAAACGAGTGATGTATATAACTGATTGCAACCAACATCAAAAGAGAACGGCAGAATACTAAGCAGAACATCATTGTTGTTTAGCCCATATGCGGTTGATTCTGATGCAATGCGATTAATTAAATCATCACCTCGAATCATGACCCCTTTTGGATTTCCAGTAGAACCTGAGGTAAATAAAATCAACTTTGCAGGGTTAATCGTCTCAGGGGCTGGCTTGGATAAAGCCTTGGACGTGACGTCGGCCAGCGCTACGGAAACAACTGTCGTATATGTTGCTAACAGTTCAATTGTTTGCTGATGTACTGGGGGCAGCTTCGCCGTGTTGCGTAAATGCACAATCCGCAAACCAGATAAAACAGCTTGATCATCAGCCGTTTGTGTCAATGCTCGCAGCTTAAGCAGTGTCGAATTATCACAAAACAACACTTTCATTTGGCTATCTCGAACGATATGACATATCTGCCGAGCAGAAACTAAGTTGTTTATTGTGGTGTAAGGAGAAACTGAATACAGGCTAGCTAAAATGGCAGCAACATGCTCCGCAGAACGCTGCATGTATAAGCCAATGCATTGATCTGCTTTTGTCTCTCCGAGTAGACTCGACACCTTCCCTGCCATGTCAGCCAAATCAGCATAGGTATAGCGAATAGCCTCACCCATCGCTTGCGGCAAGATAAGTGCCGTTTTTTGGCTATACTGCTCGAAAGACTGCTCAACAAGTTCACATAAAGCGTAACTCAAGCGCCAGCTTTCCTATCTTCAACATACGCGGAAAGCACATTAATTGAATCAAAGTTAGTAATCGTAATGTCGCCGAAGTCAATGTCGATATCAAACTCCTGCTGTAAGTCTTGCACCAACCTTACGATACTCATAGAGTCAAGCAAACCACCCTCAACTAAGGACATATCATCTTCCACTTCAATACCAAGACCTGAGGCATCAATCGTTTCTTGTACTATCTCTCTAATTCTTTCTACGCTCATAAACAAACACCTTTTTTGCATCGTTGAAAATTGGGCACTATTAAACCATAATGCCCATTAAAAAATCTATCCCCCAAACGGGTATCGAGTACACTTTTACTACTTAAAGTTAACCGTTATCTTTTAAACTCATTTGGCCTTGCCTTCGCGGCTACTTTGTCGAGTACTCCATTAATGTACTTATGCCCCTCGGCACCACCAAATGTTTTTGCTAATTCAACACCTTCATTAATGGCTACACGGTATGGAATCGTCACATCAAAAATCAGCTCATAAGATGACACTCTTAAAATGGCATGCTCAATCGGGCTGAGCTCGTCTAAGGCGCGGTCTATGAAAGTGGCCACTTGCGTGTCTAACTCACTCAATTGCGTCATCACACCATTCAGCAATTGCTTAAAATAGCCTTCGTCTGCTTTGCCGTAATCTGGATCATCCTTCATATCCAAGAACACCTGTTTCAAGTCGCTTTCATTCATCATGATGCGGTAGATTGCCTTCAGGACCAACTCTCTTGATTTACGACGACTACGGCTTGGCTTACGTTTTTTCTTACTGTTGGTATCTGTGGTCATATCGCTCATACAGCTGCAACCAAATTGACCATTTCGATGGCAACTTGCGCAGCCTCAGCACCTTTGACGTCCATCCGAGCAACGGCTTGCGCATTACTCTCTGTGGTCAGAATCGCATTCGACACAGGGACCCCTGTATTGAGCTGGACTTCAGAAACACCGCGCGCAGATTCATTCGCCACCACTTCAAAATGGTAGGTTTCACCACGTACAATCGCTCCTAAGGCAATCAAGGCATCATATCGATTACTTAATGCCATGTGACTGAGAATTAATGGGGTTTCTAACGCACCTGGCACTGTGGCAATCGTAATATCTTCCGCTGCCACTCCTAGTTTTAGCAATTCAGCATGGCAGGCATCCAGTAAACCGTCACCGATATTACTGTTAAACCGTGATAAGACGATACCTACCTTTTTGCCTGCGCCGTCTAAATTTTGTGCTATTTTATTCAAAATACTCTCTCACATATACCTAAAAGCAGTATTTTACGCTATTTCGAGCAAAAACAGCGCCAAGCGACGTAATCAGTTAACTAAAGAATGCCCAAGCCTTTTGTGCCGTACTCCAGATACCATAAGCAATCGGAATTAATACAGCTGACCAAGCTAAAAAGGTCATGACTGGATGACTGCCAGCACTCGTTTGTACGTCACCGACAGGCTTCACAGTCTCATGCCCTGCTGCACGCACTTTCTCTAGCTCTGCATCAGTCATGTAATCCTGCTCAGCAACCGGTTTAATCAACCAGTTAGCGATAAAACCAATCACTAACATACCAGCCAAAATCAAATAAATAGGCGCATAAATTTCATCAAATGGCACACCAGCTTCTAAACGGGTGTCATGTAAATAATTCACCACGACAGGCCCTAAAATCCCAGCCGTTGCCCACGCCGTGAGCAAGCGACCATGAATCGCACCAACAAACTGCGTACCGAACATATCCGCCAGATAAGCAGGAATCGTAGCGAAGCCACCGCCATACATGGATGACACAATGCAGAAGCAAGCCACAAACAACCCTAATGACTTATTCCCAGCGGCATAGGTCGCTGTGCAATACAAGATTGCCCCCAACACAAAGAAAATAAAGTAAGTGCGTTTTCGGCCTAACTTATCAGATGAACTCGCCCAACCGATACGTCCAAAAATATTAAACACCGAAATCAACCCAACAAACCCAGCGCCAACAGCCGCTGCTGCTGCGATCATCTCTGCGTTATTTTTCAGTTCTGAAAAACCAACATCTGGTTGCCCGACCAATGCACCAGCAAAGGTTTCCTGCAACATCGGCGAAGCGGCGCCTAAAATACCAATACACGCAGATACGTTCATGCAAAGCACAACCCAAATCAACCAAAACTGTGGCGTTTTATGCGCACGATTAAGATGGACGTGCCGTGATGCAATCATGGCATTATCTTGCTTCGCAGGTGGCGTCCAATTTTCTGGCTTCCAACCATTGGCTGGCACGCGATAACCCAAAGAACCCGCCATCATAAATACTATATAAACCAAACCTAAGACAACAAAGGTTTGCCAAGCGCCAACTTCATTCGCTGTCGAAAAGTGCTCCATCAATTTCGTCGCCATTGGTGAGCCAATCATGGCGCCACCACCAAAACCCATAATCGCCATGCCCGTTGCCAGCCCGCGCCGGTCAGGGAACCATTTAATGAGTGTAGAAACTGGAGAGATATAGCCCAGGCCCAGCCCAATGCCACCAATCACCCCACTACCCAGCCATAACAGCCAGAGTTGATGCACATAAATGCCATAGGCAGAAATGAGTAAGCCACCACCCCACAACACCGCGGCAGCGGCACCTGCTTTACGCGGGCCTTCACGCTCTAACCAACCACCGAACAATGCTGCAGAACAACCCAACACAACAAAGAAAAGTGTATACATCCAACCCAAGTCGAATTGCGTCCAGTTACAGTCTGTGGCAAACAAAGCACGTGCAGTACCTGCTAATTTATCGCCAAATGTAGTGGCTCCAGCAGCACAGGCTGCTAACGGTTCGCCTGACGCACCTTTTAACGCATTGCCGAGTGGCTTCCAGAACACACTAAAGCCATACGCCAT
>SPJK01065159.1_pt1 | contig 12685 bp, 8 predicted proteins | sample 3741771 | NCBI WGS metagenome assembly SPJK01 (sample SAMN10925997, study PRJNA522277) | cold seep metagenome | isolation source: Elba SIP-enriched marine methane seep metagenome, extraction at timepoint T2 | place: Italy: coast of Elba, Mediterranean Sea | reverse complement strand
TCGTTCCAGGAAGTCGGTGCTTCAGCATCAGCGGGAGCGTGGTTGTCTCCGGTAGGACCACGCCATTGAAGCCAATCTTCAGCAGAGATAGTTTGAAATGAGAAAACTATTGAGAACGCGATTGTGTAAAACAGTTTCTCAAGCATTACAAATCCCTTTGGTAAGTGTTATCAGATGAAATTCGCAACAAACACAATGCGATCGATCCTAATTCAGAAGCCCAACATAGGGCACCGCATTGAGTTTGGAGTGGGTGACAACTTGCTTAACAATCGCATCGAACTGTTCGTTCGACAAGGGGTCAATAATCGAATTCGCAAATCGGCTTACAAGCCCATACACTTGGCACGATTGCTTTTCCCGATAACATAAGACACTTCGTTTTGCAGAACGAAAGAAAGCCTGATTAAAGACTTTTAAAGCCCAGAAACCCTTAACGCATCTACCTGCTAAGCGCTATCGCGTAGGCCAACACAACAGAGTCGGCGGAAAAGATCGCACCGATCAGCAAGCTCATCCGTTGTGCCGATATCAATAATTCGGCCGTTATCCATGACAACAACCCGGTCAGCCAGGGTAAGCGTACTAGGTCTATGGGTAATCAAGAGCGTTGTTCGCGATCCAAGAAACTCAGTTAATGCGTGGTGGATGAGCTGTTCACTCTCAAGATCGATTTGGCTTGTTGCCTCATCAAGAATAAGCAACTCGGGGTCACGAATAATTGCCCTTGCCAAAGCAATACGTTGACGCTGACCACCCGACAGACGCCCCCCTCCAGGGCCTACAACCGTGTCGTATCCATCGGCAAGTCTTTCAGTAATGAAGGTGTGCGCGTGCGCTTGACGCGCTGCTCGCTCAATTTCAGTAAATGTTGCACCAGGTCGGCCATAGGCGATATTCTCAGCAACCGTATCGTTTAGGAGCTGAGCTTGTTGTGAAACGACGCCAACGCGACTTCGCACGTCTTTCAATTTCGCTTCACGAACATCAATACCGTCATATAAGACTCGTCCTTCCGACGGATCGTATAGTCTCGCAGGAAGAGTAAGAAGCGTACTCTTACCACATCCGTTGGGACCAACAATGGCGATGGTTTCTCCCGCTTGAACTTCAAGATTTATTTCTTCCAGCACGGTTTTTTCAGTGGTGTACTGGAACGAAACATCCTCAAAACGAAGCGTACGCCAAGGTTGTGGTAGAAGCTTTGGATTCTCGGGATCATCAATCTTGGGTTGACGATCCAACACTTCATAAACCCGTTCAGCCGATGCCGAAGCTCGTTGGATGTGATTGAAAATGCCTGAAAGCCTTCTTGCCGGATCACTCATGCCGGCAAGCATGGCGAAGAAGACTGACATCTGTCCGTGCGTAAGGGGCGTTTCACTGATGGGAATACCAAGCAAGTGCGTTTGTTGGTTAAGCACTAAATAGCCCCCCGCCATGGCGGCAGTGACAATCATTGCTACGCCTACATTCTCGGTCAGTGGGCTGGCCAACGAATCATAAAAAGCAATACGCATGTGGCGGTCATAAAGCTCTTTCAATGAATGACCAAATCGTTTGTTTTCAGCTTCTTCGCGTGTGAAAGAACGTATCAAGCGAATCCCTTGTAATGTTTCCGTTAGCGATTCGTAGACGCCAGACAGTTCCTCCATAGCACGCTTATTGGCTCGCTTAAGTGACTTACCTAGCCAGCGAATCGCGAGGGCAGCAAGCGGCGTGACAATCACGGTTAACAACAGAAGCCGCCAACTAAACCATGCTGCTCCAATGAAGCATGCCCCCATCTTGAGAGGCTCTCGGATTGCTTGTCCAAAGAGGAGCTGTACCCCGAGACCAACTTGCGATAAGTCAGCCGTACAACGGGTCATCAAATCGCCTCGACCTCTCTCAGAGAACTCACTTAGATCCAGTCGAAGCATTTGCCAAAAGAAATCACGTCGCATTTCAAGCGTAATCTTGCCACCTAGGCGGGCAACAAGAACCATATTTATGACGCGGAAAATGTTCTTGATAACCGTTCCGACAAGAACAAATGCGCAGACGCAGCCGAGGGTCTTGAAAGGGGTATCAGGCAGCCAATGTTCAGCGAGTGGTAGTATCCGATTGATTCGGTCAAGCTTTGCTTGTTTATAACCTTGGCTCTCTCGAATGGTTGCTATTTTTTGGACAAGTTCTTCTTCCCGTTCTGGCGAAGCATGCTGAATCTGTTTTGCAAACTCAATTCGTTGTTGCTCAAGCTCTTCGATCAACTCTTCTTGTATGAGAGCATCTTCCTGAAGCCATTCGGGAATTGAATGGTCCTGCATGATCGCATCAACGACTGGCCAGACAGCTACAAGATTCGTCGCCCAAAGGACGGCAACCAAGAGTGAGGTTGTCAGACAACCTACAACGGTAGCCGGGTAATTGAACGCCAAACGCATTGCGCGGGCGAATTGATTCATTGATCGTCCATGACAAACGCTATGCGGAAGGGGCAGCCATGCCCAATACCGCCGGTAGCTGCTATTTCACTTTTGCTCAGCAGTTAGCATCGCCCGGCAGGCTGCCGAGCGATCAGAGTTTTAGCAGAGAAACCGACCTCAACCAACGCCGACGTGGGGGTGTAATACGATTACTTTGCTAGCATTCTTGGCAGTGCTAGCAAACATTCTTGCGTTCCGGTTATGACAGTAACAACGAAAGACTGGATTATCCCGCCTTCCAGGCCGATACCTGACCAACAAGCAGACCTTGTCCGTGATGGCCGATCGTTCGGCTTGACCAAAAGAGTTGGCACGGCATAAGGGACATACTGGGGGGGGAACCAAACGATGAAGACTATCTACGCCATGATGGCGGCTGCGCTCATCACGACGGGCGTCGGATGTTCTGCGCTGAATTCTTGCAACTCTTGTGGCCCCGACGGATGCCACATCTCACAATCACAAATGGCACCGCGTGCCTCGATGCAGAATGGCCGTTGCAATGACAGCAACGGTTTTCTTCAGAAATGTGGTTGGATTAGCCTAGGTGGTAACAATGGCTGCGGCGATTGTTGCAATCCTTCCTGTGGATGTGAAGGACAATGTTCTAGCGACTGCGGTTGCTATGGTGGCGGGTGCGAAAATGGTTGTTGTAACAATGGTTGCTTGCAACGCGGTGTTAGTCGTGTGATTGATTGCCAAGGATGTAACGGCGGCGGCATGTGTGGATTCTGTGGCGGTGGCGATCGGGTTTATAACTTCAACCCAGGTCCACCCGCTGGACAAGTTGCCTACCCTTACTACACGGTCCGTGGACCGCGCGATTTCTTGATGGCCAACCCACCTTCGATCGGCCCTCGTTAAGAAAAAGCGATATCAGTTAGCCGCGTGAACGGATGCACGCTCAACGCCAGCCGCCAAAGATGCAAGGATGCATTAGGCGGCTGGTTTTTTTGTTTACCTTCGACGTGAAATCAAAGTACTCGCTGAGGTAAGCAACATCAGAAGGCTGCTTGTTGGTTCGGGAACCGCAGCTGATGAGCTTGCTGACGAACTCGTTGCACCAAAATTATTAGCCCATACTTGATAGTCCGCTTGGGAATACATTTCTCCCAAGCCATCTCTCCAAACGGTATAGTCAGCGGCATCAACTTCGCCGTCGCCATTGAAATCACCTTCCAGCAAGCCGCTTACCGAAGCAAACCGACGTACACGCCCGTCCCGCTTGTTAAGAACGTAGATTTCATTATCAGGACCAAGACCGTATCTCAGGTCATGTCTTCCTAAACCTTGGTTGCCACTAGCGTTCCGAACCAATTGTAAGAACGATATTGGCGAGCCGTTGTCCGTCAACTGAACGGCTTCTATCGGAGCTAAGAGTCCATCGTTGAGGTTAGAAAGATTCGAGAAATCTTCCCGTTGAACTAGTTCATCGATATCGGCGACAAAGATTGGATCATCAATCTCCGAGAAGTCACCAAAGAAGTACTTTCCTCGTAGAGCTGGTACCGCATCTCCTCGGTATACAAACCCACCTGTTACGGCAAAAAGTGAATCTACCGAGTTGTTGTTATCGAAATCATGATCGTACTGTGCTACTGGATAAGTAAAGTTATCAGTTGCGTGATTACCGGGAAGAGTATCAACGACATTCGTTGAGACGAGATCGAAGGTCCCTTCCCGCTCACTCCATCCGTAATTGGCACCCGCTTGGCCTAGGTTAATCTCCTCGATGTTAAGCTGCCCAATATCGGCAATTAGCATCTTGCCACTGACCGTATCCCATGAAAACTTATGGGGATTTCGCAAGCCGTAAGCCCATACTTCCTCGATCGTGTTCGCAACTCCTGCAAAAGGATTATCATTTGGAATTGAGTAGGGATCACTACCTGAGGCAATGGGATCGATGCGCAAGATAGACCCGTGTGGAAACCCTTTACCGCCACTACCTGAAGCCGTAGTCGAAATATTTTGAGCAGTATTGTTTGGGTTACCAGCGCCACCACCGTCGCCCAAGGCAATGTAAAGTTTGCCGTACTCGGCATCTCCCGACGTAGCGAGGGGATTGAAGCCTATCGCGCCAATGTTGTGGTCAAATTCTGGCTGACCAATGCGCATCAACTCTCGATAGCTGCTGGTGTCTACCGTTCCGTTAGCATTAACGGTCCATTCACCAACAACCGAGTCGTGATCCAATCCAGGTGGCGAGTTAAAGAACTTTGGTGAACCGATCCCGCCAACAAATGCATCCCGACTGTGTGATGTATAAAATTTCCGAAAGCCATCCGTACCTGAGTTATTAAAATCTGGGTGGAATGCCATTCCACGCAATCCAGTCTGAAAATCAACATTGAAATCAGGAACAACAGCACTTAGGTCCAGAAACAGAGTTGAAGAAGGATTCGATGCGGCGGGATCAAAAGAATAAATTTTCCCGCGTTGATCAAGTACATAAGCAAGACCAGGCGCCCCGCCTGACACCAATTGCTCAAGCCGAGGAGCTTGCCCTGAACTATTAGGAATCGTGAGAACATCCTCCAACTCCAAGGACCAACTGGTCATCGGAATCGTCGCGTTGATTGGATTCCCTGCGGGAAGGACCGCTTGAACCGAGGAAGCAACAAAACATATGGAAAGAGCAAAAGCACCAGCCCTGCCCAAAAAAGAAAATGCCATGGTGATAAATCAAAAAGAGAAGTTCGACATGACAGCATAAAACCTGGGTGCTGGCCTGCTGCGAGATAATTCATCTTAACCTAGGATCGCCAAAGAGTGAACTTATTCGTTTCAAGTTAAGAATGAATTAATCGAAATGCCATGCCGATAGCAGCGGTTTCAATCCGTAGAATCCGCTCGCCAAGCGAAACTGTCTGCCAGCCATTTTCGGCGGCTAGAGCAAATTCCTCGTCGCTGAATCCCCCTTCTGGGCCTATAGCAACTGCGTAAGAATCCGTAGCGTTTGCGCACCACTGAAAATCTTTCTCGGTTGGGTGGGCAATTAATCGCACGCCAGGCAAATCGCTCCGCAGAAAATCAGGCCAAGGCTGAGGATCTTCGACCTGCATCAATTGATTCCGTCGGCACTGTTTAGAAGCTTCAATCACCAGCCGACGAAGCTTTTCCAAACCACTCGCTTTGGGAGCAGCAACACTTCGTTCCGTTACCAGTGGCACAACACGCTGAACACCAATCTCTGTGAGCTTTTCAATAAGGACCTTTTGACGATCTCCCTTAGGAAGCGCAATCCCCATCGTGATATCAATTTTCGCTTCACGACTCACCGATCGCTGATCGGTTATTTCCAGGTTTATTTCCCGTCGAGTTGTCGATTTTATTTGGGCAGTGAATTCATCACCCGATCCGTCAAATAGGGTAATCTCTACGCCAACCTTCATGCGCATGACATGGAGAGCATGATGCGCTTCGGTACCTGCTAGCACTGCCTTAGCACCGCATCGTAAGGGTTCATCCGAAAAGAAGCGTTCACTCACTGTTTTTTACGTCAGTTGTTAGAGAGTCAGAAATAGGCTGATGAAGTCGATCCCTAGGTTTGCCGATTATGACCTTAGTGGTCCAATCTTGCGACCGGGTGCTAGCAGTAAGTAAGTGACTCCCCAATCTGGGAAAGATATCGATGTATTTGAATCATTGGGGATTTGTCACGACACCCTTCAAACAAATTGCGGCGATTCCCTATCCAACCGAATCCCTCACAGAATCGACTGCCCGCGCGGACTATCTGATCAGCCAAGGGCGACGGATGGGCGTACTCGTCGGGGAACGTGGTGTCGGCAAAACGACGGCCCTATTTGCCATCGAAGCAGAACAGCGCCGTGCTGGCGTTCAAGTAATTCGGATTGATGCCGAGGCGATCTCTTCGCGTGAGCTGCTTTGGCGAGTTGCCGAGGGTTTGGAAACGATGCCCGACCCAGCAGATACAGTTCTACAACTTTGGCAGTTGATCGAAGATAGGCTTCGAGAAAATCGCCTTCAAGGTCGTCCTACCGCACTGCTCGTTGACGATGCCTCGGATCTTGGTCCTGACGTTCAGCAGCAATTGGCTCGTTTGGCAAAGCTTGAATGCTTCGCCGATGCTAAGTGGACTATCATCCTGGCAATCCACGACGGAGCATTAAGCCGAATCAACGAATCGCTTCTCCACTTGATTGATTTGCGGATCGATTTATCACTTTGGAACCTTATTGAAACGGAAGGTTTTATACAAACTTCCCTAGTCGATGCGGGCAGGTATGAGCCAATCTTTAGCGATTCGGCAATCGGTCGGATTCATGAACTGACCCAAGGTTTACCACGCCACGTCATTCGTCTTGCCGACTACGCCCTGCTCACAGGGGCGACCGAGAAGATTCCACATGTTGATGCTGACATTGTGGAAAGGGCCTTTGAATCGCTTCGCTGGAGCCCAAACTCGATTGAGCTGGCCAGCTAGTATAGCTTATAGCGGTTATGCCAATTCTTGCTTCACAGTCTTAATGGTATCGCTGCTGCGCGGAATCATTCGAAGGGTAATAACCTATCTTTGAGTAGCGTTATTTACATCGTTACTAGCTGGTTTCTTTCCGATGATATTCTGCATCTCAAGATCCCCACTTAACTGTGCTACTTTTGCTACGCTAATTTTATTAGCGTTAGGTATTGAAGTATTTGCTCAGACGTCGGTTACGTTACAGGTCTCCAGCGGCTCTGACAACGCCGACCAGAGCACCAGCGGCGGAACTGTTTGGGTTGATGATAATTACGCCCTGATGGCAAACTACACGGGATTCCGGTTTCAGAACGTCAACATTCCTGCTGGGGCGACAATTCAGAGCGCAACCCTTGAGCTAACATCTTACGGTACAGGAACTACTAGTTTCTCGGTTAATGTCTACGCCGAAGATCAAGATAACCCTACGGCATTTAGTAGCTCTTTCTACAATGTTTCAAACCGCACTCGTACAAGCGCTTACACAGCTTGGAACACGGGGACGACTTCGTTTGTTAATGGGGTTTCCTTCAGCTCCCCGGACATTGCATCCGTTATTCAAGAAGTGATTAGTCGGCCAGGATGGGCGTCAGGTAACTCGCTAGTTATTCTTACCACTCCTAATTCTGGTAACAAAGGGATCTGGAAACATCGAGGCAATGCAAGTTACGCTGCGAAGTTGAATATCACCTACAGCACCGCAGCAACCGAGCCAATTGTTCATTACACCTTTGACGAAACAAGTGGGAACATAATCAATCAAGGCACTTTGGGTAGTAGTGCTGATGCCGATGAATTTCGTGGAACCGTGATTCGGGCGGCATCGCCAATCCCTGAAAATGGAGGTACTGCGATTCGATTTGCTGATGGGAGCATTTCTCCTGGTCAGGTAAATGGTCTTAATCGAGGACCCGGTTACCCAATCACTCAGAGGACCTACGATTTTTGGTTTGTCGCCGATCATACAAATGGACGGCAAGTTCTTTTCGAAGAGGGGGGAGCAACTCGACAGATTATTGCTTACTTGGATGAAGGGACTCTCTACTTCACGGCTTTCAACCGCGCGGATTCTATTCGTTGGGGAACACCAACGCCGTTCTATATTTCGACTTCTGAACCAATAATTCCCGGTACACGGTATCACGTGGCAGTCGTATTAGATTCCCAACTAGGTAGCGCAACCGGTGAATTTCGGGGATATCTCAATGGTAAGTTAGTAGGTACGGTAACGGACGTCGGACCAATGTGGGCGCACAATCCTTTAGAAATTGGGCGTGCCGAAAGAAGTATCCGTTATCACGATAATAGCGTACACAATGGTACGCATGGTCCCTTCTATGGCACAATTGATGAATTCAAAATTTGGGACGTCGTGCTAAGCGAGCAAACGATCCAAGATATCTACGAAGAAAATTGGGGGCTCGCCGGTCATTGGAGGTTGGACGAAACGAGCGGAACCATTGCTAACGACTCGTCTGGTAGTATCAACCATGGATTCTACTTCAACGGACCTGATCAAGGTATCGATGCGATTCGGAGAACTGGTGCCGAATTTGAACGCGATGCAGGATACGATCGGGTTCATCTAGACGCCAACGCAATTCATGGTGCCGACGAGGTATCGGTTGCTTGGTGGATGAAGACGGAGGAGACTGGCAGTCAATCAATCCTAAGTGGAGCCTCCTCAGGACATAATAATTCGTTCCTGATCTTCTTTCAAAATCACACAAATCTTTCGGTATATTACGGTAACCCTCGTACGGACTTTACAATTGATTCCGTCGCAACTGGTACTTGGCGGCACTTTGTAATCACACACGTTCCAACAACAGGTGAAGTTAATCTCTACATTGATGGGAAATACGATCAAACGAATTATTTAAGTAGAACTGATGTATCCTACGATATTGATACCGATGGATTGGTTCTTGCTGAAGAACAAGACAGCGTTAACGGTGGCTATGTTACTTCGCAAGCTTTTGCCGGCACGCTCGACGACGTTCGGATTTACCGTCGCATAATCAGTGGCTCCGAGATTGCCGAGATACATGGCCTCGTCGGTCAATGGAAACTTGATGAAACCACAAGTTCAATCGCCGAAGATTCGACCGGTTGGAACCATGACGGAACTTACCTAGGTGGATACACACAGAATGTCGCGGGCCCCGACAGTGACAATCATCCCATCGCGACTGCCTTTGATGGAATCAATGGCAAAGTCGATTTGCCTGCGGTGAATCATGATTTCTCCGAAGGCTTTGCAGCAAGCATGTGGGTAAGACCTTCTTCGATTCCCGCGGACAGCACGCTCAACTCTTTCCTGAGTCTTTCCAGCAGCGGTGGTGCTAACGAAGCTTGGTTCGGCTGGCGTAAAGGATTCGGATTAGAATTTTTCCATGAAGGGCCCAATGGGACAGAATCAATCGATGATGGTTCCGACCTGTCGATTAGTGGTTGGATCCATGTTGCCGTTTCAATTGATGAAGATGGTTTTGTAACGCTTTATCGAAATGCAGCTTCGACCACAGGTGTGCAAACGATGGAACTTCCTCTCAGCGTTAATCGAAGCGACAATTTTATCGCAAGTTCCGCCTTGAATGATCTCTTTCATGGCAGGATGTATGACGTGAGACTTTACAATCGACCCCTCTCTGAAGAAGAACTTGCAGAACAGGTCGGGATTCCATCATCAGATGGTATCCGAATCCAAAGTTGGCAAGAAATTCAATAGGCCGCTACCGTAGAGCAGTAAGCTTATCACGGAGCTTCGCAACTTGTTTTTCGAAACCTTCCTGGTCTTTACGGACACGGTCGAGGATCTTCTCACTGCTGGACTTAATGGTCTCAGTCCATTTACGAACTTCATCAAGCTTCGAAGCATGCTTTTCAATGTCATTGATTGCACGATCAATGGATTCAAAATCGGCTTCCTCGTTCTCACTAGCCCGTTGAAACTCAATGACGCAAGCCCGTGCAATCTCAATGGCGGCCAGCAAGTAAGGGTCTGATGTCGAATCCTCGGCATCCCAAACGACGATGATGTCATTCCGATAGCGAGCGATGGGGCGAGTTCCTTCGGGTGCACTTCGCTTGGAAAAGATGAAGACACCAAAATCGGCATTACGGTTTTGGCGTGCAGCTGATAATTCTTCTAAGGCTTTGGCACTCGTATATTTATCAGCCTGTTTCATTTCAAAAACAATGCGTGATCCAGCCGCGGGAGAATCGGGGCCAAGCGCGACGACCGCATCGCCCACTTTGCTATTGCGAACCAAGCCCGTTGTGTTCCCAGTTGCTTCGGCCACATCGCCGCGTTGTTGGGCTTGATCTTGAATAAACGCAAAGGCGGCCTCTTCAAACTCATGGCCATGCTGCGTGCCCGCTGCATCGCTCGTCCGTTTTTGGGTTAGCCTTGCCAGTGCTACTTTGACTTCCTCTTGGAATTCGGCATTCGTTTTAACATGAGCCTCCAAAATCGTGCGTAGTTCGTCCTTCACTCGTGATAGGCCAGACTCTTTGTTATCGAGCGAAAACTCACTGCTGATGGTTCGCTGTGCCCGATCAACGTTTTGAACTAGTCGGCTAAGAGCCGAGTCTTCCTTGTCGAGTGAAAACTCTTTGATGACTTCATCGATCTTTTCTTGCAGATCTTTGCTCAGATCGCCATGCTTGCCAGTCAATTCACGAATCAATCGAGCTAGGGCACCTTCTTGATTGTCTAACGAAAACTCACGCAAGACTTTTTCACGTTGACCGGATAGTTCCTCATCAACCATCTTTTGCAATTGAGCGAGCAGACCAGAGGACTGTTCGGGGTCAAGCTGCCGCATCAAAGAGCTTTCTGGCCCAAACTGTTCAGCCAGTAACTTAGATAGGGGTGACCCATCGCCATGCAATTGGTTCTTCATCAGCTGCGAAAGTTCACCATCATCGCTAACCAACCGCTGAACGCGCTCCGTCAGTCGGCCACTTTCAGGGTCGAAATACTCTTTGAGTGTTTGTTCGGTCTGTTGCTTAGCATGGCTCGAATGTTGTTCGAGCGCTTGTTGAAGTTGCGAAATTAATTGTCCGCCCGCATCCTTCACTCGGTCGGCATCGACTCGGCTTGTTGCATTCTGAAGTGCTAGCACACCGATCCTGAGAGCATCGATTGCTTGTTGGTTTCGGTCACGACCTTCAGCAATCGGGGCAAGCATCGCGATGACGTCCGGATCACGGACTTCGAGCTCCAATGGCAAGACGGCTGGCAGCTCTTGCGAATCTTCAGAAGCGTGGTCCTTCACAGCTTGTTCCCAATCGAAGCTTCCATCGTCGAGCTTCGTATCGTCATCCGCTGGAAAGTCAGATGGGTCGAAAGGGAGGGCATGTTGGGCATCGTGCGACATTGGAATAGTCCTTTTGATCAACAGACGAACTACTCTTTTGTACAGTATCGCATGGCATTCGCCAAAGCCTGCTAGCAGAGATTTTCTGCCCAGCCGCGTTGGCATAGGGCAATTCGTACGGAACTGTTATGCTGCCGGCCCTAAATTGTCCAATTCTTGCTTAGCATGGAAGCTAATCGCATGACCTCGCTACGTCTCGCTTTCGGCATTTGCTCACTTGTGTTTGCTGTGTCAGGTGCTTTTGCTCAGTACCAACCACAGCCAAACTATCAGCAACCGCGCCAACCAAGACAGTATCAACCCGCGCCTCAACAACAGCCGGCGGTTCAACAACCGGGACCCGCTCAGGGCCAACCCTTTGTGCCACAGGGGTTTAATCTGAATCAGATCGAGCAGACCTATCTTGATCAAGTGCTTGATCAATGGGAAAAGCAGAGCTCACAGGTCAGCACCTTCTATTGCGAGTTCACTCGGCTTGCATACGATCCAGTGTTTGGACCTGGTGCCACGAAACACAAACTCGAAGAGTCGGGTGAACTTAGCTATCAAAAGCCTGACAAAGGAAGTTTCAAAATCAAGAAGGTAAAGGCTTGGGACGCTGCCCAACAAGATTACATCGAGAACCCCAACATCGTGGGCGAACATTGGGTTTGCGATGGCAAGTCGGTCTTCGAATACAAGAACGAACAAAAGCTGTTGGTTGAAAGACCTATCCCCCCCGAAATGCAAGGCAAAAGCATCGTCGATGGGCCGTTGCCATTCCTCTTTGGTGCCGAAGCGGACAAACTAAAGAAGCGCTACTGGATGCGTATCGATCATCGATCAGCAGAGAATGAAATACGTTTGGTTGCGACACCCAAGCGTCAATCTGATGCCATGAACTATCGCATGGTAGAGCTGATGCTCGATAAGCAAAAAATGCTGCCAATCGCGATGCAGGTTCATATGCCTAACGATAGTCGAGCTGTTTACACGTTCGACATTGCTGACGCCAAAGTGAACAATCGACTCAACCAACTTTGGAACCAAATGTTCCAAACGCCTCGGACGCCGTTCGGCTGGAAGAAAATCGTCGAGCAACCACAAGCTCAACAAATGGCACAGCCAAACCAGGGTGCTGCTCTACGTTGAAAGCTAGATTTTACGCTTGGTCTAAAACCAAGTCATAAACCTCTGCTACGTGACGCGCCATCGCTTCGGAGCTAAATCGGTCGGCATGGCGTTCCCGGGCTGCTTTCGACATAGCAGGGTAATCAAGCTTACGGGTTACGATTTGCTCGAGCGCCTCGGCTAGTTGACTCACGCTGCCCGCTTCGACAAGCAGGCCGGTTTCTCGATGCAAGATT
>SPJK01082409.1_pt1 | contig 12693 bp, 13 predicted proteins | sample 3741771 | NCBI WGS metagenome assembly SPJK01 (sample SAMN10925997, study PRJNA522277) | cold seep metagenome | isolation source: Elba SIP-enriched marine methane seep metagenome, extraction at timepoint T2 | place: Italy: coast of Elba, Mediterranean Sea | reverse complement strand
GCCCGCTTGGTGTACGCACTTCGATCAAGCGCCCACCGGCACCGGGGCCATCCGAAATTATGACCTGCCGGACGTCAGCCAAACCTCGACCAAATGCCGTGTGGCGAAAAATGTCTGTCGGGGACAAGGTGTGTTCCTTTTTCGTGGTGGGCCGCGGCGGTTTTGGGTGCTGCCTAATCTACGGATTCGACCTTTTTCCAGACACCGCCTTCGTTCGAGGAGTGGACACACGCCTCGATAAACGCGAGGCCGGTGGCTCCATCACGTACAGTTGGCAATTCGGTGGCAAACGGATCGGGATCGCGCCCTTCCTTTGCGGCCCAGATGATTTCGGCGGCATTTGAATAAATGTTCCCAAACCCTTCAATGTAGCCTTCAGGGTGACGAGGGGGCATGCGTGTGCCCGCAGTCGCAACATCCGTTGCACCCGGCCCGCCGCGCGTGATGGTGCGAGTCGGCTCGCCGAACGGGGTATAGTAGAGGTTGTCGTTGTCCTCTCCAACCCACTCTAGACCGCCTTTGGTGCCGTAGATTCCGATACTTAGCCGGTTATAGTTGCCTGGCGCCACCTGACTGGTCCAGAGTGTGCCGGTCGCGCCCCCCTTGTAACGCAGTAAGACATTGGCGTTGTCGTCAAGCTGCCTACACGGAACGTAACTGCGCAAATCGGCACAAACTTCTTCCAGCTCCAGCCCCGAAATAAAAGCGGCTAGATTGAACGCATGCACGCCAATGTCACCAATCGACCCACCAGCCCCCGCCAGATTCGGATCGGTGCGCCACGCGGCCTGTTTCTGACCTTCGGCGTCCAACGCTGTGGTGAGCCAATCCTGAACATATGACGTCCGGATCACCTGTATGTCGCCAAGTACCGCGTTGGCGACCATTTCGCGGGCCTGCCGCACCAAGGGATAGCCGGTGTTGTTCTGGGTCAGTACAAATTGCGCACCGCTAGCGTCGGCAATGCGCACGAGCTCTTGCGATTCCGCAAATGTTACGGTCATTGGCTTGTCGCAGATGACATTGATACCCGCCTCTAAGAACGCTTTGGAGACATCAAAATGCAGGTGGTTGGGCGTTACGATGGAGACCGCGTCAATGCCGTCATCGCGGTTGCTTTCGCATTCGACCATATCTTGCCAACTCGTGTAAGCGCGATCCGGCGCCAAACCCAAATCGGCGCCGGATGCCTTGGCATTGTCAGGGTCCGCCGACAGCGCCCCAGCAACGATGTCCCATTTGTCATCCAGGCGAGCGGCCATTCGGTGTACTGCGCCAATAAACGCCCCGCGGCCACCACCAACCATGCCAAGCCGCAGTTTTCGTGCGGCTTGCTCTGTTCCAAATGATTCGATTGCCATGCTACTTACTCCAGACCCAGAATTGCACGGGCACCGGAAGTGTCACCTTTGCCACCAGCAAAATCATCGAAGGTTTTATCTGTGACCCTGCGGATCTGATCGCGGATGAACTGTGCGCCTTTGGGGGCGGCATCTTCGGGATGTTCAATGCAGTCTTCCCATTCGTAGACAGCCCAACCTTTGAAATCGTACTCAGTCAGTTTGGAGAAAATCGCGCCAAAATCTGTTTGGCCGTCACCAAGACTGCGGTCTCGTGCAGCCCGTTTGAGCCAAGGTTGGTAACCAGACAAGAAACCTTGTTTGCCCGTTGGATTAAACTCGCTGTCCTTAACGTGGAACATCTTGATCCGTTCATGATAGAAGTCGATGAATTGTACATAGTCCAAGCCCTGTTTCACAAAGTGACTTGCGTCATAGTTTATGTGGCAGCGGTTGTGGTTGTTGACCCGTTCAAGGAACATCTCAAATGTCACGCCGTCATAGAGGTCTTCGGTCGGATGCAGTTCGAAACACAGATCCACACCGTTCTCTTCGTATACGTCGAGCACCGGTAACCAGATACGAGCCAGTTCATCAAAGGCTTCGTTAATCAGACCCTCATCGCGTTGAGGGAAAGGGTACCAGAATGGCCAAGCCAATGCGCCGCTAAAGGTGGCATGTTCGGTTAGGCCGAGGTTTTTGGAAGCGCGCGCGCAATCTTTCAGCTGCTCAATCGCCCAAGCCTGGCGCGCATTGCGATTCCCGCGCACGTTGGGCGGGCAGAGGCCATCCATCCATGTGTCATATGCGGGGTGCACCGCGCAGAGTTGACCTTGAATGTGGCTGGCTGTGTCGCAGATCACCACGCCTTTTTCCTGTGCGATGCCATTCAGTTCATCGGCATAGGTTTTTGATTCAGCCGCTTTCTTGAGGTCGATGAAGCGGGTATCCCACATCGGCAATTGAACAGCTTCAAAGCCGCACTCCTTTACCCAGCCGCAGATCGATTCGAGGCTGTTGAATGGCGCTTCGTCGCCAGCGAACTGACCCAGAAACAGGCCCGGTCCTTTGATGGTTTCCATTTTGGTCTCTCCCTTTACGTTGATTCGACTATGCCAGTATTGCATATGCCGATCAAGTAAACGTTTCCAGTTTTTCTTTCAAACATCCACGCTGACTACCAAAAAATTCTGATTTTTGGAGCAAAAATTGAGCCAAAATGTCGGAAGCCACCCCTCGTGATTCTATTTTATACTTTTAAAACAGATATTAAGGGGCTTTGGGGTTAAGGGGGTGGATTTCAGCAAGATTCAGGATTGACTAATGTAAACGTTTCCTTTTTCCTGACAGGGCGAGATGAAACGCGGCCGATCTAGAGGAGTGGAGCGCGTGTCTCAGGGAGGAAGCTATGAAAAAGAACAACATAACGCGGAGAGGGATCCTAAAAGGCGGCGCTGCGATGTCGGCGCTTGGTGCAGTTGGCATCAATCCCCAGTTCATTAGGCCTGCTCATGCATCGCCGTATGCGTCAGGAATGACCGGCGGTCCGACAGGTTTTCCTGGTGCGGAGCGGTTTCAATACAATGAATCGCACTCAGAAGGACGCGCCATTGAAGCGATGAAAAAGATGGTCGCCGAAGGGCGGGCACCAGCAAAAATAACGATGCTGTTGACCGATGGGGCCATCGGCCAAATCACTCAACCATTCCCATCGGGCCCTTCGGTCAAAGAGGTCTGGGAAGCGGAAACTGGTGTAGAAATTGAAATTGTCGGTGCACCAGCAGGGGACATCTGGAAGCGGGTGCTGCAGGACGTAACAACGCAATCTGGTGCGTTTGATATCTACACCCATCCTTGGAACAGCCTTGGCGATCTTGTGGAGGCTGGAGGCGCAAAGAATCTCAACGAATTTGTCGCAACCCACCAGCCCGACTGGGCGGACGAGGAGCGCGGGACGCCAACTGCGCAAACGGCTGAGTTGCTTTACAAATATGGTGGTGACTATTACGGTGCGTCCCTGGACGGCGATTTTCAAACTTGGGTCTACAACAAAGGTTATTTCGAAGATCCCGCTCATGCCCAACCTTTCCAGGATGAATATGGACGCGTGCTTGCACCACCAAATACATGGGAAGAAAGCGATCAGATTAGCGCATTCTTTACCGGTCGTACTGGTCTCGGTGGCAGCAAAATTTACGGCAACGGCAATGATATGGCGCCTTTCTGGGGATTGCCGCGCTTCTATGCCAGATTTGCGGCGCAGGCGGTGCCAAACATGTATTGGTTTGACGAAGATGGGCGCCCCAACCTCGATACCGATCAGGCGATCAAGGCGGCGTCCGAATACGTCAAATCACGTGAATGGGCGCACCCTGATGCCCTGTCCTGGACCTATGCCGAAGGTTATGCCGGAATCGGAAGTGGTCAAACGCCACACCTGACGACCTATACCAACGTCACCAAATTTGTGGACCGGATGAACGAAGATGGCAGCCCGGCCAGTGCCGCTGCAGGCCAACTGGGTGCCTATATTCCGCCTGGTGTGAACCACGATGGCGATTTGGTGCGCCGTTCGGTGATTTACTACAACATCACCGGTACAGTCAGTTCCAACAGTGGGAACCCGGAGGCAGCTTATCTTTTCCTCCAATGGCTCAGCTCAACGCGGATATATTCGTGGATGACGGGCAACCCCGCGGGCTATTTTGATCCATTCCAAAAAGCGAACTTCTCTGAGCAATTCGTGGAAGACACCTATCATCCCTATATGATGGACACGATCCGCGCGACCATTGCTCGCTCGGCACCGACCATTAACTTTGCCGGGCAAACGGCGTTTGATTCCGCGTTAGATGAGGAATTGCAAGCTGCCTTGACAGGCCAGAAATCACCCGAAGATGCGATGCGCGATGCGCAGCGCAAGTGGGAACGGGTGATCAGGCGGAAGGGCGAGGAAAAGATGATCCCCGCCATTCAAGCCAGTCGCGCAGCGTGGCCCACGCTCGTCGACAAGGCCTAACTTTCGCGGTCCCGCGGCCAAGGATCGCTGCGGGAACGCAACCCAACCGGAGATCACAATGACTGGATTAATCTTACGCACCCTCGCGGTCGCCTTTTTTGCTGCGCTTGCGCTTTTGCCGATCTCTTGGATGGCCTCCATGGCGTTCAAGCCTGCCGCGGAGTGGACGTCTGCCGCGGGGACCCTGACTTTTTTGCCCAAAGACCCCACGCTGAACAATTTTCGCTATGTGTTTACTGGCAACTCTCCTGATCAGATGGTCGGCCTGGATCGTACGGTTTGGCGCCCCCTTTATGCCAGTCTCTTGACCGCGATATCCGGAACCTTAATTGCGGTAATTTGCGGCACTGCTGCGGCCTATGCCGTGAGCCGCGAACGCATTCATGAAAGCATCGGCCTTTCCTTGCTACAGTTGCGTATTTTCCCGCCACTGGCAGTGATGATCCCAGTGATGATTATGTGGTCGTTCCTTGGTATGATCGACACATGGTGGGGACTGGCCCTGATCTATGGGATCGTGACACTGCCGTTTTCCTATTGGCTGATGAAAGCCTATTTCGACGAATTGCCCCGCGAAATTGAAGAGGCGGCTATTGTTGAAGGTTGCACCCCGTTTGAGGCATTTCGCCAGATCACGCTACCGATTGTCGCCTCCGCCGTAGCTTCAACAGCCTTGTTTATCTTTATCCTCAACTGGTCTGACTATCTGATTGCGCTTCTCCTGACACGCAAGGAGTGGACCACGATCCCTGTCTATATGAACGCGCTGGCAACGGCGGCAAGTGGACAGCTTTATGGCGCCAAGGCAGCTCTCGGTCTGCTGGCAGCTGTGCCCCCGATCATCCTTGGCATTTCGATCCAGCGGTTTCTCGTGCGTGGCCTGACGTTTGGAGCATTGAAACAATGACAGACACAACGTTGCCCGCCCCAATGCCGGTCGAGGAACAAGCAACCGGTAAGCTTGCGCAATCGCGCCGGTCCCTTGCTGTGCGATTGTTGATCCCGGCACAGGTGCTGCTGGTCTTTATCGTCGCTTTCCCGCTGATCATGCAGATTTTCATCTCACTGACTTGGTGGACGCCGTTGGATGGTGATCCTTGGTATCTGGCCTGGATGTCCTGGAACTGGTTCGACAACTACACCTATCTGATGCAAGACGACGGGCTTTGGGGATCGGTCGGGCGGACATTGTTATTTGTTGCGGTGGCGGTTCCGATTGAGTTTTTTCTGGGCCTGACTTTGGCCGCGCTGTTCTACGAGGGAGTGCTTGGCCGTCCGGTGCTGTACAGCCTGATTTTGATGCCGATGATGATCGTTCCGGCGGTGGCCGGGTACATCTTTTTCCTTATTTTTCAACAAACTGGACCGCTCAACTCTGCCCTGTCGGTGCTGTGGCCCGGCATGCTGGACGTCAATTGGTTAAATGATACCACCCGAGCCTTTGTCGCCGTTGTGATTGCGGATGTCTGGCAGTGGACACCGTTGATGTTCCTTATTCTTTTTGCGGGCTTGATGAGCGTTCCCGAAGACCAAATGCGCGCCGCGACAATTCTTGGTGCAAACTGGCGACAGCGGTTCTTTCGTATCGCCTTGCCACGGATCAAAACCGTCATCGCCATTGCAATAGGTCTGCGGGTGATCGAATGCTTCAAGATTTTTGACATGCTGTTTGTGATGACAGGTGGCGGGCCGGGAGTGGCCACTGAAAGCCTGTCGCTGTTCCTATACAAACGCACATTTCAGGATCTTGAATGGTCCTATGTCGCCTCCATCGGGATCACGGTCCTTGTTGCGCTATCGGTGCTCACTGCGGTGCTGATGGCCCGCGTCAAGAAAAAGGATGCACGCTGATGGCCAGTGTAACGCTTGAGGGTACCTCAAAAAAATTTGGTGATTTCATCGCCGTTCGAAACATGAACCTAGCGATCAAAGATGCTGAGTTTGTTGCGATCCTTGGACCATCGGGCTGCGGAAAATCCACGACAATGAACATGATTGCGGGAATTGAGGACGTCAGTGCCGGCACCATCCGGTTTGATGGAACGGATGTCACCAATGTGCCGATGAAAAAGCGCGGCGTTGGGTTCGTGTTCCAGAACTATGCCATCTTCACGCATCTGTCGGTGCGTAAAAACCTTGCTTTCGGGCTCGAAGTGCGGGGGGAAGAACAGGCCGAGATCGACCGTCGGGTTGGCGAAATGGCCGAATTTATGGAGCTTAGCCACCGGATTGATGCGCCGTCAGTGTCATTGTCGGTGAATGAGCTTCAAAAGTTGGCGATTGGCCGGTCGGCGATTGTTGAACCATCGATATTCTTACTGGATGAACCACTTTCCAATCTCGATTCCGCGTTTCGCGAAAGGATGCGGAGCGATCTTCGCCAACTCCAGCGTAGTTTAAATCAGACCATGATCTACGTCACCCATGACCAGATTGAGGCGATGGGGCTAGCTGACCGGATTGCGGTTATGGATCATGCTACACTGCAACAGTTTGACACGCCTGAAAACATCTATTCACGTCCTGAAAACACCTTTGTCGCAGGGTTCATCGGAGCGCCTTCGATGAATTTGGTGCGGGTACGGATTGCAGAACGCGGTGGCGCGATGTTTGCGGATTTGGCAGGCCGCGAGGCCGACGCCGTTGCGCTGGACGAACGCCTGGCCCGCCAGGCCCGAGCCAGTGGCGAGGCTGCATTGACCTTTGGCTTCCGACCAGAGCATTTGCGCATTTCGGATCAACCCGGAAATGGCAGTTTGGCCGCTCAAGTAGTCTTGGTTGAGTTGGTTGGGCGCCGCAAACACGTGCATTTTTCTACGGGACAAACTGGGTTTGTCGGCAGCTTTGACCGCGGTGTTTCACTACGCCCCGGAGAGGCGGCGCATGTCTCGATAGACCTTAGAAAAAGCCACCTTTTTGACCCGGAAACAGGGCTGCGATTGCGGTTGGGAGAGGAAGACTAGATGGCTGAAATCCAGATATTGGGCGTGTCAAAAGCCTATGGCGGTGTGCCTGCGCTCGACAACGTATCTCTGACATTGAATGACGGGTCATTTACGTCAATCTTTGGCCCGCCGGGTGCTGGAAAATCAGTACTGCTGCGGCTCTTGCTGGGACTAGAGACCGTGGATGCCGGCCAGATCCTTATAGACGGCGTCGATGTCACCCGCGCCCTGCCAAGCGAGCGAAATCTTGGAATGGTGTTTCAAAATCTTGCACTATTTCCGCAACTGACGGCCTATGAAAACATCGCCTTTCCCCTGCGCCGCCGAAACGTCGATCTGACCGAAATTGATCGGCGGATTGAAACTTTGGCTGGAATTTTGAACATCGGCCATATTCTGTCCAAAAAGCCCGCAGCCCTGTCGGGAGGCGAACGGCAGCGGGTTGCAATTGGCCGCGCATTGGTGCGCGATGCAGGTGCGTATTTGATGGATGAACCCATTGCAGCCTTGGACGCGCGGTTGCGCGATGACATGCGGCTGGAACTCAAACGCCTGCAATCCGAACTGGGCAAGACTTTTGTCTATGTGACCCATGACTGCGACGAGGCGATGGCAGTGGCCGATCAATTGGCGATCTTGAATGAGGGTCGATTTGAACAGGTTGGGCGGCCCGAGGATGTGTACGGCGATCCGGCCATGCTTGCCGTTGCCGAATTGGTGGGTGCACCCCGTATCTCGGTGCTTCCAGCCTTTGGTGACAACGATGGAATGAAATTTGCACTGGGCCGGTTGGCAGGAGCGAAGGTTAAGGGCGAATGCCTGATGGCCCTGCGGCCTGAGGCCGTACAACTAAAACCGGGGGGCAAAGGACCTTGTTCCGCCCTTGTGACCGATATCGAGCGGCTCGGCGCTTTTTCGATTGTCACAGCCGGGCGGGACGGCACGCAGGTGCGTGCTATCACTGATGGAGACAGCCCGCTTCGATTGGGGGCCGAGGTAGAAATCACGGTCGATCCCGACGGCATGCTGCTGTTTGATGCTGCAACAGGGGCGCGGCACGCATGAACCGGAAAATTGCCATTGTCGGTGCCGGTTTGATTGGTCAGTCCTGGGCTATTACTTTTGCCCGCGCCGGATACAATGTCGCGTTGTTCGACGCGCTTGCCGGTGCGGTCGAGAACGCGCACGACCAGATCGCCCGTTCATGTGAGTCGTTGGAAGAGTTCGATTTACTGTCCGGGCAAGATGGGGCTGAGGTCTGTGCCCGCATCCGCAGCGCGGCGACGATGCAGGATGCGGTAGATGGTGTTTGCCACGTGCAGGAAAACACACCGGAGAATCTTGAGATTAAGCGCGTTATTATCAAAGATATTGACCGCGCCACACCCAAGGATGCTGTGATCGCCAGTTCAACCTCGGCGCTGTTGCCGTCACAGTTTTCCGAAGGGCTGGAAGGTGCGCACCGCTGTTTGGTGGCGCATCCTCTGAACCCACCTCATCTGATACCGGCAGTGGAACTGGTGCCAGGGCCCTCGACCTCTGCTGAAACAATGGCAACCACTACAGCGTTGATGAAATCGATACGGCAGACGCCGATCTGCACACTTCGCGAGGTGGAGGGGTTTATCATGAACCGCCTGCAAGGGGCTATTCTGGACGAAGCATTTGACCTAGTTGAACGGGGATTGAGCAGTCCAGAAGACGTGGACGCTGCCATGCGAGATGGATTGGCACGGCGCTGGGTCTTTATGGGGCCTTTCGAGACGATTGATCTTAATGCACCCGGTGGAGTGGCTGATTTTATTGACCGTTATGGTCCGGCTTATGATCGGATCGGAGCGCATCGGCCAGATCGCACAGATTGGTCCGGTCCCGTCGCTGAAAGCGTAATCCAAGCACTTCAATGGTATGATAGAAGAACGCGCAGCAACTGGCGCGATGACCGATTGGCCAAACTGGCCAAGTTCGTTGAAAAAGAAAAAGAAAGTTAAGACGATGACTGCTCGGAAAAAGACCGGAACTGTGATTGTGACAAGTGCTCTGACCGGGGCCATCCATACGCCGGGGATGTCACCATATCTGCCTGTGACTCCCAAAGAAATCATCGCCGAAGGGCGCCGTGCGGTGGAGGCGGGGGCGGCGATTTTACACGTTCATGCACGCGACCCCGAAACTGGCAGACCAGACCAAACTGTAGAAGCATTTGGTCGTATTCTGCCTGCGCTAAAAGAAACCGGTGCGGTGATTAACATCACCACGGGCGGTAGCCCATTCATGAAAGTGAACGAGCGTGTCGGCCCTTCTGCACATTTCGCACCAGAGCTGTCATCGCTGAACATGGGCTCGATGAACATGGGGCTGTACCCGATGCAATCTCGGTTCCCCGATCTTGGGCGCGATTGGGAAAACGACCATCTGGAAAATTCCCGTGATATGGTGTTCCGCAACACATTCAAAGACATAGAACATATCCTTAGTGTATGCGGATCAAACGGCACAAGATTTGAGTTTGAGTGCTATGACATCGGGCATCTTTATACGTTGGCTCATATGAAAGGGTCCGGAAAAGTCTCTGGCCCGTTGTTTGTGCAATCTGTCTTTGGCCTGTTGGGCGGCATCGGCGGACACCCTGAGGACGTATTGATGATGCGTCGAACGGCGGACAGATTGTTGGGTAAAGAGTATGAATGGTCGGTTCTTGGCGCCGGATCCAACCAATTGCGGATCGCAGCCACCGCTGCCGCAACCGGCGGTCATGTTCGCGTTGGGCTTGAGGATTCTCTGTGGACCGGCCCAGGGCAATTGGCGACCAGCAGCGCCGAACAGATCGAAAAGGTGAAAGACGTTTTGTCAGGCCTCAGCATGACCCTTGCCACACCGGATGACGCCCGCTCCATCCTTGGACTCAAAGGCGCAAAGGACGTGAATTTCTAATGAAGATCTCGGTTCTATGTGATGTAAAACCGTTGTTGGGTGAAGGCCCGATATGGGATGTTGAACGCCAACGGCTCTGGTTTATCGACAGCCTTGGCCGCCGCATTTTTAGCTGTACAGGACAGGGTGGTGAGATATTGGCATGGACGGTTCCTTCCGCCATTGGTTCGATGGCGCTGCGCAGTGGGGGCGGAGCCATTGTGGCCTTGCAAGACGGTTTTCATTCGCTTGATTTTGACAGCGGTGAGCTGCACCATATCATTGATCCCGAACCCGAGCGCCCTGGCAACAGGTTGAACGATGGCAAGGTCGACGGTAGCGGCCGTTTCCTTTGTGGGTCCATGGATATGAGCGAAACCGATCCAACCGGCACTTTGTGGCGGCTTGATCCCGATATGTCTCTGCACAGGCTTGAGGATAATATCATTTGCTCGAATGGCCCCTGTTTTTCTCCCGATTGGCGCACGCTGTATTTTGCAGACAGTTTCACAGGCAAGATCCGGGCTTATGACTATGACGCTAAGACTGGAACGCCTAGCAATCGCAGGGTATTTGCCGACTTGCCCAATGACCGCGGCGGGGCACCTGATGGCGCGACCGTGGACAGAGAAGGCTATGTTTGGTCGGCTTGCGTGTTTGATGGCCGCATCCACCGGTTCGCGCCGGATGGGAGTATCGACCGAGTGATTGAAATGCCGGTGTGTAAGATCACAAGCTTGGCTTTTGGCGGCCCGCAGCTCGACACGCTGTTCGTTACATCGATGGCAGAGCCTCCCCTGCCACGACATCCCGGTGATGGCCCGTTGCGCGGCGCAACTTTCCGCATTGACGGGTTGGGCGTGAAGGGGCTGCCAGAACCTCGTTTTAAGGGATAAGGGAACGACAACATGACAAAGAAAACTGCAGTTGTAACCGGTGCCGCACAAGGGGTAGGAGAAGCAATCGCAGAGCGTTTGGCGACAGAGGGTGTGCGCCGAATGTTGCTTGTCGATCGAAATGGCCCTGCGATGGCTGATTTGGTCAAACGGCTCAAAGTCCAGGGTGTTGAGGCACATACATTGACGCTGGATCTGGCCGATATTGACGGGTTGATGCGCGTTCTGCCCGCCGCTCTGGAGGATCTTGGCCCTGTAGATATTCTGGCCAACACAGCCGGGTCAACTGCACGAGGCGGCTTAGCCGATACTACGCCAGAGGGCTTTGACCTTCTGTTTGCAATCAATGTGCGTGCTCCTTTTTTCATTATGCAAATGATTGCCCCCAAAATGCGCACGGGCGGTGTGATCATCAATGTCACTTCAATGCTGGCTTATGGAGGGCCTCCGTTCCTGATGACTTACTCCGCGACCAAAGCAGCGCTTGTGGCGATGACCAAAAGCGCAGCAAACACGCTTAAGCGTGACAAGGTGCGGGTGTTAGGCATCAATCTGGGATGGACTTGGACCCCAGGCGAGCACGAAACCCAAACCAAGGTGCACGGGCTAGGTGAGGACTGGCGCGAAACTGTAGGGGCAAATCAGCCCTTTGGCCGCTTGTTGATGCCTGAAGATCCAGCAGCGTTGATTGCGTTCTTGGCGTCAAAGGACGCCTGTATGATGACCGGTGCCATCATTGATTTCGACCAATTCGTGGCAGGCACAGTTGACGATAACCCGGGCGCGTGATCCCTGCTCGGCGAAGGATGACAAGAGTTGTCGGCGAAATTGTTCAATGCCACCATGGGTTGATTGGGCAATGCGCCTGCATGAGTTGAATGACGCCTACAGCAAACGCTTTGGTCGCCCTTTTATCATCGCGCGGTATCGTGTGCCGGATCGCGAAACATTGTTTGCCAAAGATCAATTCTACCGGCTGAATGAGGGCAACGACACCATTGAAATCGACTATGGCACCAAATCCGCCACCATGCAGTTTGGCTTGGGATCAGTCTGGCAACAAGCAACGAACTCTATGGCGACGTTTGAGGCTCTTTTGCCATGCGCTAGTGCCAGGTTGAGGCGCAACGTAGTCGCCACCTGACTGGCCGTGAAATCAAAGCAGAAAGCCGAGATCTCATTTTCAACGTGAGATCGCGCAACCCTTTCAACTTGTTCATCTATCGATTGTTCTTTCTGCAAATTTCCTATCCACTCGGCCCTGTCTTCGTTCTCATCTCGTATCCCTCCAAGGGTTACGATGAGCGAAAGACTCTCCTTTAGCAAAACAATGCTGTCTGTGTCCGTCGTCAGGATTTTTGGGACCACTGGCTGCGTAACCTAGGAGAGAGTTTGGCTCATCTGGTTGGTTTGATTATGCGGCACGCTGGCGATGATGCAAGCGGCGCGCTTCGAGTGTCTTACGTTTGATCCTTTCCCTCAGTTTTAGAATGGCTTTGTCACGCCCGAAGTAGACGTCTGCGGGTGTGACGTTGTTGATGCTCTCGTGATAGCGTTGGTGGTTGTAGTGGTCGACGAAG
>SPJK01069278.1_pt1 | contig 12694 bp, 11 predicted proteins | sample 3741771 | NCBI WGS metagenome assembly SPJK01 (sample SAMN10925997, study PRJNA522277) | cold seep metagenome | isolation source: Elba SIP-enriched marine methane seep metagenome, extraction at timepoint T2 | place: Italy: coast of Elba, Mediterranean Sea | reverse complement strand
CAAGGATCGCTCCGACATTACCAAGGCATACGACCTCCTCGCAACTTCGGAAGACTTCAATCGGTTCCGAAAGAACGTCCCCATCCTGGCAACGTGGGATGACCACGACTACGGCCTCAACGATGCCGGCAAAGAGTTCTTCTTAAAGGTCGAAGCGCAGGAAGAGTTGCTTAAGTTTTTCAAAGAAGATTCGGACTCGCCCCGTTGGAAACGTGGCGGCGTCTACGGTGAGTGGAGCTATGGTCCCATCGGACGCCGCGTGCAAATCATTCTGCTGGACACTCGTTACTTTCGTGATCCACTGCAAAGACGCCCGGGTGGGCGAACCGCTTTGCTTGGCCCTTATGTAACTGAAAATAAAGAGTCGGCAACGATCCTCGGCGAGGAACAATGGACTTGGCTTGAGAGCTGCTTAAAGAAACCTGCTGATCTACGAATCATCGGCTCGAGCATTCAAGTCGTCTCCCAAGAACATGGCTGGGAATGTTGGGGCAATTTTCCCGAAGAGAGGAAGCGACTTTACTCGCTACTGAATTCAACCAAGGCATCGGGCGCGATCTGCCTGTCGGGTGATCGGCATTTGTTCGACGTTTCACGCGACGACGATCCGCTGCTTCCCTATCCGCTGTACGACATTACCTCGTCAGGGCTGAATCAAGGGGAAGAACCCGTCAACGAAGCAAACCAATACCGCGCCGGCCCCGTTGTCCGTTCCACTAACTACGGCCTGATTCGAATCGATTGGGACGCCGAGCCAACGATGGTGAAACTCGAAGGATACAAGCCGGCGGGGGAAGCATTTGCTTCGATTGAGTTAACGCTTGACGACTTAGCTTGTAGAAATTGACCAGCAGTTACACGGGTAGGGTGTGCCGAAAGGCACACCAATGAATACCCAATGCTATCAAAGCCCTTTTGGCACAGTCACCGACTGCATTCTATAATAGAATCAACAGCATCGGTGTTGCTTCGATGCGGTGGAAGAGTATCTTTCCTTATCGGCGGAACTCTTTCAAATCTCATTTAACTCCCTGAAGAAGACGTAATGGACAAGACATCTCGACTAACTTGGTCGGCTGCGCTCCATCGCTGGTCCGTTATGCTCGGTCTTCTTCTGGTAACAACCTTGATTGTTTCTAAAGGCAATGCCGAGCCACGGCAAAATGGTTCCGCTACGATTCCTTACGAAGTGGTTGAAGTTTATCCCCACGATTCAAAAGCGTTCTGCCAAGGCTTGGTCTACGATGGCGAAACGCTCTTCGAATCCACCGGGCTGTACGGTCAGTCCACCCTTAGACAAGTTGACCTTGAGACAGGCCGCGTCACGAAGCGGCGATCGCTTCATCGAAAACTATTCGGCGAAGGTCTGACGTTGGTTGATGACAAGCTCTATCAACTCACTTGGAAGAGTGGCATCGGCATTGTCTATGACGCAAAAACGCTCGACTTCGTCGAAAGGCTTCGATACGACGGCGAAGGCTGGGGTTTGGCCTACGATGGCGAGCATCTGATCCTCAGTGACGGAACCTACCGATTACGGTTCCTCGATCCGAAGACATTCAAGTTGATTAAAACCATCGAGGTCCGAGATGGCAGACGCCCAATCGTGCGCCTCAACGAACTGGAATACATCGACGGCAAACTTTACGCCAACATCCTGTTCTCCGACAAGATTGCCGTGATCGAGCCGTCCACCGGCGAAGTGACCGGCTGGCTTGATCTCTCCGACTTGAACGATAAGCCGCTTGGCCCCGACGATGTCCTGAACGGCATTGCCTACGACCCGAAATCAAAGCGATTCTTCATCACAGGAAAGAACTGGCCGAATCTGTTTGTGATTAAGTTAGAAGATGCGGGTGAGTGATCTGACTCATATTCTTGGCGTCTCTCCTTCATATATCTCTAATTCATGAGAGGGATCGAAGCTCCATGTAAGCAAGGCGTTCACAAAAGCCCCCATGGAATCATGCATGTAGTTGCTGACGTCTTCAGGAACAATAAGCCAAACCGGTCTTTGATCGGATGGTGATAACCCAACAAACTGCTTGCCTTTAACCGCGACTAAACCACCAACATCTTCAGGAAGGCTATAGAGTAAGTAAGCTACGACAAATGACTTATCTTCGGAAGCAATGCGTATGTAGGTATCGTTATCTACCCACCAAACAAATTGTCGTCCTGAGTGCTCAAACTTAGCTCGGCCTTTTTTTCTAACGCCCATTTGAATTACCCGATTCATCTTCTAAGTTTTCTTGTTCTTGACTCAACTGCTCGACAATCGCTTCTTTGTCTTCAATTCTTCGCCGCCTCCTTGCAAATTCTTTTACTTCGTCGGTGTAGCCCCAATGCTCCATACCGGAATGCCCTCGCTTCCCGCCACTACCTCCCTCCGTTGGCCCCTTATAAAGTCCCATTGGTTCTAGCTCCTTGAAGGATCATGTAATCTGATTTTTAGCAGACAGCCATCCGAGCAAATGGTGATTGGCAGAATTGAACAATCTTGTCTGACTAGCATTAAGACCCAAATTCTTTCCCAAAAATAATTTCCCAATAACCCGCGAACCTTTCTTTTCCCGCGGTGTCATGCAGATATCGGCCTAGCCGGATGGGTGGTTTTGCCCCGATTTGGGGTGAAATCTTGCTTGACGGGCTGCCGATTAGCTGAAAAGCTACCAATTCTGCCAGTTTCTGGACTCCAATTCCTGATCCTGGCCGAATACTATTACAAGAACCTATTTTGTTGGGTCCCCTGAGTAGGGGGAACCCTTTAACTACTTTCTCTCCAAGCCGTGCCCCTGTTACCGAACAGGGCCGCTAAATGCCGGAGCGTAAAGATGAAGACCATTACGAATATTGCGACGACCATCAATCCTGCCATCGCCATTGCGGCCATCGGTACAGGCATTGTCGCGATCGTGCTATCGGTCTGTTCATCCTTCTCACGTTGGCATTCCTTTATGCACGGCAAATGTGGCGTGGTCGTGGCGGTGAAACGCCGTCTCGTCGACCTCGTGGATTATTGCCACGATCTGGGTTGTCTGCTGACGACCAGAGAACCGGCAATGCCCCTTTGTTTTCAGGGGACCAGTTGCTTACGGGCTGAACAGATAAGTCAGCCTAGCTTTGCCTAAGAGGGCATCAGCTAACCGGGCCTAACGATTTGAAAACGAATCACCTCGGCCCCAAACGTTGAACCTCACAAAGCAGCAACGCTCTGCCACACGGCCCTGGGCAATCGCACGCATGTGGTGCTACTTACTTCGCACCAAATAACGCGTCGCAGTTCCCCCGCTAAACGGTCGTTGGCTCGCCGGAAGTTTTGATCGCATCGTGCCTTAGTCACCGCGGTCAATCCTTAAGACCTCAAAGAGTTCCGCCACCAATCAAAGCTCCGCCCTTCAAACCCTTGGGCGAGCATTAAGAGAGAAAGCAATAAGATGACCGCTCTAGCAACTCAAGAACTTGAAACTACTACCACTTTCGATTCGTACACCCGAGACGAAAACGTCACTCGGGCTGATCAGTCGCAGGGACTGAACGGAACCCATGTTTCGGTCAGCGTTCCCTTGGCAACTGACGAGCCAATCACCACGGCTGAGCTTGTTATCGCAGCTAAAGCTGGCGATCGTGATGCTTTCGGAGAGCTAGCAGTTCGGTTCGAAGGAATGGTTCAGTCGGTGGCGCTACGTCGATTGGGAAACCACGCCGAAGCACAGGAGCTTGCTCAAGAAGTTCTGCTTCGTGCGATGGACCGATTGCATCAGCTATCTGAGCCTGCTGCTTTCGGTGGATGGATCCGATCGATCACGGTCCGGATGGCGATTAACCGACAAGTCCGACGTCGTCGAACCGTCGATGCCGAGCCTCAAACTTTGGAGGCAACCTGCATCGATGAATCGACTCCTTTCGATTCGGCTGTGAGCGTCGAACGTGCCCAATTGGTACACGACGGTCTGAATCGATTGGGAGAAATGGACCGAGAAACGCTGGTTGCGTTCTACGTCCACGGTCAATCGCTAATCGAGATGAGCGAAGCCTTCGATGCTCCGATCGGAACGATCAAGCGTCGACTTCACGTGGCACGTAAGCGTCTGGCAGCTGAGTTGGAGGAAGTAATGGCAGTTTGAGGCTGGCTCTCTAGGGGCTAGTTATAAAACAGCAAAAAATTTCCTTCCAGCGTGTCGGGCCAATCATGTCCTTTCTGATTCCCTAAACGAGCAGGAGGTCTCCTCGTAGCAGTGTCGAGGAGCACCTCTCTGCTCGTTTATCGTTTTATACAGGAAAGGAAAGAACTCATGACACGCTCAACTAATCACACCATTCTTGCTGCTTCTGTAGCTCTACTATTCTTATGCGCTAGCAATGTCTCGCAAGCAGGCCAATATTCGGTGACCGAGACCTTGGTCGGCGGCTTAGCTAATTATGTTGCCTTCGATGATGATAGTGGCAATCGCATCTTCAGTGATGCCGAGATAGAACTCGATCTGGAGGTCGAAATCGATCTGCCTGAAATCAGGAGTCCCTCGATTGCTACCAATGCCAATCTGGCGATTGATGTCTTCTTCAGTTGGGCGCCTGACGACGGTCACGCCGATCCAACCGACGTGGGCGAAGAGACGGTGACGTTCAATATTCCTATCATTATCCCCGCCGGTGGTACGCAGGCAGCCACTACGGTCACCGAATCGGCTTTGATGAGTTACACCGAAGAGACGTTTGCGTTTGACAAGGCGTATGGTGTTTTGCTGCTTAGTTTGGTTACGTCGCAAACGATAACAGGGCCCTTTGGAGCATTGGGCCTAGGTATAAGTACGACTGTTAGTGGAGATTCAACCGTCATCTACGACTTCATTGAGGTGAGCGAGATACCGGAGCCAACTTCAGGTATGATCGCCATGGTCACCATTATTGGTGGGATACTGGGGAGCAGAAATCGAGGATTTTTTAGGCAATAGCCAATGAAACTTGCCCACAGCGGGGGGGAATGCTACCTTTGAGGTAAGATCGAGCGAGTGCTTGGCTTTATCTCGTCCTTTGCCTAGAGGCCTTTTCAGGAATGAATCGTTATCTACTTGCCGTTTGCGTAATCGCTTGCACTTCACCGCTCACTGCCGAAGAAGTTGATCAATTGGTGCTGGATGAAATTAGTGAGATCCGTAACTCACTAACTTTGGGTGAGAGCGTTGCAACGGATCAGGATGATTCGGAAGCATTCCGAAACGCGCTGGTTGAGGTCGCCAAGAAAGACGCTGAAAAGAAAACGTGCCCCAGGGATTGCGATCTGTGTGAAGGGGATTGCACGAAGTGCCCTGTCGAAGGGTGTGCTCAATGTAAAGCTAAGGCGGAGCCAGAGGCTTGCCCCAACGGTGGAAGCTGTTGCGAAAATGCGGCTAGCAAGGTCATCGCCAAGGCGCTTGGATCCCAATTGTTTTCGTCGCCTCCAATCACGACACCTGACGTTGTTCATCCGGGACAACCAGTTCCCGGAGTTCAAAACAATTGGCACCCTGATCCTTTACCGGGTGCAATTGACACAGCACAAATGCCGGCCGCTCCTCGACAACCAGATTGGGCAAACCCGCAACCGCCTTGGGGTGGATGGTCAAACAACTTTCGACCACAACCACAGAGTTCTAGCCATCACAAAATCCACGCACTTCGTGAGACCGCCTTCGAGCTAGATCGAATTGCTCATCGGCTTGAAATGACTAACCTCTTTGAAGCTGCCGACGAGATCCGCGAGACAGCCTGTGAACTGCGTGAAGAGGCTCGTGAACTAATCGAAGGGGATCACCAGGATGACGATCATCACGATCATGACCATGACGAAGAACATGATCACGACAATTGATCGCACTTAAGCTGTCTAAATCCTTAAAATCAGGGCATTTAGGCCTTCCGTGCCTGTTTGACACCCGGCCCCTCGCTCTTTAGTCTGTAAGGGTGCCGTTTTGCGCCGAAGAGGCTCGGACCCTAGGCATCAAAGACTAATCTCAACCTGAACGACTGCTCGGAACGATCGCTCGCCATGTCCAAAATCGGTAAATTCCTGATCAAGAAAGGTCTCATCAGCAAAGACCAATGGCAAGAAGCCGATGCGATCGCGACCAAGAAGGGTGAGAAGGCGGAACAAGCTCTTGTTGAATTGGGCTACGTCACGGCAGAGCAACTTGCTCAAGCACTTGCTGATATCAACGGATTTGAATTCCTCAATCTGCAAGACGTTCCGATTCCACCAGCGATTGTTGAACTCGTTCCTGAATCGGTTGCACGCGAAAACGCTGTTATACCAATCGAAGAAGGTGACGGCTCTCTGAAGGTTTGCGTCAGTGACCCTGACGATTTCGAAACGCTTGAAAAGCTTCAGTTTATTCTGAACCGCAAGATTGATGTCGCCATCGCAACCAAGGAACAAATCCTAGAAGCGATCAACCGTAACTACGGTCAGATGGGCGATGAGTCGGCTGACTCGATGCTGCAAGAATTTACCGATACGGCAATCGACTTTACGGAAACCGAGTCGGACGACGACGACATCGACAGCGAAGTCGACGAAGCGTCGGCACCGATCGTTAAACTGGTCCAACTGATGATTGGTGAAGCCGTTCAGCTTCGTGCTTCGGACATCCATGTCGAGCCGTTTGAAGATCGCATCCGGATTCGCTATCGAATTGACGGCGTGCTTGTTGAGCGTGACAGTCCCCCGCGCCGTTTGCTTGGTGCACTTCTTTCGCGGATCAAGATTCTTGCCAAGATGGATATCTCCGAGCGACGCCGTACGCAAGACGGTCGAATCAAGATTACCGCCGGCGGAAAAGAGCTTGACCTACGCGTTAGCATGCTCCCCACCAACCACGGCCAAAGCTGTGTTATGCGGCTTTTGGACAAGGACAACATCAAAGTGGGCGTTCGTCAGCTTGGGCTGTCGGAGCGAGACTTCAAAGTGTTTAACAATCTAATCCGTCGGCCAAACGGTATTCTACTTGTGACAGGTCCGACGGGTTCGGGTAAGACGACAACGCTTTACGCCGGGATGAACGAGCTGAACCGACCGGATAGAAAAATCATCACCGCGGAAGATCCGGTTGAATACTACCTACCTGGAATCAATCAGGTGGAAGTTCGTCACGCGATCGGACTCGACTTTGCGCTCATTATTCGTGCGATGCTTCGTCAGGCGCCAAACGTGATTCTTGTTGGTGAAATGCGGGACTACGAAACCGCCTCGATGGGGATTCAAGCATCGCTTACGGGTCACTTGGTCTTTAGCACGCTGCACACTAACGACGCGCCGGGTGCCGTGACGCGGATGGTTGACATGGGTGTACCCGCATATCTTGTGGCCGGTAGCGTGATCGGCATTCTTGCCCAACGTCTTGTACGTGTGGTCTGCAAAAAGTGCAAAGCACCTGACTCACCAACGGAACACGAACTAAATGCGGCTGGAATTACTCCCGAGATGGCTGCAACGGCGACCTTTATGCGAGGTCGCGGCTGCAACAACTGCGGTGGCAGCGGCTACCGTGGCCGACTTGGCGTCTTTGAACTTATGACTATGAGTAGCACGATTCGAGAGCTCGCATTCCAAGGAGCTTCCACGCAAGATATCCGCAAAGAGGCCGTCGCGCGAGGTATGACAACCCTCTACGACGACGCCATCAGCAAGGTCTGCCAAGGAATTACCACCCTTGATGAAGTCTTCCGAGTGACGAAGAAGAGCTAGAAAGGTCATTTTCGGCCTAAAATTAGTTATGATCGCCACCAAATGACCTGCCAGAATGTGGTCGCCCTGCAAATTCTTGCTAAGCCGTAAACCTTTTCAGGCAAAATAGTTGCGAAATTTCTCGCTTCTTGCGATACTTGTGGCAGGGTGCAGGAGTCTTTTCATGTCGGTTCGAGTCGGAACAGAGCCCTCCAGAAAACCGTCACCTACGCACCTAATGCTTGTTAAACTAGCAGGTTAGGAGAATGTCGGCCAGGATTAGGTTCCCTTGCATTGCAAGTGAGCTACCGGGCAGGTTCTCCCCTTATCCACCACTGAGACAGACCTAGCAATCAAAGATAAAGAAGACGGCGCGTATGGGCACCATCCTCATCGATAAACTTCTGCAGGCGGTCGTGAAGCAAGGCGCGAGTGACTTGCACATCACGGTTGGTCAGCCACCCGTGCTTCGACTAAGTGGTCGTATGCAGAAGCTAAAGACCAAGGTGCTCGAAGAAGCCGACACGATGGGTCTGATGAAAAGTATCACGCCCGAAAGATGCAAACAAGAATTTCAAGAGACCGGTAGTACCGACTTTGGTTTTGCGTTTGGCGAACAAGCGCGTTTCCGTGTCTCGGTATTCCGACAGCGCGGTAAAGTGGCGATGGTCCTTCGTCAGATTCCGGTTGATCTTTATACGATGGATCAACTGAAGCTGCCGGAGATTTTCAAGAAGATGATCACCCGACCGCGTGGTCTGGTGCTGGTGACAGGTCCAACCGGTTCGGGTAAGTCAACTTCACTTGCCGCGATGGTCGACTACCTGAACGAAAACCTCGATCACCATATCATCACGATCGAAGACCCGATCGAGTTCCAACACAATCACAAGAAGTCCACGATCAACCAACGGGAAGTTGGTACGGATGTAACTTCATTTGCCGAAGCGATCCGGCGAGCGTTACGTCAGGACCCTGACGTTATCCTCGTGGGTGAGATGCGAGACCTTGAAACGATCGAAGCCGCGATTACCGCTGCGGAAACAGGACACATTGTGTTTGGAACGCTCCACACGAGTAGTGCGGCGGGTACGATTAACCGAATCATCGACGTTTTCCCAACCCACCAACAAGATCAAATCCGAACCCAATTGGCAGCTTCCATTATCGGCATTCTTTCACAGCAATTGCTTAAGAAAGTCGGGGGTGGCCGCGCCGCGGCATTCGAGACTTTGGTTGTTACGCCCGGTATTGCGAACCTGATTCGTGAAAACAAAATTTTCCGAATCACCTCGTCAATCCAGACGGGTGCTAAGCAAGGAATGAAGCTTCTAGATGACCATATACTGGAACATTACATCAATGGCTTTGTGACGCGGGAAGATGCCCTTGCCAAGTGCAACAACCCAGAAGACCTAGCCGTCCGCATGATCCAAGCCGACAAAGGAATGGAGCGTGATGAGGATGAAGACGAATAGCATTGATTAGCTGACACTGAAAAAACAAGTAACCCAACGAAAAGTTAGAGACAGGAAAAAACGCCACCATGGCAATGCGTCGAATCGGACAAATTATGGTCGACATGGGCTTCATCGATGATGAACAGCTCGATTTGTTGATCGACGAGCAAAAGCAACACCCGGGACAACTGCTCGGTCGTGTCGCCATGGATATGGGTCTGCTCAACGAAGAACAACTCACGCAAGTCGTTGCGGAACAGTTGTTGTTGCAAGTTGTGTCGGCTCACGAAGTGGATATTGAACGAAATGTCATCGCCATGGTTACCGAACCCATGGCACAAATGTATCGGGTCATTCCTATCACTTTTGATGGTGATACGCTGTCGATCGCGATGTGCGATCCGCAGAACATCAGCGTACAGGACGAACTACGCACGTTCCTCGGCCACAACATTCGCGTTCTAGTAGCAAGCGAATCAAGCATCAACGCTGCTCTGGAACGTTACTATGGAGAAAACACAGAGAGTGTTGAATCCATCGTAGAAACTCTGGAAGAAGACGATGAATTGGCTGCCGCAGCAGCAGCACTTGAAGCCGAAGGCCCCATCGATCTCACCAGCGTTGAAGCCCTGGCCGATAGTGCCCCGGTTCGTAAGCTACTCAACATGGTCCTGCTCCTTGCAATTAAAGACCATGCGAGCGACCTTCACTTTGAGCCCTTCGAAGATGAGTTCCGTATCCGCATTAAGGCGGACGGTGTGCTTTATGAAATGGTTCCGCCGCCACGTCACTTGGCGTTTGCCATTACGACCCGAATCAAGGTGATGGCAAACCTTGATATTGCCGAACGCCGGATGCCACAGGACGGTCGGATCGAACTAACCGTGGGTGGTCACCCGGTCGACCTTCGCGTGAGTGTCCTGCCAACCATTTTTGGTGAAAGCGTTGTTATGCGGGTTCTCGACCGGTCGGTTGTGAACCTGAGCCTCAGCAACGTTGGTATGAATGACGAAACAATGGAAATGTTCCGTACCGTAATCAAAAAACCAAACGGCATTGTGCTGGTTACTGGTCCAACTGGCTCCGGCAAAACAACAACGCTTTACTCAGCCCTGTCTGAACTCAATACGGTCGATGATAAATTAATCACCACTGAAGATCCGGTTGAATACGATATTGATGGAATTGTGCAAGTTCCGATTGACGCCTCGATTGGAAACACATTTGCTCAGTGTCTACGATCGATCCTTCGCCAGGATCCTGACAAGGTGCTTGTCGGCGAGATCCGCGACCTTGAGACTGCCGAGATTGCGGTGCAAGCATCGCTGACAGGTCACTTGGTATTCAGCACGCTTCACACAAACGATGCGCCGAGCACCATAACCCGCCTCAAGGACATGGGAGTTCCCACGTTCTTGATTACGGCCACAGTTGAGTCAATTCTTGCCCAAAGGCTTGTACGCCGGGTTTGCAGCAACTGTAAGGAAGAATACCAGCCGAGCCAAGAGATTTTTGACGACCTGGAACTTTCCGCAGAAGATGTTAAAGGGAAACGATTTTACCGTGGAGCAGGCTGTGAATTGTGTAACAATACCGGCTACAAAGGTCGGGTTGGCCTGTTCGAATTGATGATAATGTCCGACAACTTGCGTGACATGATTATGCAAAACTGTCAAACTGAAGAGCTGCGCAATGCAGCTGCTAAGGAAGGCATGGTAACCCTCCGTCAGGCGGGGATGGCGGCTGCTTTTGAAGGCACCACCACTCCTGATGAGGTAGTCCGTGAAACCGTCCTCGAAGCCTAATGCTTCTTGAACGGTTACGAATAACACCCGATGAAACGACACCGCTTGTCCTAAGCTGAATGCTAGTCGCCTTGACTGGCCTGTTTCCGAAGGAAACAAGAACAATGCCAACATTCCAATTCGAAGCGATGGACGCCACCGGCGCTGAGATCAAAGATGTGATCGATGCGCCGAGCGAAGAAGAGGCTCAGGCTACGATACGCCAGATGGGCTACTTCGTGACGAAGATCAACGTCAAGAAGCAGCGCAAGAAGGCAGAAGCAGGTGGACCTCAGAAAAAGAACCGAGGACTTGTCTTCGGCGGCGTCAAATCGAAAGACCTTACTGCATTCACCCGCCAGCTCTCCATCCTTCAAGATGCGGGTCTACCGATTCTGCGCAGTCTTCGGATTCTTGCCGAGCAAGCCAAGCCGGGACGCCTGAAGTATTCACTCGAAGATACCTGTGATGAAATCGAAGCGGGTGCCACCCTCAGCGAAGCGATGTCAAAAAGCCCCAAGTGCTTTGACCGGCTTTACGTCAACATGATCAAGGCGGGGGAAGCGGGGGGTGCTCTCGAATTGATCCTCCAACGTTTGGCCGACTTCAAAGAACGTGCTGAATCGTTGAAGAAGAAAATCCAAGGTGCGATGATCTATCCGATCGTCGTGGTCACGGTTGCGGTCGCTATTTTGACCTTCATCATGATCTTCATCGTGCCAGCTTTTACGAAAATTTTTGACGACTTCGGCCTCGATTTGCCGTTCATGACTCAGCTTCTTGTGGGCTTGTCAAATTGGGTTGTCAACTATTGGTTCTTGATCCCTGGTATCCCTGCCTCGGTTTGGTTGTTTATCAAGCTGGTAAGAAAGTTTAAGCATGGGCGAGTAGGCTGGGACCAGTTCATTATTAAAGTCCCTATTTTCGGTGGCCTCTTTGAAAAAAATATCCTCGCAAGAACAACACGAACTCTTGGTACGCTGATCGCCAGTGGGGTGCCTATTCTCGAGGGGTTAACCATTACCCGAGATACGGCAGGCAATGCCACCTTCGAGCGGATGTACCAAAAAGTTATTGACGCGATCAAAGAAGGTGAATCAATTGCCGCCCCCATGAAGGAAAACTCGATTCCTGGCTTTCACATCGTGTCTGCCATGTTTTGGTTTGTGTTCATGGGGGGGCCAATTGGCCTGTTGATCTACCTCCTAAAATTCCGCCAGCCAATTGTCGACGACATCGTTATCAACATGGTTGACGTCGGTGAAGAGACGGGTGAACTCGATACGATGCTTTACAAAGTGGCTGACGTTTATGACGAAGCGGTGGCGGTTTTGACCGACAGCTTAACGAAGCTGCTCGAACCGTTGCTCGTTATTTTCCTCGGCGGTGCGGTCGGCTTTATTGTGATCGCACTGTTCGTGCCACTGGTTTCGTTGATCGAAAACCTCAGCTAACAAGACATAAAGAAACAAGCAGGGGCAAACTGCTTAATAAAGGATAAATCGAAGATGCGTAATTCATTCTCTTATACTGGCAAGCCGACGCGCACAGCTTGTACGCTCGTCGAGCTTTTGGTGGTGATTACCATCATCGCCATCCTGGCGGGATTGTTAATCGTTGCCGCCGGCGGAGCCATTCAAGCCGGCAAGCGCGCCTCGATCAAAGGGACCATGAACAGCATGGATGCCGGGTTTGAAGATTACAAAAACACCCTGGGAAGTTACCCGCCGGCAACGCAGACCGACGGT
>SPJK01068694.1_pt1 | contig 12695 bp, 10 predicted proteins | sample 3741771 | NCBI WGS metagenome assembly SPJK01 (sample SAMN10925997, study PRJNA522277) | cold seep metagenome | isolation source: Elba SIP-enriched marine methane seep metagenome, extraction at timepoint T2 | place: Italy: coast of Elba, Mediterranean Sea | reverse complement strand
CGCCTGTTTGTCGACTTCAATCCAAAGAAGGTGGCGCGATTCAGTGAGAGGCGAATCGAAAAGTTGGTGAGCGATCCTGCCATCGTGCGCCACCGTGGCAAGATTGAATCAACGATTAACAACGCAAAGTGTGTTCTTAAAATTCAAAAAGAGTATGGATCACTGGATTCATTTCTGTGGTCGTTTGTCGACGGTAAACCAATCCAAAATCGGTTCAAAAAGCTTGACCAGGTTCCGGCTGAAACTGATCTGTCGAAACAAATGAGTAAAGAACTAAAACGCCGCGGCTTTCGATTCGTCGGCCCGACGACATGTTACGCTTTTATGCAGGCAGCAGGCCTAGTAAATGACCACTTAATTAGCTGCAAGCGTTATGACTTCTGTCGTCTCTGTTCAACCTAAGATAGCCAACAAAGCGTCCGTCTGACTCGGCGTTCCGACAGAGACTCGCAGGCCTTCGAACGATTTACCTTGCCATGGGTAGGTCATGTAGCGAACCAAGATGCCAGCTGATTTGAGCTTGTCGTAGATCGCTTCATGTTCACCGCTTGGATGAGTACACCAAACGAAGTTCGCTTCCGAGGCAACGGTTTCAAAACCGAGTGATTGCAAACCTTCTTCCAGTCGCGCCCGTTCTGTTTTAACCTTTGCAAGGTTATCCGTTAACCAATCTTGGTCGTCCATGGCCGCCGTCGCGGCTGCGATGGCAAGGGCATCGCAATTATAGCTATCTCGCACTTTGTGTAATTGCTCGATAATCTGTGGCTGTGCGACCAAATAACCGAAACGAAGACCGGCTAATCCGTAGCTCTTCGACAACGTTCGGCTAACCATGATTTTTTCATCATGGCTGACCAGTTTCATGCAATTGGTTGATGCGTAATCTCCATAGGCTTCATCAACAAGCAGTGGCCAACGAATAGTATCGGCGGTCTTTGCGATGTCTTCGGGTGGAATCAATGTTCCAGATGGACTGTTCGGATTGGCAACGTAGCTGAGACATACGTCTTCGGAATCTGCGGAAAAACTTTCACCCAAAGACCAATCCGCTTCGTAATCAACTACATCGGCGACCACCCCTTGGATTTGCGCGAGCGTCTTGTAGAGCGAATAGCTTGGCATCGCGAAGCGTACCGCTTTGCGTTGATCGACAAACGCACGCGTGACAATTGTAAGAATGTCATCACTTCCGTTGCCACAGAGAATCCAGTCAGGCGTGATATCAGGATTATCCTTGGACAACACTTCTGCTGCTCGCAGACGAAAAGCGGTTGCTGTCGCATCAGGATAACGAGCAAGAGAACCAACTGCTTCGGCAATCGCAGGCGCAACCTTTGGCGAAGCAGGATAGGGATTCTCATTCGTATTGAGCTTTACAACCTTCGTTCCACGCGGCTGTTCGCCAGGAACGTAACCCGTCATTTGCTCAATGTCTTTTCTGACCATGGTGGCAATCTACTATTTCTCTTGGCGAATGGTAATAGCCCGAGCGTGACCAGTGAGACCTTCGACATTCGCCAGTCGAGCGATATCTTCTGCTTTCTCTTTCAGATCCTCTTCGGCAAAAGAGATGACGCTGTTTGATCGCAAGAAGTCGTTGCTCGATAGCCCACTTGCAAATCTTGCCGTCGCGCCTGTCGGCAAGACATGCGAAGGCCCGGCAGCATAGTCGCCAACTGGCACAGGACTATACGGCCCCAGGAAAACGGCTCCTGCACAACGGACTTGATCTAATAATGCTTCAGGATCTTCGCAGGCGATATGCAAATGTTCGGTTGCAAGTTCGTTGCAAAGATCAGCTGCCTGATTGCGGTCTTCAACAACAATCAAAGCACCAAAGTTCTGCAATGATTGCCGAGCAAGGTCACTTCTCTCCAGTACGGCAAGCTGCTTTTCTAGTTCGGCACTTACTTGATCAACCAGATCAGCATGCCATGTTATTAGAACCGCCGAACCGGGCGAATGTTCCGCTTGGGCAATAAGATCAGCAGCGGCATAGGCGGCAGGGGTTGTCTCATCGGCAACCACAATAACTTCACTCGGACCCGCGATCGAATCAATATCGACGGTACCAAAGACGTGCCTTTTTGCTAAAGCGACAAAAAGATTGCCGGGGCCGACGATCTTGTCGACTTGTGGCACAATGTCATCACAACCGTATGCCAAGGCAGCCACCGCTTGGGCACCACCCATTCGATAAACTTCCGTTATCCCCAGTTCATGGCAAGTCGCTAACAAATCCGTGTTGTAGCTACCAAACTTTGTTGGTGGTGCAACCACAGCAAGCTGCTCCACCCCAGCTGCTTGGGCGGGGACTGCCGTATGCAAAACGGTTGAGGGATAAGCTGCCGCACCACCTGGGACGCAAAGACCTGCACGCCTAAGCGGTAAGTATCTCTGCCGAAGATAACCACCCTTTGAGAGTCCAACACGAACATCCTTGTGGAGAATCGCTTCTTGGAACTTAAGTAGATTCTCACGGATCTGGCGTATCGTTTTGATTAAACCGGGGTCCGCCTTGGAGTGAGCCTCGGCTAAATCATCTTGGGATACTTGCAAAGCTTCTGGCGTAATTTCCGCCCGATCAAGCTTTGCCGTGTATTTCAAAACGGCTTCGATTCCCTTAGAAGCGACGTCATCACAAATGCGTTCAACGACCTCAACAGGAGAAAGCGGTTCGCCAAAGACTTCAATTGTCTTCTTGCGTCCTGCCTCGGAGACGACATTTCCTTCGGGTGCTAACTTGTGCCGAAGCGCGTTAATCTCTGCTTGAGCGCTCGGTTCACGGGCATCGATGATAGAAATAAGCTTATCCATGGCAATTGGTATACCTAGCGTGACAGCCGAGTCCCAGTGGCTGTTCACAAGCGAGAGCATCAAATCGGACAAATGAACGATTGCTCAAACCAAATGATGTCTATTACGCACTATTATGTGTGCTATATTGACATCTTTTTCATCAAGCAAGTTTGTTTTGCTTTTTGCTAAAATCCCATAAGTTGTTTAATATAAAAGACTTACAGATTATCTACTGGTTTTGGCACACGGGTAGCTTAATAGGTTTGGCAAGAGCCGAGCAAATCACTCGGACGCAATCCTAAAAACTCTCTCCAAAAGGAAACCTAGCCATGTCCCGTCAAATCATCACCGCTCTTGTTGCTGTTGCCGTTGTCGCCACCACCGCTGCTGTTGAAGCTGGCGGATGCAAAAAGAAAGTTTATCCTCACCCACAACCTGTTATTCGTCCAATCACCCACCCACCTGTCATCGTTCAACCACCTGTTGTTCAACCTGTTTACAACAGCTACTACTTCGGCATGAGCGTTGAACTTCATCGCACTCAACATGGCCAAGGCTTGCGAGTTGCCAACGTGACACCCTACAGCCCAGCATGGAACGCAGGCCTCGAGATTGGCGACGTGATCATGTACTCCAACAACCAACACTTCGCCTACGCTCGTGACAATCAAGAAGGTGCTCGCATGTTGCAAGACTCAGTCAGCCAAGGTGGTGCTCCAGTACCAACCGCCGCTGCAACTGCAACGACACGCTTGGTATCGCAACCTCAAGCATCGGCACAAGCTTCGCTTTACGTCCTTGATTCACGCACCGGTCAATTGACAATGGTTCAAGCTTACCCACAAGTTCGCGGTGGCGGCGGAGCTCCTGTCCCAACCGCAACAGCCTTGGCTCAGTAAGATACCCCCCCAGGTTTGGAGAGAGCCCTTTTAAGCTGGACGAGTCCTTGCGACTTGTCCAGCTTTTTTCGTTTATGCTAGACCGGCAAGTTCGGTCGCTTTGGCTACACGCTCAATCCCAAGCATGAATGCCGTTGTCCTCAACGGTAAATCTCTTTCACGCGAACGATCCCAAACGGAATCAAAAGCGGCGGCGAGCTTATGCTCTAGCTCGCTTCGCACTCGATCAAGCGACCATTGATAGAACTGGCGGTTTTGAGCCCATTCGAAGTAACTCACGGTCACACCGCCGGCATTAGCAAGAATATCGGGCAAAACAATTGCCCCCTTTTCGAAGAGGACCTTGTCAGCGGTTGGTGTGATAGGGCCATTAGCAGCTTCAATAATGATCGGTGCCTTAATTCGTTCGACATTCTCTTCGTTAATAACCCCACCAATCGCGGCAGGAATCAAAATGTCGACTTCAAGCTCAAGGAGCTCATCGCCCGGTATCATCTTACCTTTGCTGAATCCTTCCAGCCGATTTCCGTTGGTATTGCAATGCCGAAGTGCATCGTAAACATCAAGACCTTTAGGATCGTAGACAGCACAAGTATGGTCACTCAAGGCAACGACCTTGCACTCGGCATCGTGCAAGAATTTGGCGGCGTGGGAACCGACGTTACCAAAACCTTGAACTGCAACGGTCGAGCCGGGCACTCGCTTACCCAGACGGCTTAAGGTTTTAACCGTCAGCAAACCAACACCTCGGCCCGTAGCTTCTTCCCGCCCAGGAATGCCGTAATGCTCCACTGGTTTTCCAGTAACAACGCCCGGATTGAATCCTTCGTAACGGCTGTATTGATTCATGAACCAAGACATCTCGTTATGGTTCGTCCCCATGTCAGGTGCTGGTATATCACTATCAGGACCAATAACGTGGCGAATTTTGTCGACGAATAAACGAGTTAGTTTTTCCCGCTCAAGCTTGCTAAGTGTGCGGGATTCGACCGTCACGCCCCCTTTCGCTCCTCCATAGGGAATATCAACGACCGCCGTCTTCCAAGACATCAAAGAAGCAAGTGCTCGGACTTCGTCCAGGTCAACATGATGGTGGTATCGAAGGCCTCCCTTCATCGGTCCACGCGCACTGTTGTGCTGAACACGGTATCCAATAAGCGTTTCAACACGCCCGTCGTCACGCAACAATGGAAGCTGCACCGTCACCTCGCGCTCAGGCGTAATGAGCAGCGTTCGCATTTGCTCATCAAGGCCGAGCTCGTCGGCTGCCATGTTGAAGTACATTTGTACTGCTTCAAAGGACTTCATAATGTTCCGCCTGGGTAAGTGAGGTAACTGCGTGGTCGCATTGAATATGGTTTGCTAGCTTTGGCCCTCTTGGAAAGGAACTCATAGCAAGCAGGTCGAATACAGCCTAAAATAAGGCTATGCAAAGATACCCTTCTATGTCGGCTCGTTCCACACCACAACAGCCTCTTGGTTTATCGGCCAAGAGAGGGGTGATGGTTGTAGGTGTTTTAATGCTTTTGGTGACCGGTTGTGGAAAACCGGCCACTTCTCCTACGGTCGAGCCAGCAACAAGTTCAGAGTCCCCTTCAGCTACGGACCAAACGGTCGAACCTACGAAAGCAGAAACGCGCTACTTATCAGACGATGGAAAAACGCTTTGGGCACGTCCTGTTGAAGGAAGTGAGCTTGATATTACCGGGACCGCCGAAGGTACCGAATCAGTACTGTTTCTTCGCACAGGTGAGCTATTAGCTTCGGAAGAAGGCAAGCGAATTTGGCAAGCGCTTGGTCCTGCAGGTGAGTTGGCTCGTACCAACATTGAAGAGAAAGCAGACAAGTCCGTCGAAGAGACCAACCGCTTAGTTGTGAGCCTTGTGCCGGGGGAGGATTACGGCACACCCAGCGTTTCTTTATCAATTGATGCTGAGCCTTCCGACGAATACCCTCTGCTTCGGCGTGAGTTGGAATTACTTGCCGAGGCCATGCCAAATGAAATGCATTTGGTCTTCCTCTTTTCGCCGAAGTTTCTGCTGGGTGATGGTGGTGGCCTTTTCGTTGATGCTTGGAAACCACTTCGTGATCTGCTTACCGACCTAGCAGGAGAAGATTGGCAGGCTGCGGCGTTGGGAATCCACCTAGGTGAATCGTTCTATTGGGAACTGCGTATCGTGGGAACCGCAGCTACGCGCGAAACAACGCTTTCACGTGCCTTACAAAAGGAATCCAGCGAATGGCCTAAAGCGATCCAAGAGATCGTTGCGAGCCAAGCATGGCCTACTTACTCAAACAAAATTATTGCGAGATCACCAAAAATGTTTGAGCAAATGGTGACTTATACTCGCGCTGGAACCGAGGGACGACAGGTTGTTCTGAATGGGTATCTGCCCAAAACGGCTGGTCATAATTTGGTGCTCGCCTCGGAATTAATGCTGGCCGGACTGGGCCAGCCGATCGAGGGGGCGGTGCTAGGCATGGACTCCACCGAGAACGAGGCCCCCAAGTCCTTGGCTGAGCGACTCTCCGACCCCGTCAGCCTGCAATTCCGGCGTGAATCGTTAGAAACGGCCCTTCAGCTTCTATCAAATGCGACGAATATTCCAATCCAAATCGAAGGCCGTGACCTACAGTTGGAAGGCATCACAAGGAACCAAATGCTGGGGCTCGACGAGCAAGAAAAATCTGCCCGTGAGGTGCTGGTAGAAATCCTTCGCCGAGCAAATCCCGACCCAATGGCACAAGGGCCCGATGATGAACGCCAAAAGCTAATTTTCGTCATTCGAAAAGGCGACAACGGCCCGGTGATTCATATCACGACTCGTTCTTCCACCAAAGAACGAAATGAAACTATCGATGCCGTTTTCCAACCCGAGAATTAACTAACCGCAATAAGCTGATTAGCAAATTACGAATTCGTCCCTAGTAGCACACCCTCCCACTCGGCATCCATTTAAACGTGCTTCCTTTTCAAGTCCAATGTGAAACCTGCCAAACGTCACTTAGCGTGCGCGAGTCAGGATTTATTGGACAAGTCCACGCCTGCCCCAAATGTGGCAGTATGGTCTACATCACACCGCCGAATGATTCACAAAGCGGTTCCACCAATCAAGTCGATTCGGGACATCAAGAACAGGTAGCAAACAAACCAACTTTCTTAGGTCTCAGCGATACGTTGGTTGAGAACCCTGTCTCTGAAGAAGTTGTTGATACCGCCTCAACTCAAGAATCGTTTGTCGAAACGAATGACATCGTTCAGACACCGAGCGATGAAAGTTATCCAGAAGAGGCAACTGCCGAACCTGAGCTAGCTCGCTCAATGCTACCCGGCGGCGCTGTTCTTTGGACGACTATTGTCTCGCTGATGCTCACCGCAGGGCTAGTCATTTACTCTAACTTCTCTGGAACAGATAACCCAACAGTTTCAAAATCAGATTCTGATATTTTAGAGCAAACGGAAATTACATCCGTTACCACTGTTGATACCGAAGAAACCCAAGCCACTTCAATTGAAGTGATTCCCGATCCTACGGTAGTGCCTGATGAAACTTCGGACGTGAATTTGACCGAAGATGATTTCACGTTACCTAGATTGCCATCGGAAGCGGGAAACGTTGAAAAAGAGATCGTCTCCGAAACGGCTCCTGAAGTGGTGGACTTAGAGCCCGCCAAGCCAAGCACCGACTATACCAACAAACCAACTTCGACCGATCCGCTTGATTTTGATCCAACTGCTTTTGATATGGCTTTGATGGGAACATCCGGGGACTCCCGCCCGAAAGAAGCGGTTACCTATACGACAAATCGACCCGTCAGCGAAGCGGAATCAATTGCGATGCTTCCACCTGCGAAGGTACGGGAGAAATCCACCAAGGTCACGATCTTGGAAAGAAATCCAATCGGAGTTACCGCAGCGGAAACGCTTGCAAAACCATTGCCAGAAATTGAACTAAAACAGATCCCTCTTAACGATGCGCTTGGGTTGTTCTCCAACCTGACAGGTACGCCCCTAAGCACCAGCCCCACAGCGCTTCGTCATGCTGCGGTTGATGCTGGTGAGAAGATAGATATAACCGGCGTCGGCATCCCGATTTCCGAGATACTTAACGAAGCACTCGCTTCCGTTCGACTATCGCTGGCTGCAGATGGCCAACATGGCTTAGTCGTTCGTAAAGGGGTTGAACAAGAAAGCACGTTCAATCACAAGTTGGGTGATCTTACTTCGCTCTCTGACAAGCATTTGCTCTTGTTCGAAACTTACTGTCTGGCTCCCTTACAACTTGATGAAAATGGCAACGCCTCGATTAGGCAGCCAAAGCGTTCGCAATTTGATCTATTGATCCTGACCGAGCGTCTTCGTTTAGCCCGAGGTCTTCCAACCACCAGCAAGTACCCAAAGCGATTGCTAAGCGTCGAGCCGCTTTACGCTCAAATGGCATCGGTGCTAGAACGGAAAACAACCTTTAACTTTGTTTCCTCAACGCGATTCATCGCTTTGATGGATCACCTGTCACAAGCGACTGGACTCGCGGTGCTTGTCGACTGGCCAGCACTGGCAGAAGTTGACATCTATCCAAACACAACCATGACAGCCCTGGCTGACAATTGCACTTGGGCCGAAGCCTTAGACGGCATCTTGGGGGAGTTGCAGCTGGGCTGGGTACCCACTGATGGCAAGACGCTTTGGATAACATCCAAGTCGATTGAAAGCTCACGGCGATTTACCGAATTCTATCCTGGCATGCCTAGGCAAAAAGCAGAGTCACTCGCAAACAACTATGCAGAAGACATTGTTGTTTACGACGAACCCTCGCGGACGACGATTGTCCACGCAGGGTCCGATGCTCAGCGTGCTGCTTATCAACTTTGGCTCAGCCAATAATCTGCCAATAATCTAAAGCGTTCGGTCGACGGCTTCGGCGATGCGTCGGCACTCGCCCATCATCTTATCAAAGTCACTGAAGCAAAGCGTTTGGTAACCATCGCTCTTGGCATTCTCGGGATCAGGATGAACTTCCACGATGACGCCGTCCGCCCCAGCAGCAATTGCCGCCTTGGCCATCGCAGGCACCAAGCTCGTATGACCTGTACCATGGCTGGGGTCAATCACGACCGGCAGGTGGGTCTTCTGCTGCAAGTAGGGAACCGTTGCTAGAGGCAACGTGAAACGTGTGTGCGATTCAAAGGTTCGGATGCCTCGTTCGCAAATCATAACGTTACCGTTTCCACCATCGAGAACATACTCGGCTGCGAGCAAGGTCTCGTCAATCGTTGCGCTTGGTCCGCGCTTCAACAGAACCGCTGCACTGCTCTTGCCGCAAGCTTCAAGTAGACGATAGTTCTGCATGTTGCGTGCACCAATTTGCAATACGTCGGCATACTTGGAAACCAAATCGACATCCTCAGGCGAAACAACCTCGGTCACAATTGCTAAGCCGGTTTCGTCGCGTGCCGTGGCAAGCAACTTCAAGCCATCTTCTTTCATTCCCTGGAAACTGTAGGGACTCGTACGTGGCTTGAAAGCACCGCCGCGGAGTGCGGTGGCGCCAGCCGCTTTCACCGCCTTGGCGGTTTCAACAATTTGTTCTTCACTCTCAACGCTGCACGGACCAGCGATCATGCCGATCTGCTTGCCACCGATTTCGAGCGAACCAGCTTTGATGACCGAAGTCTCCGTATGAGCTTCACGGCTTGCCAACTTATAAGGAGCGAGCACAGGCATGACGTTATCGACGCCTGGAGCGCTTTCAAGTGCTCGAACTCCTTCGACTCGCTCGTCGCCAATGGCCGCCACAACCGTCCGTTCCGTTCCCCGGAGCACATTCGCTTTGAGGCCGAGCTGCTCGACATGCTCAACCAAGTGGTTCAATTCGTCTTCCGTGGCGGTGGTTTTCATTACGATAATCATCTTGTTTCAGCCTGTTTGATAGAGAGGAGTTGGTTTGCTACTTAACGGAAAGGGGAAAAGAAAAAGCCCCGAAAACCGGGTCGGCTCTCGGGGCTTTGGTGTCTTAAGCTGTTTTATAATGAGCAGTTATGACACGCTGATCGGCCCCAAGTTCTTAAAAAAGAACCGGGTAAATGTAAACCGATAGCTTGGCCAGTACGAATTACTCATATATTTGAGTATCGACACGGCCCGCGAGTTTGACAAGTAAAAAAATGTTCGGTCTCGTAAGAAAACCTTAGTCCAACCATTAATCATCCCTCCACCAGCTTTCACGCCCCCATCCATTCCGGGCTATTCTCCAAATAGCTAGAATGAAGTTGCCCCGAAACAAGGGAAACAAGAGTTATGACCCCAACGCTATATCGATTCGCTTCACTCCTAGCACTACCTGCCCTGTTTGCCATGACTGACCAACAAGCCCATTCTGCCGAACTGAAAACTGCCACCTTTGGAAGCGGCTGCTTCTGGTGTACCGAGGCGGTCTTTGATGCAACCAAGGGGGTCAGCTCAGCCCTCTCCGGCTACGAAGGGGGTCTTACCCTCAATCCCACCTACGAAGCCATCTGCACTGGCAATACCGGCCATGCCGAAGTGGTCCAGGTAAAGTATGATCCGGAAGTGATCAGCTACGAAGATCTCCTTCAAATCTTCTTCCGCACCCACGATCCAACCACGCTCAACCGCCAAGGGGCTGATGTTGGTACGCAATACCGGTCGGTCATCTTTTACCACGATGAAGATCAAAAGCGAGTTGCTGAAGAAGTAAAAGCGGCACTCGATGATGCCGGGGCGTTTCGTTCGCCAATCGTCACCGAAATCAGCCCGACTTCTGTCTTTTACGAAGCGGAAGCCTATCACCAAGATTACTTTGCCAAGAACCCTTACCAAGGCTATTGCCAAGCGGTGGTTGGCCCCAAGGTTGATAAATTCAAAAAAGCGTTTGCGGATCGCTTGAAGGAGGAGAAATAAGTTATGATGAATCTCACCAATAAGAAGTCATTATACGCGTTGATTAGTTCCTTCACTCTTTGCGTTGTTGCACTAGGAGCCCTCACCATGGCAACCGCCGATGAACCCCAAGCTAACAAGCCGCTTGATCCTGAAACCACTGACTGGAGCAAAGTCGATTGGAAAGAACGGCTAACGTCCGAACAGTTTTACGTTACCCGCAAAGCGGGCACGGAACGTCCTTTTAAAAACGAGTACTGGGATAACAAGAAGGAAGGAACCTACGAATGTGTCTGCTGTGGCCTGCCACTCTATACCTCGGACACCAAGTACAAGTCAGGCACCGGCTGGCCAAGCTTCTTTAAGCCAATCGACGAAAAGGCGATCGCCGAATTCGAGGACCGAACCTGGTTTAGCGTCCGAACAGAAACTCGTTGCTCTCGCTGCGACGCTCACCTAGGACACGTCTTTGAAGATGGCCCACAGCCCACCGGGTTACGCTATTGCATGAACTCAGCAGCGTTGATGTTTGTGCCGGCGGACAAATCGGAAGAGTAGATAAGTGCGGTTATTCCGTTACATCGCCAGCAAGCGATGAGGGTTGAGAAAGTAAAGCTTTTTCATCCTTTGGTTTAAGCAGCATTTGAGCTTCCCAATACTTTTGATCGTTTGGCACCATTGGGCTGTTGTAACCGTAGAGACGAAACGCTGAAGGATCTTCAGCCAGGCGATCATACTTGGTTTGATCAGCAAGCCACCTTAGTAATCGGGCTTTGGCATTTTCGATCTGCTTATTGCTACGTTTGCCTCTCATGCCGAGAGAAACAACAAGTGTGGGTGGATTCTCCTCAACCGTAATGCTGTCTTGGTCACCAAGTTTGCCTACTTCGGTAGTCTCATAAAGAAATGCCATTTCAGCTCCGTCCATTCCATTGGTTGCTGAGGTCATCTCCACGGGAGCAGTCATAGGAATTTTCTGCTTCTTGATATGCATAAAGAGGGGCCAAAAACCACTGCCAACGGCCTTCCGATAAGCAGGGTAAGATTTGACTTCAATAACGCCTACGGGCGTGAAGTGAGGAAAGCCCTCTGGGATGGGGGCTTCTGCCAACGGAGCAAAAGCTAACATCTTGGCAGCTTCTTCTAATTTGCCAGCCTCGATTAATTCCAGAACGGGGCTGTGCGGTTCGAGAGTATCCGCGGCTTCTGATAAGTCATCCTGTAATGCTTCTAAGTAGTCAGGAGCAGGCATACGTTCGCTAGAAGCTCTTTGGGCCATGACAAGGCTCGAAACGAACGTAAAACCCAAGACGAGAGCAAACGTAATCAGTGCTAAGAAGATTCTTATGCGGTTGGTTTTGGACATCATTCACTCATTTAAAGAATAGACAGAAAGCTGCTGGTCCAGCACATGGTACGAATCATTTGATACCAAAGATGCAAAAAACCATCAAATTTTCCACAAGTGATTATGCCTCCAAGCTTGCTAACCACAGTGTGCCAAAACGCAGCGGCGGCACACCCTACAGCTGATGAGGAATCGGAAGATAAATAGTGACTCAACTTTTACTCTACTAACCGATCATGAAATGAGAACCCAGCAGCACCTGGGCTTGATTCAAATCTAATGATAGTGCCACGAATTTTATCAACGGATGTCTTTGGAATAAGAATTGATATCCGGTCCTGAACAATATTAAGTTCTGATCTCTTGTCATGGGTATCTACAAATCCCAATGACCAACCTTCGCCATCAAGATCTACTTTCAAATAAGTTGAGTTTGGATCTAAGCCTTGAGAATCAACAATATCTATTACGGTGTTGTAGGCAGATTGATGTAACTCTATTACAGGATATTCCAGCAGCTTAGTATTTCTTCTATCGGTGTATTTTTTTGTCGCACTTCTAAAAACATCATTTGCGGTCTTATTTGTAATATTTATGTTGCATATCTGACCATCATCTTGGAGTATCAATTCTGCAACATATTTTGTTAAAGGTGACAGGATATCAAAATGATTGCCTCCTTCAATTATCGCAACATGATATGGAACATTAGCTTTTTTTGCGATGGTCTCCATGCGTTTAGCATCTT
>SPJK01042539.1_pt1 | contig 12698 bp, 22 predicted proteins | sample 3741771 | NCBI WGS metagenome assembly SPJK01 (sample SAMN10925997, study PRJNA522277) | cold seep metagenome | isolation source: Elba SIP-enriched marine methane seep metagenome, extraction at timepoint T2 | place: Italy: coast of Elba, Mediterranean Sea | reverse complement strand
CCGCTCTTCACCTCGGCCCGGAGCATGTCCCCGGTCGAGAGTTGGATCATGCCGTGGCTTTCCTGCAGGCGCTTGGCTTGCGTGCCTTTACCGGCGCCCGGCGGGCCCAACAGAATAATGTTCATCGCCGTTTCCCCCTCAGTTTCGATTTCTTGACTAGGCCCTCATATTGGTGAGCGACCAAGTGGCTTTGAATCTGAGTGACCGTGTCCATGGTGACCGTAACGACGATCAGCAAGCTGGTTCCACCGAAATAGAACGGCACGGCATATTGGGAGATTAGAATCTCAGGCAGGATACATACCGCTGCCAGATAGGCGGCCCCAATGACCGTCAACCGTGTCAGGACATAGTCGAGATATTCTGCCGTGTTCTTACCAGGGCGGATACCAGGGATAAAACCGCCATACTTCTTCAAGTTATCCGCCGTGTCGTCCGGATTGAATACGACCGAGGTGTAGAAGAAAGAGAAAAACACGATCATTGAAACAAAGAGCAGCAGATAGAGCGGTTGTCCACGCCCGAGATAAGCGGACACCGTGGTCAGCCATTCCGGTCCTCCGGCACCGCCAAAGTTCGCAATCGTCAACGGCATCAGCAGGATTGAGCTCGCGAAGATCGGAGGGATAACCCCAGCCGTGTTGAGCTTCAATGGCAGGTGAGAGTTTTCCCCACCGAACATCTTGTTGCCAACCTGCCGCTTCGGATACTGGATCAATATCCGACGCTGCGAGCGCTCCATAAAGACGATGAACATGATCACCGCGACCGCCATGAGAAGGAAGAACAAGATCAGCGCTGCAGAGAGCTGACCGGTCCGACCCATCTCAAGGGTACCGGCAAGTGCCGTTGGCAGTTCCGCCACAATGCCTGCGAAAATGATCAGCGAGATACCATTGCCTACGCCCCGCTGCGTGATTTGTTCACCCAGCCACATCAGGAACATCGTACCGCCGACAAGGGTGATGACGGTTGTCGCGCGGAAGAAATAGCCCGGATCCATGACGGCAAGGCCCTGGGAGCTTTGCATGCCTTCCAAGCCAACCGAGATCCCGTAACCCTGCACCGTCGCAAGAATGACCGTGCCATAGCGGGTGTATTGGTTGATCTTTTTCCGGCCGGTTTCGCCTTCCTTCTTCATCTGCTCCAAGGTCGGGAAAACCGCGGTCAGGAGCTGCATGATGATGGAGGCCGAGATATACGGCATGATGTTAAGCGCGAAAATCGTCATCCGCGACAAGGCGCCGCCGGCAAAGGTGTCGAACATATCCAGGACACCACCGCGCTGCTGCTCGAAGATGTCACTAAGGACAATAGGATCAATACCCGGCAGAGGAATATAGGTGCCGAGCCGATAGACGATAAGCGCACCCAGTGTGAACCAGATGCGCTTCTTCAGTTCTTCGGCTTTCGCAATGGTGCCGAAGTTGAAATTCGCCGCGAGCTGTTCCGCCGCAGAAGCCATGAAGCTATATTCCCTTCCTTGGGTAGCCGTAGGCCGCCTCGCGGCGGCCTAGCGATCAACCAGGGTTTCGTTCAGCGCGTCGAGCCGCTGCTTCTTCACGCCGGGCCCATCTTTTGCCCTTCTTCACCTCAGGTGCTTCAGGCAAGGTAACGGAGCCACCAGCTGCTTCGACCGCCGCAATCGCCTTGGCCGACGCACCGGCCACGGCAATTTCAACCTTGGCCGTAAGCTCACCTTTGGCGAGGAGACGGATACCGTCTTTTTCCTTCGAGGTCAGACCCGCCGCGATCAGTGCCGCCGCATCAACAGGCTTGGACGCATCCAAACGGCCCGCATCAATTGCCTTCTGCAGACGACCAATATTAACCTCGGCAAAATCCTTACCGGTGAAATTATTGAAACCGCGCTTCGGCAGACGCCGATAGATCGGCATTTGCCCACCTTCGAAGCCCTTAATCGAAACACCCGAACGGGATTTCTGACCCTTGACCCCACGGCCGGCCGTCTTGCCCTTGCCAGAACCGATCCCGCGTCCGACGCGAGTCCGGCCCTTGTGAGCCCCGTCATTATCGGAGAGGTTGTTGAGTTTCATAACCTTCGTCCTCATAGACCCGGCCTAGAGAGGCCGGAATATTCCTAGTTGTCGATCACTTCGACCATGTGCTGAACCTTGCGGATCATCCCACGCACTGCGGGCGTATCCTCAAGTGTGCGCGTCCGACCGATCTTGTTCAGACCTAAGCCGATCAGCGTATCACGCTGGTCCTTCGGGCGTCGGATCGGGCTACCGGTCTGACGCACTGTGACTGTCTTTTTGTCAGCCATTGGCCGCCTCCTTGAAACCTTCGTCGACGCCATCCTGACGACGCGAAACCAGGTCCGCGACCTTCTTGCTGCGGCGGTTCGCTACCATCCGCGGGGACTGGCATCCCTTCAGGCCGGCAAATGCTGCCTTGACCATGTTGTATGGGTTGGACGTGCCAACCGACTTCGCGACAACGTCCTGAACGCCAAGCGCTTCGAACACCGCACGCGTCGGGCCACCAGCAATGATACCGGTTCCCGGAGGTGCTGCGCGCAGAACCACCCGGCCCGCACCGAAGCGGCCATGGGTATCATGGTGTAGCGTCCGGCCTTCACGCAGCGGAACGCGGAACATCGTCTTACGTGCCTGTTCGGTCGCTTTCCGAATGGCTTCCGGCACTTCGCGTGCCTTGCCCGATCCGAAGCCAACCCGGCCACGTCCGTCACCTACGACGACCAGGGCGGCAAAGCCGAAGCGACGGCCACCCTTAACAACTTTTGCGACACGGTTGATCGCAACCAGTTTCTCGATCAGTTCCGGTTCGGCGTCGCGATCGCGATCCCGTCCGCCACGATCATCTCTGGGTCCTCTTGCCATTTTTTTAAGGCTCCTTCAGGCCCGAAATTAGAAGTTAAGACCGGCTTCGCGCGCCGCATCGGCAAGCGCTTTGACCCGACCATGGAAACGATAGGCACCCCGGTCAAAGACCACGGTTTCAACCCCTGCTTCCTTGGCGCGTTCGGCGATCAGTTTGCCAACGGCAGCTGCCGCATCCGAGTCCGCACCAGTCTTGAGACCAGACCGCAGATCTTTATCCAACGACGAAGCCGCCGCCAATGTCCGACCAGCAGTATCGTCGATGACCTGGGCATAGATCTGCTTGGAAGAGCGGAATACGCTCAACCGAACCGCACCTTTGGCGCGCTTCTTCAGTTGCGCCCGATTGCGCCGGCGGCGCCGTTCGAACAAGTCTTTCGAATTCAGCATCGTCCGGATCCTTACTTCTTCTTGCCTTCTTTGCGGAGGATCGTTTCCTCAGCATATTTGACACCCTTGCCTTTATAGGGCTCAGGCGGGCGGTAACTGCGGATGTTCGACGCGATCTGACCGACGCGCTGCTTGGACGCACCGCTGATCACGATTGAGTTCGAACTACGATCCCCTTCCACGGCGATGGCGACATCATCCGGGATCGGGAAGTCAACGTCGTGGCTGAAACCGAGCGACAGTTTCAGGATCTTGCCCTGAACTGCGGCACGATAACCAACACCGTTGATATCCAGTTTCCGGGTAAAGCCTTCCGACGCACCGAGAACCGCGTTGTTGATCAGCGCCCGGGTTGTACCCCAAGCCTGACGTGCGCGCTTCGTTTCAGCGGTCGGCGTTACCGTGACTGTTTCGTCGGTCACATCGATCTCGACATTATCGAGGATCTTAACCGTCTGTTCGCCCTTGGATCCCTTGGCGGTCAAGACACCGTCAGCGACGGAGACCTGGACCCCTTTCGGGATACTTACGGGCACTTTTCCTACGCGGGACATGATCTAGCCCCTCCTTAGAATACGCGGCAAAGGACTTCGCCGCCAACATTGGCTTCGCGCGCCTCATGATCCGACAGCACACCACGCGGCGTGGAGAGGATCGAGATGCCGAGACCATTGTAGAACCGCGGCAGGTCCTTGATCTTCGAATAAACGCGGCGGCCCGGCTTGGAAACACGAGCGATCTCTTTGATCACCGGCTCACCATCCAAGTATTTCAGCTCGACCGAAAGCTCGCTAATTCCTTTACGGAGTTCGCTTTCGGAATAACCACGAATGAAACCTTCACGCTTGAGAACCTCAAGCACATTGGCGCGCAGCTTCGACGACGGAACCGGGATGGCGCTCATACGCGCCGCCTGGCCGTTCCGTATACGTGTCAGCATATCGCCGAGGGGATCGCTCATAGACATTTGTCAGATCCTCCTTACCAGCTGGACTTGACCACGCCGGGAACCTGACCAAGCGAGGCCAGATCGCGCAGCGCGATACGAGACATTTTGAACTTCCGATAAAAGGCCCGGGGACGACCGCTGACTTCACAGCGGTTCCGCACACGGGTTTTGGCGGAGTTCTTCGGTTCTTTGTTCAATTTCATGACCGCGTCAAACCGCTCTTCCGGCGGCAGGGAACGGTCCATGACAACTGCTTTCAGTTCGGCGCGTCGGGCTGCCTTGGAAGCCGCCATGCGGGCACGCCGGTTGTTCTTTTCAGTTGCGCTTTTCTTAGCCATCTCGCTCGTCCTCTCGCTCAGGCCGTGAACGGCATGTTGAATTTCGTGAGGAGGGCCTTGGCTTCCTCATTCGAATTCGCAGTCGTGCAGATCACGATATCCATGCCACGCATATCATCGACCTTGTCGTAGTCGATTTCCGGGAACACCAGCTGTTCCTTCAGGCCCATGGCGTAGTTGCCTTGACCATCGAAGCTCTTGCCGTTGATACCGCGGAAGTCGCGAACACGTGGCAGCGCCACGTTGACCAGACGGTCAAGGAATTCCCACATACGCTCGCGGCGCAGCGTGACTTTGCAGCCGATTGCCATACCGTCGCGAATTTTAAAGGACGCAACAGATTTGCGGGCCTTCGTCGCAACCGGTTTCTGACCGGTGATCAGCGCCATTTCTTCCATAGCTTTGGTCAATACTTTACGGTCATTGGCAGCACCGCCAACGCCCATATTGACAACTATTTTCTCCAGCTTCGGAACCTGAAAATGGTTCTTGTAGCCGAACTCTTCCGCCAGCTCGCTCTTGACCTTGTCGTCATAGAGCTTCTTCAGCCGCGGGACGTAGCGTTCTTCACTCATCGCTCGCTCGTATCCCTTGCCTTTGATGCGCCCAATTACGCGTCGATAACTTCGCCGGAACGCTTGGCCACTCGGACCTTACGACCGTCGTCGAGAACTTTGAAACCAACACGGCTCGGTTTCCCGTCCTTCGGATCAGGGATCGCGACATTGGAAACGGCAATCGGCGCTTCCTTCTCGATAATCCCACCCTGTGTCGTCTGGCTTTGGCGCTGGTGGCGCTTAACCATGTTGACACCCTGGACAAGAACGCGGCCTTCCTTCGGGTTAACCGAAAGAACTTCGCCTTCTTTACCGCGATCGCGGCCTGTCAGGACAACGACTTTGTCGCCCTTCTTGATCTTCGCAGCCATCAGATGACCTCCGGAGCCAGGGAAATGATCTTCATGAACCGCTTGGCGCGCAATTCACGCACCACCGGGCCAAAGATACGTGTTCCAATTGGCTCATTCTGCTTATTGATCAGCACTGCCGCATTGGTGTCGAATTTGATGGTCGAACCGTCTTGGCGAGAGATTTCCTTCGCCGTCCGAACGATCACCGCGCGGTGAACCGCGCCTTTCTTCACCCGGCCCCGCGGAATGGCTTCTTTGACGGAGACAACGATAACGTCACCTACCGACGCGAAGCGCCGCTTCGAGCCACCCAGCACCTTGATGCATTGCACTTTCCGTGCGCCGGAGTTGTCGGCGACTTCCAGTGTCGATTCCATCTGGATCATGAAGTTTGCTCCCGATCCCTAAAGGTCTAACTTACCCGAACCGTTCCCCGCGTCCTTTGTCGTCGGCGGGGCGTGTCCGGCGCTAAAAAACTTACGCTTCGGCAGCTTGTGCCTCGCCCGAGTCCTGATCAGAAACCAGTTCCCAGGTCTTACGCTTCGAAATCGGGCGGCACTCGCGAATGCGGACCACGTCGCCTTTCTTAGCGTTGTTGTTCTCGTCATGGGCCATGAAGCGCTTGGACTTCCGGATGAACTTCCCAAGCATCGGGTGCTTAAGGCGGCGTTCAACCAGCACGACGACCGATTTGTCGCATGCGTCCGAGACCACGGTTCCCTGCAAAATGCGTTTAGGCATCTTTTCTCTCCTAATCCGAGCCGGCTACTTAAGCCGTCGCCTGTGCCGAGGCACGCTCGGTAAGCAAAGTCTTGATCCGCGCGATGTCGCGCCGGATTTCACGAACCCGGGCCGTATTCTCCAGCTGGCCGGAAGCCGTCTGGAAGCGCAGGTTAAACTGCTCCTTGCGCAGATCGAGAAGCTGATCATTCAGCTCATCGTCCGTTTTCGGCCGCAAATTTTCGATCTTCATCGCACTCATTCCTTACGTCAGTTGCCCTGGCGCGGCACTTAGGCCGGTCCGCCGAGGCGCGTCACGATCTTGCATTTAATCGGCATCTTCGCCGCTGCGAGAAGGAAGGCTTCCGTTGCGATATCGCCCGGTACACCATCCATTTCAAACATTACCTTGCCCGGCTTCACGCGGCAGGCCCAGAATTCCGGAGAACCCTTACCCTTACCCATCCGAACTTCCGCCGGCTTCGAGGAGACTGGCACATCCGGGAAAATCCGGATCCATACCTTACCTTGACGGCGGATACGCCGAACGATCGCACGCCGCGCGGCTTCAATCTGGCGCGCCGTGATACGGCCAGGCTCAAGTGCCTTCAGACCGTGGCTACCGAAGTTCAGCGAGGTTCCGCCCTTGGCATTGCCATGGATGCGGCCCTTATGCTGCTTGCGGAATTTAGTGCGCTTGGGAGAGAGCATTGTCTTACTTCCGTTTTTCTAAAATTGCCTAGGCTTAGGTTACCCCAGCCTTGGTTAACCGCGTTCGTTCCGTGACGGAGCACCACTACCTTGCTGATCCGCTAAGCGCTTATCCTGCGCATAGGGGTCATGGGCCATCACTTCACCCTTGAAGATCCAAACCTTGATCCCGCAAACGCCGTATGTCGTATGGGCTTCAGCCGTACCATAGTCAATATCAGCGCGCAGCGTATGCAATGGCACACGGCCTTCGCGATACCACTCAGTGCGCGCGATTTCCGCGCCGCCGAGACGACCACCGCAGTTGATCCGGATACCAAGTGCACCCATGCGCATCGCATTTTGAACCGACCGCTTCATGGCACGACGGAAAGCAATCCGGCGTTCCAGCTGTTGGGCGATGTTGTCAGCCACCAGCTTCGCATCAAGTTCCGGCTTGCGGATCTCAACAATGTTCAACGCGACATCGGTACCGACGCGGACGGAAAGATCCTTCCGCAGCTTTTCGATATCTGCGCCCTTGCGGCCAATGACGACACCCGGGCGCGCCGTGTGCAGGGTGATCCGCGCGCGACCGGCTGGACGCTCAATCACGATCCTGGAAACACCCGCTTGCTTCAGCTTGTCACCGAGATACTTGCGCAGCTTCAGATCCGCATGAAGCTGATCTGCATAGGTTTTCTTGCCGGAATACCAGCGAGAATCCCAAGTGCGGTTGATGCCGACGCGCAGGCCGACCGGGTTAATCTTTTGACCCATTATTCGAGCTCCTCGCGTTCGCGAACAACGATGGTGAGATTGGAAAACGGCTTGAGGATCCGCGCACCGCGACCCCGAGCCCGTGCCCGAAACCGTTTCATGACGAAGGCTTTGCCAACGAAGGCTTCCTTCACATAAAGCCGATCAACATCGAGCTGATGGTTGTTCTCCGCATTGGCGATCGCCGATTCCAACGTCTTCTTTACGCTGCCGGCAATGCGGCGGCGGGTGAAGGTCAGATCGTTCAGCGCCGATTCGACATCCTTACCGCGGATCATCGTTGCCACCAGATTAAGCTTCTGGGGGCTGACTCGCAGATTATGTGTAACGGCGCGTGCTTCTGAATCGTCCAACGCGCGTTCGGCCGATGACTTACCCATCGATTATCTCCGCTTCGCCTTTTTGTCGGCCGCATGGCCGTAATAGGTACGCGTCGGCGCGAATTCGCCGAACTTGTGACCAATCATCTGCTCATTCACCAGGACCGGCACATGTTTGCGACCATTATGGACGCCAAACGTGAGTCCTACGAACTGCGGCAGAATAGTCGACCGACGGGACCAAGTCTTAATGATGGTCTTACGGCCACTGTCCCGCGCCTCATCCGCTTTCGAAAGCAGGAAGTGGTCCACGAACGGGCCTTTCCAGACAGAACGCGACATAACGTCTTCCCCTTACTTCTTCTTACGCGCGTGGCGTGAGCGAACGATGTATTTGTCGGTCGCTTTGTTGGAGCGCGTGCGCTTGCCCTTGGTCGGTTTACCCCAAGGTGTAACCGGATGACGGCCACCAGAGGTCCGACCTTCACCACCACCATGCGGGTGATCGACTGGGTTCATGACAACGCCACGAACTGACGGGCGTTTGCCCTGCCAACGCTTACGACCGGCTTTACCAAGATTGGTATTCTGATTGTCCGGGTTGGAAACCGCACCGACCGTTGCAATGCAATCGGCCCGAACGATCCGCTGTTCACCGGAGGAAAGCTTCAACTGCGCATAACCCTGGTCGCGACCAACGAGCTGAGCATAGGTCCCGGCGGAACGAGCCATCTGGCCACCCTTACCCGGTTTCATCTCAACGTTATGGACAATCGTCCCGATCGGCATATTGGCCATCGGCATCGCGTTACCCGGGCGGACATCAACCTTCGAGCCGGCGATGACTTTGTCACCTGCCTTCAAACGCTGTGGCGCCAGAATATAAGCAAGCTCTTCATCAGCATACCGGATAAGCGCGATGAAAGCGGTACGGTTCGGATCATATTCCAACCGTTCAACTGTGCCTTCGACGTCCCATTTGGTGCGCTTGAAGTCGACCATGCGATAGCGCTTCTTGTGACCGCCACCAATCCGCCGCGCGGTAATCCGCCCGGTATTGTTTCGGCCACCCTTGCGGGTCAACCCTTCGGTCAGCGACTTCACCGGCGCGCCCTTATGCAGGTCGGACTTGTCGACCAGCACCAGGCCGCGTTGCCCCGGCGTCATCGGTTTGTAGTTCTTAAGCGCCATGGCTCGAACCCTCTTTCCTCAAAACCCGACCGGCCTTACAGCCCGGTCGTCACGTCGATTGAATGCCCTTCTTCGAGGCATACAACCGCTTTCTTCCAGTCACTCCGCTGACCGAGCCGGCCGCGGAACCGCTTGACCTTGCCCTTGTTTACCAGCGTGTTGACGCTCTTTACCTTGACGTCGAACAGACCTTCGACCGCCGCCTTGATCTCCGGCTTGGAGGCATCATTGACGACCCGGAAAACCACCTGGTTATGCTCACCCGCCAGCGTCGCCTTTTCGGTGATCACCGGAGCGAGGAGAACCTGGTACAGCCGCTCTTTAGAGGGCTTCGACTTGTTCAGGAATTTCCAGCTCATTTCAGTCGTGCCTCCAGGCCTTCAACCGCGGACTTGGTCAGGACCAGTGTATCGCGGCGCAGGATGTCGTAGACGTTCGCCCCTTGCGTCGGCAGGACGTCGATCAACGGGATGTTGCGAGCGGCCAGTGCGAAGTTGCGGTCAAGTTCGACCCCACCAACGATCAGCGCGCCGGCATCAACACCAAGACCGGAAAGCTGAGCCTTGACCGCTTTGGTCTTGGGTTCTGCAATCGCGGCATCGTCGATGACAATCAACTTGCCTTCCGCCTGCTTGGTCGACAGTGCGTGCACCATCGCCAGCTTGCGAACTTTCTTATTCAGGCTATGGGCATGATCGCGAACGACCGGGCCGAATGCCTTACCACCGCCACGGAACTGAGGCGCCTTACCGTTACCCTGACGGGCGCGGCCAGTGCCTTTCTGGCGATAGATCTTAGCCGAACTACCGGTCACTTCCGCACGACCCTGGGACTTATGTGTCCCGGCGCGACGCTTGGCGAGTTGATAGTTCACCATGCGCGCCAAGATGTCCTTGCGCGGCTCCTGACCGAAGACATCATCTGAAAGATCGATGTCGCCAGCGGCTTTGTTGTCGAGGGTTATAACTTTAAATTTCATCGGATCGACCCTCTATTCCTTCTTCGCGCCATCATCGGCGGGAGCTTCGTCGGAGGATGCTTCCTCAACCGGTGCAGCATCCGCAGCAGGCGCTTCTTCAGCCGCCACTACTTCTTCTACTGCAGCCTCTTCAGCGGGAGCTTCCTCGGCGGGAGCATCTTCAGGCAGGGCTTCAACAGCACCCGGCTTAGGCGCTTCATCCGGCAACGCACGCTTCACGGCGTCGCGGATCATTACCCAACCGTTTTTGGAACCCGGTACACCGCCGCGCACCAGAACCAGACCGCGTTCCGCATCAATCGACACGACTTCGAGGTTCTGAACCGTAACCCGCTCCGCACCCATGTGACCGGCCATCTTCTTACCTTTGAAGACCTTGCCCGGTTCCTGGCACTGACCGGTGGACCCATGCGACCGGTGAGAAATCGACACCCCGTGACTGGCCCGCAGACCACTGAAGTTGTGTCGCTTCATCGCACCGGCGAAGCCCTTACCAATCGACGTCCCGGTGACATCAACATGCTGACCGATCACGAAGTGTTCCGGCTTCAGCCGATCACCCGGTGTCAGCAGGTTCTCTTCAGAGACCCGGAATTCTGCCAGCTTACGCTTCGGCTCAACACGGGCCTTCGCGAAGTGACCGCGCATCGGCTTGGTTGTGTGCTTTACCTTACGACGCCCGGCGCCGAGTTGAACGGCAGTATAACCGTCCTTCTCCGTCGTCCGTACGGCCGTGACCTGGACGTCATCCATCTGAAGCACGGTCACCGGAACATTCTGGCCTTCATTAGTCCAGATCCGCGACATGCCCAGTTTCTTGGCGATGGTACCACTACGCATCGGCCCGTCCCCCTTAGAGCTTGATCTCGACGTCAACACCGGCAGCAAGGTCGAGCTTCATCAAAGCATCAACTGTCTGCGGTGTCGGATCGACAATATCGAGCACCCGTTTATGGGTGCGAATTTCGAACTGCTCGCGGCTCTTCTTATCGATATGCGGGCCGCGCAGTACCGTGAATTTCTCAATCCGCGTCGGCAGCGGAATTGGTCCGCGCACTTCCGCGCCGGTCCGCTTCGCCGTGTGCACGATCTCTTTCGTGGACTGGTCCAGTACACGATGATCATACGCCTTCAGGCGGATACGAATGTTCTGGCTATCCATGCCAACCATCCTTGCCTTGTCTAATGCGCCGAACCGATTTCAAACCGATTTCCATCGGCTCTGCGCGTCGCCCTTCAAACTGCAAGAGAGGCGATGATCCGATCTTTTGGATCCGTTCTCTTGCGGGGCTATCCGGCGCGAAACCCGCGCCCGGTACTGAAAAACTCAACGGCGTCCCTGGTGAGAGGGACGCCGCACGGTAAACTTTACTCGATGATGGCAGCGACGACGCCGGCGCCGACGGTGCGGCCGCCTTCGCGAATAGCGAAGCGCAGGCCTTCATCCATGGCGATCGGAGCAATCAGTTCAACATCCATCGCGATGTTGTCACCCGGCATAACCATCTCCGTACCTTCCGGAAGCGCAACCGAACCGGTCACATCCGTCGTGCGGAAGTAGAACTGCGGACGATAGTTCGAGAAGAACGGCGTGTGACGGCCACCTTCCTCTTTCGTCAGAATATAGGCTTCAGCCTTGAACTTCGTGTGCGGCTTGATCGAGCCCGGCTGTGCCAGAACCTGACCACGCTCAACATCCTCACGCTTCGTGCCACGCAGAAGCGCCCCGATGTTGTCGCCCGCTTCACCCGTGTCCAGGATCTTACGGAACATCTCAACGCCGGTGCAGGTCGTCTTCGTCGTATCTTTGATACCAACGATTTCGATTTCTTCACCCGTCTTAACAACGCCCTGCTCAACACGACCGGTAACAACCGTACCACGGCCAGAAATCGAGAAGACATCTTCAATCGGCATCAGGAACGGACGATCCTTCGGACGCTCAGGCTGCGGGATATACGCATCAACCTGTTCCATCAGCTCAAGGATCTTCTCCTTGCCGATGTTGTCGTCACGGCCTTCAAGCGCCGCAAGCGCTGAACCCGCTACAATCGGAATATCGTCGCCAGGGAAGTCGTAGGACGAAAGAAGCTCACGCACTTCCATCTCAACCAACTCAAGCAGCTCTTCATCATCGACCTGGTCAACCTTGTTCAGGAAGACAACAATCGCAGGAACACCAACCTGGCGCGCCAGAAGAATGTGCTCGCGGGTCTGAGGCATCGGGCCGTCAGCTGCGTTAACAACCAGGATCGCGCCATCCATCTGAGCCGCACCCGTGATCATGTTCTTAACATAGTCAGCGTGGCCGGGGCAGTCGACATGCGCATAGTGACGCGCAGCCGTCTCATACTCAACATGCGCCGTGTTGATCGTGATACCACGGGCCTTCTCTTCAGGCGCCTTATCGATGTTCTCGTAATCCATGAAGGCAGCGCCGCCGACTTCTGCAAGAACCTTCGTAATCGCTGCCGTCAGCGTCGTCTTACCGTGGTCAACGTGACCAACTGTACCGATGTTGCAGTGCGGCTTAGTCCGCTCGAACTTTTCCTTCGCCATCTCTT